>Ga0207703_10000050_pt1 | contig 145849 bp, 141 predicted proteins | sample KBSSwiS12_FD_184304 | JGI IMG/M metagenome (GOLD analysis project Ga0207703, IMG submission 184304) | Switchgrass rhizosphere microbial communities from Kellogg Biological Station, Michigan, USA - KBS Switchgrass S1-2 (SPAdes) (version 2) | ecosystem: Host-associated > Plants > Roots >...
GAGATTGGCGTAGAGCGCGATCAGCCGCGCGCACCGCCATTCAAGTCTTAACTGCTCGTCCGGATTCAAGAACACGCCCCTGCCCTTCGGCGCCCGCCGCGCCCTGCCTCTGTTGTCTGTCATTAACCCGCCGATTTTCCCAGGCGCGATCGCCACGGCGCATCTCGACTTCGACCCCGGCCAGGCCTCGCACAATGGCGAACGGCTTGTCGACCGTGACGCGCGCCGCAACCACGCCGCCCATGGCGAGGCATTCCGCGGCGAGCTTCTGCGCGAAGGTCTCGATGAGCGGTATATGACTTGCGGCGAGCGTCTCGGCCGCCTGCGCCACGCGGCAGTAGTCGACGGTCTGGCCAATCTCGCTGATGGGTCGCGCATCCAAGGTGAGCTCGACCGAAACCACCAGGGGCTGGGGACGCCCGACCTCCTCAGGGTTGATCCCGATGTCCGCGAGCAGCGGCAGGTCCCTCACCCGCACGCAGGTCTTGCCGAAGTAGTGGATCCCATCAAGCATGAGCCGCCATCCTCGCCGCGCGAACCGTATTGCTCAGCAGGCACGCGATGGTCATCGGGCCGACGCCGCCCGGCACCGGAGTCACCGCTCGCGCGTGATCGAGTTCATGGGTGGCGCAGTCGCCGACGACGCGCGTCGCACCGTCAGGGTCTGCGACGCGGGTGATGCCGACGTCGATGACCACCGCCCCGGGCTTGACCCAGTAGCCGCGGACGAGGTGAGGCGCTCCAGCCGCCGCGACGATCACGTCGGCCTTGCGCGCCACGTCGGCCAACTCGCGGGTTTCGATGTGCGTCACGGTGACGGTGGCCTCACGTTCGAGAAGAAGCATTGAAACCGGCTTGCCGACGATGTTGGACTTGCCGATCACCACGACGTTCAGGCCTCGATAGTCGTCGATCACGCTGTCGAGCAGCATCATGATCCCGAGCGGCGTGCACGGCACGAGCCCGCCCGACCCGATCGAGAGCCGTCCAACATTCACCGGATGGAAGCCGTCGACGTCCTTTGCCGGGCTGATCCGGTCGAGCACGAGCATGGCGTCGATCGCCGGGGGAAGCGGGAGTTGGATGAGGATGCCGTGAACGGCCGGATCGCCGTTGAGCCGTTCGATGAGCCGCAACAGTTCGTCTTGTCCTGTATCGCCCGGAAGGCGATGCTCGATCGACCGGATGCCGGCTTTGCGGCACTGCGCGACCTTGCGGCGGACATAGAGGTCGCTCGCGGGATCGTCGCCGACCAGAACGACGGCGAGGCCGGGCGTCTGTCCTGTTTCGGCGAGCATCGCGGCTACGGCGTCGGCGGTGCTCGCCACCAGCTGCGCCGCGAGCGCCTTTCCATCGATCACCTCGGCCACGGGGTCACGCCTTGAAGACCACGGTGCGGCCGTCGTTGAGAAAAACCCGGCCGTCCAGGTGATGGCGCACCGCCGTCGCCAGGACCCGGCGTTCGATGTCGCGCCCCTTGCGCACAAGATCCTCGGGGGTGTCCGCGTGGCTGATCGCCTCGACGTCCTGGTGGATGATCGGGCCCTCGTCCAGGTCGGCGGTGACGTAGTGCGCGGTCGCCCCGATCATCTTCACCCCGCGCGCATGCGCCTGGTGATAGGGCTTTGCGCCCTTGAAGCCCGGCAGGAACGAGTGGTGGATGTTGATGCAGCGGCCGGAGAGGAAGGCCGCCAGGTCATCCGAAAGGATCTGCATGTAGCGCGCGAGGACCACGAGTTCCGCGCCGGTCGCGTTCACCACGGCCTTGATCTGCGCTTCCTGCTGCGGCTTCGTCTCGCGGGTGATCGGCAGGTGGTGATAGGGTATTTCGCCGACCATCGTGGTGTTCAGCGCGCTCAGCGGGTGGTTCGAGATGATCGCGACCACATCCATCTCGAGCTCGCCGATACGCCGCCGATACAGCAGATCGCCAAGGCAGTGGTCGAACTTGCTGACCAGCAGCGCCACCTTCTGGGCCTGCCGGTTCGGACGAACCTTCCACTCGATCCCATGGGCCTCGGCCAGCGGGCCGAAAGCGAGACGGACGGAGGCCGCCGAGGCTTCGCCGAGCAGCTCGAATTCGACGCGCATGAAGAACCGGCCGTTGGTCCGGTCGTTGTATTGCTGCGCATCGACGATGTTGCAGCCCTGGGCGGCCAGGAAGGTCGCCACGTCGGCCACCAGCCCGGGGCGGTCATTGCATTGCAGAGTAAGAGTGCAGACCTCGTTCACCTGGAGCTCCATGATCCCCTCCGCCGCGGCTCAGCGGCGCGCATAGTCGTTGATCCATTCGACGGTCTTCTCGAGGCCGCCGAAGGGGTAGAAATGAAGTCGGACGCGCCCATGCTGCGGGCCGATGCCGCCGGCGAGCTCGTCGACGAGCCTGTCGGGTCCTGCGGCCCCGAGCAGCTGGGTGATCGAGATCCCGTATTTCGACAGGACCGACGCTGAGGCCCCGACGCCGCAACGGGCGGCGAACCGTAGCAGGCTCTTGACGCCGGCCGGGCCCGGAACGCCGACGCGCACCGGCGCATCGACGCCACGCCGACGTAGCGCCTCCAGCCAGCGGAGAATCGGCGCGGCGTCGAACCCGAACTGGGTGACGATCAACGGCGCCATGCCTCGCCGCTCGATGTCCGCGCATTTGTCCGCAAGCACTTTCCAGCACTGGTCGGCGCTCATGTGAGGATGGCCTTCCGGATGGCCGCCGACGCCGACCGCGCGGATCCCCGCGCGTTCGAAGGCGCCGGTGGCGATCAGGGCGGAACTGTCGCCGAAGGGACCCGCCGCCACCGACGGGTCGCCGCCGACCACGAAGCACCGCTGCACCGCGGCCTCGCGCACGACGGCGCGGAGATAGCTTTCGAACTCGTCCGGGGAGGCGATCCGGCGCGCGGAAAAGTGCGGCATCGGCTCGAAGCCAAGATCCCTCACCGCCTTGGCCGCCGCAATCCGCGCCTGCGGGTCCTCTCCGGGAAGAAAGGTCACGGCCACGGGCGTGTCGGCGGGCATCGCCGGAGCCGCGACCCGCAGCGAAGCGATGTCCTTGGCGGTGATCTCCACCGAAAAGCCGTCGGTGGGCCCGTCAGGCGCCCTGTCCCAGTTCGGATGGATCACCGGCTTCGTCATGGAGGACGTCCTCGTTCGAGACGGAGGCGGCGGCCGGAAAACCTGGGCCGGTTCGCCCCGCGCCTTTTTCCACTAGCGCATCCCACTAAATTCGTATAGCTGATATTTTCATGAATGTGATTTCACCTGTCGTCGACGAGGGGCCGCTGGCGATCCTCCCTGGCCTGTTGTGCGACGGGACCATGTTCAACTCGCAGGTCGCCGCGCTGCCGGCCGCTGTCGTGGTCGGGGGGTTCTACGGCTCGGAGACGCGGCTGGAAGGCATGGCCGACTACGCGCTCGCCCGCCTGCCCGCCCGTTTCGCCCTGCTCGGCCATTCCATGGGCGCACGGGTGGCGCTGGAGATCGTCCGCAAGGCCCCGGAGAGGGTCTCGCGCCTGGCCCTCGCCGACACCGGCGTCCATCCGGCGCGGCCCGGCGAGCGGGAGAAGCGCTACGCCCTGCGCGACCTCGGGCGCGAGCGAGGGATCCTGGCGCTGGTCGACGAATGGTTGCCGCCGATGCTCGGGCAGGCCGCACGCGCCGATGCGACGCTGGTCGCATCCCTGCGGCGGATGTGCGTCTCCGCGGGAATGGAGCGCTTCGAGGCACAGATCGAAGCGCTCCTCCACCGCCCGCCGCTGGACGACCTTCTGGGCGCGATCACCTGCCCGACCCTGGTGGTCGTCGGCGAGGAGGACGCCTGGAGCCCGGTCGCCCAGCATGAGGCGATCGCCGCAAGCATACCGGGCGCAAAGCTCAAGGTCATACCCGGGGCAGGACACATGCTTCCGGCGGAATCGCCCCGCGAATTCAACGCCGCGATCGAGGAGTGGCTGGCCTGGCCGGCGACCGAGGCGGCAAGCCACCGCGCAAACTCAAGGAGAATCAAATGACGGCAAGTCTTGAGCAGATCTTGCGATCCAGTGGCGACCTGGTGGACCTGGTCCGCAACCAGCCGACCGGGCCAAACGTATACCCGGGCGTCCCGGCCGAGTATTCCAACTGGCGCGCCGAGCAGTGGGCCTGGGCGCATACCGCCGTGCTCTACAACCAGTCCTACCACATGGTGGACCTCGCGGTGCGCGGCCCGGATGCTTTCAAGATGCTCGAGCATCTCGCCATCAACAGCTTCAAGAACTTCCAGCCGGATCGCGCCAAACAATTCGTGCCGGTCACCCCGTACGGACACGTGATCGGCGACGTCATCCTGTTCTATCTTGACGAGAACGAGTTCAACCTCGTCGGCCGCGCCCCGGCGATCGAATGGGTGGAGTACCACGCCGCCACCGGCGACTGGGACGTGACCGTCGAGCGTGACGAGCGCTGGGCGATGCGCAGCGACGGCAAGCGCAAGAACTACCGCTTTCAGGTCCAGGGCCCGAACGCGATGCAGATCATCGAGAAGGCCACCGGCAGGACGCCGCCGGATCTCAAGTTCTTCCACATGACCCGGATGACCATCGGCGGCCGGGACGTGCGCGCGCTGCGCCATGGCATGGCCGGCCAGCCCGGCTTCGAGCTGATGGGGCCCTGGGAAGACTACGGCGCCGTGCACGCGGCGCTGGTGGACGCAGGCCAGGCGTTCGGCATGGCGCTGGTCGGCGGCCGCTCCTATTCGACGAACACCCTTGAGTCGGGGTGGATTCCCTCGCCGTTCCCGGCGATCTACACCGGCGAACAGTTGAAGCCCTACCGGGAATGGCTGACGGCCAATTCCTACGAAGCCAAGTGCTCGGTGGGCGGCAGCTACGTGCCCGAAACCATCGAAGGCTACTACACGACCCCGTGGGACCTCGGCTACGGGCCGTTCGTCAAGTTCGACCACGAATTCATCGGCCGCGCCGCGCTCGAAAAGATGGCCGCCGGGCCGCACCGCACGAAGGTCACTCTGGCGCTCGACAACGAAGACGTGATGCGCGTGCAGTCATCGGCTCTGTCGCGGGGTCCGCGGGCGAAATACATGGAATATCCGAGCTCGGTCTACGCCATGCACCCGTTCGACTGCGTGCTGGGGGACGGCAAGCTGGTCGGCCTCTCGACCTGGATCGGCTACACCGCCAACGAAGGGAAGTTCCTCAGCCTGGCGATGTTGCAGCCGGGCTTCGCCGAACCCGGGACCGAGGTGACACTGCTTTGGGGCGAACCGGACGGCGGGACCCGCAAGCTGACCGTCGAGCCGCACGTCCAGACCGAGATCAAGGCCCGCGTCGCCTCCGTACCCTACTCGGAAGTCGCACGCGACAGCTACGCCGAGGGCTGGCGAACGCGCAAATAGCACCGCCCCGAACCGGCATCTGCGTCGGCGGAAGACGCCCGAGTGTGCTGGATCTGAAGTTCGCCCGCATCCCGGTCATGCGCCGAAGCGAAACTTCAGATCCGTAACGCACACCAGAAACATATACTTGCTAGTGTCCTGATCGATTCCGAAGTTCGTCCGAGCCCGCCACAAGGCGCATGCGAACTTCGGAATCCGGACACTGGCTCGGGCCGCCTCCACAGTGCGGCCGCCCCTCTTTGCCGACTTTGGCGCCGTCGTCGGTCTGGCTGCGCGGCGCTGCTGATCCTGGGAGACCCCGATGGCGCCGATCGAAGGCGGAATTCAGCGTTACCTCGAGGAGCTCGAGGACATTCCCGGCACCCGCGTGTTCACGGCGGCGCGCGCACGCCAGGGCTACCACATCAACCAGTTCGCCATGAGCCTGATGAAGCCGGCGAACCGCGAGCGGTTCAAGGCTGACCAAAAGGCCTACCTCGACGAGTGGCCGATGTCCGAAGACGCCAAGGCGGCGGTCCTGGCGCGCGACTACAACCGTCTGCTCGACCTGGGCGGCAACATCTATTTCTTGTTGAAACTGGTCTCGACCGACGGCCTGAGCGTGGCCCAGGGGGTCGCGACGATGACCGGCATGGGTTTCGAGGACTACACGCGAATGATGCTGAACGGCGGCCGCTCGCCCGCGGGCCAGCGTTCGAAGAAGGGAGGTTACTGAGATGGCGCGCATCACCGCGGGCGTCGGCTGCAGCCACGTGCCCCTACTCGGCGTCGCCGCCGATCAGGGCAAGACCCAGGACGACTATTTCCGACCGATCTTCGCCGGGTTCGAATGGACCAAGGACTGGGAGTCGCGGGAAAGGCCGGACGTGATCGTGCTGGTCTACAACGACCACGCCTCGGCCTTCGACATGAAGATCATCCCGACCTTCGCCATCGGCTGCGGCGAGCGCTACAAGCCCGCCGACGAGGGCTGGGGACCGCGGCCCGTGCCTGACGTCGAGGGTCATCCGGATTTCGCGTGGCACCTCGCCCAGAGCCTCGTCCTCGACGAATTCGACATGACCATCGTCAACGAGATGGAGGTCGACCACGGGCTCACCGTGCCGCTGACCATGATGTTCGGCCAGCCCGAGCGATGGCCGGTGAAGGTGGTGCCGCTGGCCGTCAACGTCGTCACCTATCCGCCCCCCTCGGGCAACCGCTGCTGGGCTCTGGGCGAAGCGATCCGCCGAGCGGTGGCGAGCTATCCCGAGGACCTCAACGTCCAGATCTGGGGCACCGGCGGGATGAGCCATCAGATCCAGGGGCCCCGCGCCGGGCTGATCAACGCCGAATGGGACAACAGATTCCTCGACAGGCTCTCCGGCGCGACCGACGAGCTGCGCTGGATCTCCCATATCGAATACCTGCGCGAGACCGGTTCGGAGGGCATCGAAATGGTCATGTGGCTGATCATGCGCGGCGCCCTGGGCGAGCAAGCGCGCTGCCTGCATCGCCACTATCACGTCCCCTGCAGCAACACCGCCATCGGTCACATTGTCCTGGAGCCGGGCGAAGATTCCGCCTGATGGCCGCGCTGCGGTCGCCAGCGAGCCGAAACGTGCGGCGGACGAAGCGGATGACGCGGGCGCGGCCGACCTGTAAGCCACACCCATGACGCTGGACCTGCGTCCGCCATACGTGTTGCTGGAGGACCGCCTCGCCCCGGGCGGGCGGGCGCGGCTGTTCCGCGATCCGGCGGAGATCGTTCGCTGCGACGGCCCCGAGGATGTGCCCGAGGCCCTTGCGCGGGTCGAGGCGGCCGCAGCGAAGGGCCTGCACGCGGCCGGGTTTATCGGTTACGAGGCCGCCTGCGCGCTCGAGCCTCGCCTCGCCCCTCGTTTCCGAAAAGCGGCCACGCCGCTGGTCTGGTTCGGCCTGTTTCCACAGGTGGAGGACCAGCCGGGCGAGGTGCTGGACCGTGCTTTCGCCGAACTGGCCCCACCGCCTCCGCTGCGTGACCTGCGGCCGGCGCACGACCTCGCCGCTCATTGCGCCAAGGTCGAAGAGGTGCTGGCCTACATCGCCGCCGGCGACGTCTACCAGGTCAACCTCACCTTCCCGCTCGAATTCCGCTACGACGGCTCAGCGCTTTCGCTCTACGCCGCCCTGCGCGCCGCCCAGCCCTCGGCCCACGGCGGGATGGCGACCACCGGGGAGCACACGATCCTCTCCGTGTCGCCGGAGCTGTTCATCGAGGTTGGCGACGGCGGCCGTATCACCACCCGTCCGATGAAGGGGACTTGCGCGCGCGCCCGGGAGCCCGCCGCGGATCGGGCGCTCGCCCGCGCGCTGGCGGCTGATCCGAAGCAGCGCGCGGAGAACCTGATGATCGTCGATCTGCTGCGCAACGATCTGTCCCGCGTCACCGAGCCGGGCAGCGTGCACGTCGAGGCTCTCTACGCGGTCGAGACATATCCGACGCTGCACACGCTGACGTCGACGATCTCGGCCCGCCTGCGCCCGGATGCAGGCTTGGGAAAGCAGATGGCGGCCCTCTTCCCCTGTGGCTCGGTGGTCGGCGCGCCGAAGGTCCGGGCGGCTGAGATCATCGCCGAGCTCGAGGCGCAGCCGCGCGGCGTCTACACCGGCGCGATCGGCGCCGTGGAACCGTGCGGACGGACGAGCTTCAGCGTCGCCATCCGCACCGCCGTGATCGGACCCGACGGCCGCGGGACCTACGGCGTCGGCGGAGGCATCGTCGCAGACTCCGAGCCCACGGCGGAATACGAAGAGGCCCTGCTGAAGGGGCGGGTGCTCAGCGACCTCGCGGGCGAGTACGGGCTGATCGAGACCCTCCGCTGGACGCCGGGCGACGACTTCGTCCGTCTGGACGAGCACCTCGAGCGGATGCGCCGGTCGGCGCGCCAGCTCGGCTTCACCTTCGACCGCCCCCTCGTGGCTGCGGCGCTGGCGCGCGCGAGCGAGGCGTGGCCGCGCCCCGGCCCCGACCGACGCGTCCGCGCCGTGCTTGCTCGCGACGGCGCGCTGGGAGTCACGTCCGCCACCTTGGAAGCGACGCCGGAAAGGCTCCTGGTCGGCGTCGCAACCCTGAAGCTTGACGCCGCCGACCCCTTTCTGCGCCACAAGACCACGCGCCGCGCCATCCACGATCACGCCTTCGACGAGGCGGCGGCGGAGGGCTTCGACGAGGCCCTGCTGCTGAACCGCGAGGGCCGGATCGCCGACGCCTCGCGCAACAGCGTCTTTCTGGAGCGCGGCGGGCGGCTGCTGACGCCGCCGCTGACGGACGGCGCCTTGCCGGGAATCCTGCGCGCCGAACTGATCGCCCAAGGCCGGGCGGTGGAGAATGCGCTCACGCCGGCCGATCTCACGGGCCGCTGGTTCCTGGGCAACAGCCTGCGCGGCCTGCGACCGGCGAAGCCGCTGGCGCCGTACGTCGCGCCGGCGACCCGGCCTGCGGCCTAGGCGATCATGCAGCGCAAGCTCGATCAGCTCCTCAAGTTCCGCCACTTGCGGATGCTGGACGCGCTGGCCCGGCATCAATCCCTCACCCGCGCGAGCGCGGCGATCGGGCTCACCCAGCCCGCGCTCACCAAGATGCTGCGGGACGTGGAGGAGCTTGTCGGCGGTCCGCTGTTCGAGCGTCACGCGCGGGGCCTGCGCGCCACCGCCACCGGCCAGCTCGTGATCCGCTACGCGCGAAGCGCGCTGGGCGAGTTACGGCGGCTGGAGGACGAGCTCGACCTGGCCAGCGAAGCCTCGCAGGCCGCAATGGTGGTGGTCGGCGCTCTGCCGGTCGCAGCGGTGGGCGTGATGCCCGCCGCGATCATCCGCGCCCGCACGGACTATCCCCACCTGCAGATCCGGCTCGTTGAGGGCCGAATGGAAACCCTGGCGGAGCAGCTCGAGGCCGGCGAGCTGGACCTCCTCGTCGGCCGGCTCTATCCGTCGGAGACGCCCGACGCACTTCACCGCGAGCCGCTCTACGCCGAGCCCATCGCGGTGATGGCGCGGACAGGCCACCCGCTGCAGCGGCTGCGCCGACCGACGGTCAAAGACCTCGCGACCTTCGATCTCCTGCTGCCGACCTTCAGCCAGCGGGTCACCCACGACATCGAGCAGTACATGGCCGCTCTCGGCGTGACGCCGGGGCCGGGCGCCATCCGCTCCACGTCGCGCGGCTTCATCCGCGAGATGCTGCTGCAGACCGACATGATCACCGTCATGCCCCAGGTGGTGATGAGCGCAGAGCTGATGCGCCGCCAAGCCTGGGCGGCGCCGGTGGCGGCGCCCGCGCTTCCCCGTCCCGCCGGCGTGATCACCAATCCCAACCGGGGCGTCTCGCCCGCCGCGCGGCTGATGATCGAGGTGGTCCGCGGGGTCGTCGCCGAGCTCGCCGCCGCGGGTGATCTCGGCGTCCAGTCCTGCGACCGTCAGCCCTGAATTCGGCGCGAGACCATAACCGGATGGAATAGGTTGACGCCAATTCGCGATGCGATCCGACCGCGCGGCGGCAGTAGGATCAGTCTAGCGAACCGCCCATCGGAGGATGTCGCCCGTGAAGATCGTGATGGCCGGCGAAGGGGCCTTCGGCGTCAAGCACCTGGAGGCGATCCAGAAGATCGAAGGCGTCGAGATCGCCTCGCTGGTCGGCGGCGCCCCGGACAGCGCCCGTGAGGTCGCCGAACGGTTCGGGATCCCACACTGGACGCTCGACCTGGCCGAAGGACTGGCCCAACCCGGCGTCGAGGCGGCGATCCTCGCCACCCCCACCCAAATGCACGCTCGCCAGGCCATCCAATGCCTGGAAGCCGGCAAGCATGTGCAGGTCGAAATCCCGATGGCGGACAACCTTGCGGACGCCGAGCGCCTGATCGAGGTCGCCCGCCGCAGCGGACGGGTGGCGATGGCGGGGCATACGCGGCGCTTCAATCCCTCGCACCAATGGATTCACCGGCGCGTCCAGGCCGGCGAGCTGAAGATCCAGCAGATGGACGTGCAGACCTACTTCTTCCGCCGCAAGAACCTGAACGCTCTCGGCCAGCCGCGCAGCTGGACCGATCACCTGCTCTGGCACCACGCCGCCCACACCGTCGATCTCTTCGCCTACCAGACGGGGGAGGAGATCACGGTGGCCCGCGGGATCCAGGGGCCCATGCACCCCGAGCTGGACATCGCGATGGACATGTCGATCCAGATGAAGGTCGCTTCCGGCGCCGTCTGCACCCTCAGCCTCTCGTTCAATAACGACGGGCCGCTCGGAACCTTCTTCCGCTACATCTGCGACAACGGCACCTACGTCGCCCGTTATGACGACCTGGTCGACGGCAGGGAAAACGCCATCGACGTCTCCAAGGTCGATGTCTCGATGAACGGCATCGAATTGCAAGACCGGGAATTTTTCGCCGCCATCCGCGAGGGCCGCGAGCCCAACGCCTCAGTCGCCCAGGTGCTGGCCGCCTACCGTACGCTCGACTTGATCGAGAAGAGCCTCCTCTGAAGGATGACCTCCCGATGACCGCGAGCGCCGAAAACTGCAGGCGAATGGCCCTGCTCGCCGAGGAGGCGGCCGAGTTCGTGTCGCTCCTGTCCGACAAGGAAGAGCTGCTTGCGGAGGCGCGGGCGCTGCGGCGGCGCGCCGGGCAATTGGAAGAGGCGGCCCGGGCCGGGCTGGCGGCGCCGGAAGCTTCGGCTTTCGGACTCAGCGTCCTTTAGGAGGGCCGCAGGTGCGCATGCGCCGTATCGGCCCGACGCTTCTGCGCCTGGGCGAGCTGATCAACCCGCGGACCGACGCCGGTCCCCGCTACAACGCCGCCACCCAGGCGGACATCGACACCGAGGAGCTGCCGGCATGGGCGTAGTGGTCCGCAACATCGCGCGCGCCGAGGCTGGCGTCATCGACCAGCTTGCAGGCTTCGGTGTCGCCACCGCCCACGAGGCGCAAGGCCGCAAGGGCCTGCTGGCCAGCTACATGCGGCCGATCTACCGGCCCTGCGCCATCGCCGGCTCCGCGGTGACCTGCGAGGTTGCGCCCGGAGACAACTGGATGCTCCACGTGGCGGTGGAGCAGTGCCGCCCCGGTGACGTGCTGGTGGTGGCGCCCACCTCCCCCTGCGAGGACGGCTATTTCGGCGACCTGCTCGCCACCTCGCTGCAGGCGCGCGGCGTGCGCGGGCTGATCATGGACGCGGGCGTGCGCGACGCCGCGGTGCTGACCGAGATGGGCTTCCCCGTCTGGTCCAAGGCGATCTTCGCCCAGGGCACCGTCAAGGAGACCATTGGGAATGTGAACCGGCCGCTCGTCTGCGCCGGCCAGCTGATCACTCCGGGCGATGTGATCGTGGCCGACGACGACGGCGTCTGCGTGGTGCGGCGCGAGGAAGCCGCCGCGGTCGCCGAGAAGGCCCGCCAGCGCGAGGCGAACGAGGCCGACAAGCGCGCCCGCCTCGCCGCGGGCGAGCTGGGCCTCGACCTATACAGGATGCGCGAGCGGCTCGCCGAGAAGGGGCTGCGCTGGGTCGACAGCGAGGCCGAGATCTGACCATGCAGACGGCCATTCCCTGCACGGTCATGCGCGGCGGCACGTCAAAGGGCCTGTATTTCCGCACCGAGGACCTGCCGTCGGACGTCGCGACCCGCGACGCCGTGCTGCTGGCCGCGATGGGCTCGCCCGACCCGCGCCAGATCGACGGCATGGGCGGGGCGCATCCCTTGACCAGCAAGATCGCCGTCGTCGGCCCCTCCACCCATCCGGAGGCCGCCGTCGACTACCTCTTCCTGCAGTGCGTGGTGGACGAGGCCAGGATCGATGCGGGCCAGAACTGCGGGAACCTGCTGGCGGGCGTCGGCCCGTTCGCCATCGAGGAGGGCCTGGTGGCGGCCCAGGACGGCGTCACCAGCGTGCGCATCCACATGCTCAATACGCAAAGCCTGGCTGTCGCCCATGTCCAGACGCCGGGCGGCCGCGTTCGCTACGACGGAGAGGCTCGGATCGACGGCGTGCCGGGGACGGCCGCTCCGATCCCCATCGACTTCCTCGATGTGGCCGGCTCGAGCTGCGGCGCCCTCCTCCCCACCGGAAACGTCCGCGACGTCGTCGACGGCGTCGAGGTCACGTGCATCGACAACGGCATGCCGGTCGTGGTCATGCGCGCGGCCGATTTTGGCAAGACCGGCTACGAGACGCCGGAAGACCTCGAGTCCGATCCCGAGCTGAGGGCGCGCATCGAGGCCATTCGCCTGAAGGCGGGGCCCCTGATGAACCTCCGCGACGTGGCCAAGAAGACGGTGCCGAAGATGTGCCTGGTCGCGCCGCCCAAGGACGGCGGGGCGGTCTGCACCCGCAACTTCATCCCCCACCGCGTCCACGAGGCGATCGGCGTGTTCGGCGCGGTGAGCGTCGCCACCGCCTGCGTGCTGCCGGGTTCGACGGCGGCCGACGTCGTGGCGCTGGGCGACGGCGCCGTGGGCGCGCTCGACGTGGAACATCCCACCGGCTTCTTCACCGTGGCCATGGACGTCGCCGTCGACGACCGCCAGGTGAAGGTCCGTCGCTCGGCCCTGCTGCGCACCGCCCGCCGGCTGATGCGGGGCGAGGTCTATGCGCCGGCGAGCGTCTTGGACCGCCGGCCATGAGCGGGCTGTCGCGCATCGCCCTGATCGGCTTTGGCGAGGTCGGCCAGATCCTGGCGGAGGATCTTTCGCCCAAGGCCGAGGTCGCGGCCTGGGACGTCGCCTTCACCGATCCGGACAGCCGGCCGAGCCTGGCGCTCACCCATGCCCTCCGGCGGGCGACGAGCGCGGTCGACGCCGCCCGCGGCGCGGGCCTGGTCATCAGCGCGGTCACGGCCGCCCAAGGCCTGGAGGCGGCGCGCGCCGCTGCGCCTGGCCTCGGCCCCGGCGTCGTCTTCCTCGACCTCAACTCCTGCTCGCCCGGCCAGAAGCGGGCCTCGGCGGAAGCGATCGAGGCCGCCGGCGGCCGCTATGTGGAAGCCGCGGTGATGAGCCCGATCATGCCCCGGCGGATCGCCTCGCCGATGCTGCTGGGCGGTCCTCACGCCAAGGCCTTCCTTGAGGCCGCGGCGGACCTGGGGTTCGCAGGCGCTGAGGCCTACTCGGATCAGATCGGCCAGGCCGCGGCGACCAAGCTCTGCCGCAGTGTGGTGGTCAAGGGCGTCGAGGCCCTGCTGACCGAGTCGCTGCTGGCCGCCCGCCACTACCGGGTCGAGGAGGCGGTGCTCGCCTCGCTCTCCAACCTCCTGCCGCTCCCCGACTGGAAGGGAACGGCGCAGTACATGATCTCGCGGGCCCTGGAGCACGGCGTCCGGCGCGCCGAGGAGATGCGAGAGGCCGCCCACACGGTGGAGGAAGCCGGCGTCCAGCCGCTGATGAGCTGCGCCATCGCTGAAAGACAGGCCTGGGCCGGCGCGCGTCGCGGCGCCCTCGCGCCCGACCTCTTCGCCATGCTTGACGCCATGACCCAATCGGATCGGGGGAGAAGCCGTTCGTGATCATCGACTGCCATGGCCATTATACGACCGCGCCCGCCGCCCACGACGAGTGGCGCGAGCTCCAGAAGGCGGCTTTCAAGGCAGGCGGGGCAGTCGATCCGCCCTATCCCGCCATTTCCGACGACCAGATCCGCGAGACGATCGAGAAGAACCAGCTGCGCCTGATCCGCGAACGCGGCGCGGACATGACCATCTTTTCACCGCGCGCCTCGACCATGGCGCACCACGTGGGCGACGAGGCGGTGAGCCAGGCCTGGACCCGGCGCTGCAACGACCTGATCCGGCGGGTGGTCGATCTCTTTCCTGAGGCCTTCGTCGGCGTCTGCCAGCTGCCGCAGTCGCCAGGCGTCTCGATCACCCACTCCATCGACGAGCTCGTACGGTGCGTCGCCGAGCTCGGCTTCGTCGGCTGCAACCTCAATCCGGACCCATCCGGCGGCCACTGGACCAGCCCGCCGCTGACCGATCGCGCCTGGTATCCCTTTTTCGAAAAGATGGTGGAGCTGGACGTACCGGCGATGGTCCATGTCTCCGGCTCCTGCAACCAGAACTTCCACGCGACCGGCGCCCACTACCTCAACGCCGACACCACGGCCTTCATGCAGTTTCTCGAGGGCGACTTGTTCAGGGATTTCCCGACGCTGAGGTTCATCATCCCTCACGGCGGCGGGGCGGTCCCCTATCACTGGGGTCGCTACCGCGGCCTGGCCGACATGCTGAAGCGGCCGCCGCTGCGCGAGCATGTGATGAAGAACGTCTTCTTCGACACCTGCGTCTATCACCAGCCGGGCATCGACCTGCTGTTCCGAGTCATCGACGTCGACAACATCCTCTTCGGCTCCGAAATGGTGGGCGCGGTGCGCGGGATCGACCCAGAGACCGGCTGCTATTTCGACGATACGAAGCGCTACATCGACGCGCTGGCGATCCCCGCGGAAGACAAGCGCAAGGTATTTGAGCTGAACGCGCGGCGGGTCTATCCCAGGCTTGACGCCATCCTGACGTCGCAGGGGCGATGAGCAAGCCGGTCGCCTCGGAGGGCGCCGCCTTCGTCATGGATTTCGGCTGGCGGGTCTGGCACCCCTCCCCCGCCAAGCCACGCTTCGTCCCGCCGCCGGGGGCCGTCGACGCGCACTGCCACGTGTTCGGGCCGGGCGACGTCTTTCCCTATGCGCCGGGCCGCAAGTACACGCCCTGCGACGGGTCGAAGGAAGATCTCTTCAGGCTGCGCGACTTCCTCGGCTTTGATCGCAATGTCATCGTCCAGGCGACCTGCCACGGCGCTGACAACCGGGCCCTGCTGGACGCCATCGCCCACTCCGGTGGGCGTGCGCGCGGCGTGGCCACGGTGACGCGCGACATCACCACCGGCGAGCTCGAGCGGCTGCACGAAGGCGGCGTGCGCGGCGTGCGCTTCAACTTCGTCAAACGGCTTGTCGACCGCCTGCCGCACGACGCGCTGAAGGAGATCGCAGCCAAGATCGCCCCGCTCGGCTGGCACATCGTCATCTACTTCGAAGCCGCCGAGCTTGCGGAGCTGGCCGACGTCTTCCTCGCCCTGCCCGCGCCGCTGGTGGTCGACCACATGGGAACGCCGCAGGTGGAGGACGGCGCGAATGGTCCGCTGTTCCAGCGGTTCATGGATTTCATGGCCGCGCGTGAGGACATCTGGTGCAAGACCACCTGTCCCGAGCGCTTGTCGAAGGCAGGCCCGCCCTTCTATTCCGACGTGATCCCGTTCGGCCGCCGGGTGGTGGAGGCCTTCCCCGACCGGGTGCTCTGGGGCACCGACTGGCCGCACCCCAACATGAAGACCCACACGCCCGACGAGGGTCAGCTGGTCGACTTCATCCCGAAGATCGCGCCCACGCCCGAGCTCCAGCACAAGCTGCTGGTGGACAATCCCATGCGCCTCTATTGGTGAACGGGCCGGCCGGCCGCATCGGCGGCAAACCCCTTGAGCGCAAACCGTGCGCCTGATGAATTGCCGTCGCAAGCTCAGAGAGCTGCGGGATCGCTCGGGACCTGAAGATGCTGGTGCAAGCCGGACACTATGACCTTCACCTTGGACGGCGGGTGACGTCGAAGCCCGAGACGCCCTGATGCAGCCCTGGGCCCTTTCCCAAATGCGACGGCGCATCGCCGCGGGTGAAACGCGGGACGGAGAGCGCGTCTTGCCGGAGGAGACGCCCGTCGCCCTGGTGCACGACGCCTCGACCACCGCCGTCATGATGGCCACCCCCGCGGATCTGGAGGATCTCGCCTACGGATTCACCCTGACTGAGGGCATCGTCTCCGATCCGGCCGAGATCCGCGCCGTCGAGGTCGTCGACGGCCCGCTCGGGGTCGAGGCCCGCACCTGGCTCGCGCCGAACGCCCGCCGGATCCTGGCCGATCGCCGGCGGCGCATCGCAGGGCCGACGGGCTGCGGCCTGTGCGGCGTGGAGAGCCTGGCCGAAGCCGTACGCCCCACGGCGCGGGTCGGCGATGCGGTCCGCCTCGCGCCAGAAGACGTGGGCGCAGCGCTGGCGATGCTTGATCCCGCGCAGGCCCTGGGCGGCCTCACGCGCGCGGTCCACGCCGCCGCCTGGTGGACGCCGGGCGAGGGACTCCTTCTGATCCGCGAGGATGTCGGCCGGCACAACGCGCTGGACAAACTGGTCGGGGCGCTGGCGCGGGCCGGTCAGGCTTCGCGTGACGGCATCTTGCTGCTGACCAGCCGAGTCTCCGTGGAGATGGTGCAAAAGGCCGCCGTGCTGGGAGCCGAGGTGTTGGTCGCCGTCTCCGTCCCCACGGCGCTGGCGGTGCGTACGGCCGAGGCCGCCGGGATGACCCTGATCGGCGTGGCGCGGCCAGATGGCTTCGAAGTCTTCACCCGGCTCGACCGGTTAGTCGGGTGAACCTGGGCTCGAGATGCTGCCCGCATCCACCAGCTGCACGGCATTTGAAGCCCTAAGGCGAAAAAACCCGGCGGCTTGTGGGCGCGCCGGGCCGTAAGGCGGCGGGCGAGACTAGGCGAGCGCGGCGAGCAGCGCGTTCACCCGCGTGATTGCCTGCTGCATTTCCGCGACCGTCAGACATTCGCCTGCCAGCATCGCCTTGTGCAAGCCGTTGCCGGTGCTGGAACTTGCGCCGGTAGCGCCGATCAGCATGTTCGTGGCTGTCAGCGCTTCACTCGCGCCGGCGACATCAGTTCCGACCACAGTGCTATCGTAACCATGAGAGAATTTCGTGGCGTCGGGGCGCGTCCACCAGGCGCAGGCGAAGTCCTGGGTCGCCGTCGCGGTCGTCGGCGCGATCATGTTGGGTCGCCAGTCGATCGCCAGGCTGGCGCGCGTCGACAGCCGCGAGACGCTCGTGCCAGCACGCGTCAGGACGCTCGCCCCTGGGCCCTTCCATAGGGCCATGCAGGCGCTGTTTCGGGTGAAGCGGGCTCCGCCGCTGGTCGGGTTGTAAGCCAGCTGCACATAGTTGGAGGCGTCCGCTCCGCTGAAGCCTTGGCCCGCGGCAAATGCCAGGGCTCCCGTCACGCTCGCATTGAAGGTCGCCTGTCCGGCGTTCTGCAGGGCCGTGGCCTGGTAGGGCGCAGCCAGGATGAACAGAACGTCCATTTTATCGAGAAGGCCGTCCGCGAGCAGGCCATCGAGACACGCCTTATAGGCCGCGACCTTGGCCGCGTCATAGATGATGCTCGCATGCCGCAGCAGATAGGCCTCGCCTGGCGGCATCCGCTGATAGCTGTTGCCATTCGTGCTCGTGATCGCCGGCAATGCGGCTTCGAGCTGCAATTTGCCGAGCGGGGGCAGCACGAACGTGGTGTTCTGGAACTGCGCAGCCGTGGGCGAGCCGTTCAGCTGGATCTTGTTGCCACGCAATGTCACCAGGTCAAACGTGGCGACCGGTGTCGATCGACCTGGATTGCAGTAGATTGGAACGTCGGCAGTGATGGTCACGCCGCCGCCGAAACTGACGCCCGACAGGGGCGTAGCGCTTGGCTCGTTATAGCCTCGGGCTTGCGCTTGAATGGTTCCGCCCATGACTGAAATTCCCGAGCATGGATTGACGCCAGAGATGGAAAGTCCCTGGTCCATCGACGAGATATCGGGATCGGTGATGGCGATGTTGTGGACCTCGCCATAGTCGGTCTGCACATAAATCCCAACCATTGCATCAGATGCAGCGCCAATGCCTCGAATGCAGCTGTCCACCTTAAAGCTCTCCAGCGCGCTGTCGCGCACCGAGATCAGATGGAAACCTTTGAAATTGGCCCCTACCGCACTGGTGTGGTGGTGCGCGCGACACCGCCGCGCCAGGTTGCCGGAACCTTCCTTCAACTTGCCGTCGCCTTGGTCCGAGGCGCGGAAACTGAACGCTGCCGTCGAGCGGGTGATCACGTCGTCCGTGCTCGGATGACCGACGTCGCAGTCTTCGAACAGGGCGTTGTAGGCGCCATAGTCGGTCTCGATCCCGCCCTGGCCGGTGTGCCCGCTGACGCTCACCCGGCGGACGATGCAGTCGTGGACGTTCGGCCCAGCGAGTTCGACCGCATTCTTCTTCGTGCCGAAAATGGTGCAGTCCTCGATCACCGCGCCAGTCAGGCCCGGGATCTCACCGCGGGCGTAGCCGATAAACTGGCTTCGCAGGCGAAAGCCGTACGGCGCCTTGCGGGCGACATCGTTGGCGAAACATCGGCGAATCACTCCCCCGGTCGTGACTAGAGGGTTCGTCGCGTCGCTGTCGATCACCACGGCGCAGGTGTTCAGCAGTGCGCTTGCCGCGACGGTCTCGCCGTAGTCGGTAACGTTCAGATCCTCGAATACAGTGTCATTGCAGTTCAGAGTGTAGGCGCCGTGGGTATAACTTGCAAATCCGGTAGACTCCCGAGCCGCTAGGTTACCGTCAATATTCATTCCTTTTATTTGTTCACCTGACGCCGTGACGTTCAAAACCGTCTGTGCAGGTGATGCAATGCCGACTTTCACCGTCGCATCGGCAGGCGCGCAGGCGAGAGTGCCTGAGCCGGCAAGGCTCACGCCAGAAACCAGTGTCATTCTAAAGTCCCCCGATCCAGACGCAGGCTCAGGACGAGCGGTGCGCCAGAATCGCCTCGACTCTACGTTTGGAACCTGCGTCGTCACGCGCAGAACGGGTATGGCCGCATGGAAAAGGAGGTTAGCCCTCTACGCGGGCAATCGGACCTCGGCGGCCAGAGTCGGCCCGGCCGAAGCAGAGCCAGGGAAAGTTTTTCGTCGGGAGGGAGGGCCGGGTTCAGTTGGTGACGAGGCGACACCCGGAGCGGTAGCAGCGCGTCCGGGTGTGGTCGACTTGGTCGACCATCGTTTTGGTGACCCCGGCCATGTTGCGACGTCTCCCGGCAGAAGGCATCGCAGACAAGGAGCTTTCGGCGCCCCTGCGGCGTGAGCGGCTCGTCCCGGTTGTTCATGGAACGACCTATGAGGAGCTCGAGCAGGTCAGCCTCCTGCTAGCCTCACGAGCGGTCCCGGACGGACTGGTCCCTGTGACTCACTCCATCGGCTTCCGATGGGACGGTCCGGTGGCGTCACGCCGGGCGCCGCCAAGGGCTGCGCCACCGCCCCGCCGAATGTCCGAGACTGTCGTTCAGTTCGGTTCCGGCCCTCGCGGCAGGTTTCTGGACGGGACCCAATGTCTGGAAGTGGCGCCCTTCCGCCGACTAAGCGCCGTCGACAGGTCCAGCTTCTCGATGACGAGACGCGCCTTCATTCAAAGACGCTGCGCTCTCCCAGCAAGCGCTCGAGGCGCGGCAGGGCGTCGAGCGCGGTGAGGAACGCCTCCCAGGCTTCGGCGTCGAGACCGAACGCGCGGCGATCCGGCAAGGTCTCCTGAGCCCGGGCGATCGCGCTCTCGAGGACGAACTGCGCCAAGGTGCGTCCCGACGCGGACGCGGCCGTGCGGAGGATCTGCTTGTCCTCGGGGGCGATGCGCAGGTCGAGTTTCTCAGAACGATTGGCGGCGGGCATGGGCCTCTTCCTCGCGGTCAACGTGGAGATGCGCCCCGACATGGTCAAGACAATGAAGCTTTCGACGCGCGCCGGATCGGTTTCAGGGCGGCGATCTGACGATCGGTTGCAACTTGTTTCGAGGGCATGGCTCACCTCCAAGCACTGGAGTCCTGCACCCTCTGGATGAGCTGGAGGTCGAGCCGTCAGGTTTGGCGGCGCAACTCAATCCAAATGGCCTCGGGTAACCCCGGGGCGGCGGAAGAAAACCCCGGGGATAGCGCCTAGCCGCAAGCTCCCTGCAGCTGGTTGTCGGCGGATTGCGGCGGGTAAAGGCGGCGCGTGGAGTTGACGAAAAGCCACGGCAGAGCGCAGACCAGACAAACGGCAGCGGCAATGTAGAAGGCGGCTTCCCAACCGTATTTCTCCGCGAGCCACGGCGTTAGAGACGCGGTGGCTGCACCCGCGATTTGGCCGCCCATGTTTATCAATCCGGAAATGACGCCGGTAAAAGGGCCGCCGAAGTCTGCGGCGACAGCCCAATAGGTGGGTTGACCGAGGTAAAGCGCGCCTGCCCCCCCGGCCAGAACCATCACCGCGACGGCCGTATCATGTGCATGGGCGCCAATGATCAACAAGACCGCCGATAACAGCAGCGTCGCGGCGCCAAACACGCTGCGGCCGACGTACTGGCCCGCTTGTTTGACAAGCCAGTCGCTGATGACGCCGCCGATCAGGCAGCAGGTCGTCATGGCGACGAACGGCAAGACCGCGTAGACGGCGCTGCTCTTTAGATCCAGGCCCCGGCCATCCTTCAAATATATGAAGAACCAAGTGTGGAAGATGAAGGCTACATAGCCAAACGCGACATAGGCCAGGGTTGTGCCCCAGACGTCGACGCTGGTGAAGATTCGACGCCACGGCACCGGCGGCCGGGTCGTCCCGGCCGCCATGAGGGATGTTCCAGCCTCGATGTACGTTCTCTCCGCGACGGTCACGCGCCGATGCTCCGCCGGGGTGTCGCGCGCCATGCGATACCAGGCGAAAGCTACGACCAGTCCGAGCGCCGCCGAGAAATAGAACGCCGAGCGCCAGCCGAAGCTGTAGATGATCCAAGCGATCAGCGGAGGCGCTATCCCCGAGCCGAACCCGACGCCTCCGAATACCCAGCCATTCGCCTTGCCCCGTTCCTCGCTGGGGAACCAGGCAGCGATGAACTGGTTCGATGAAGGGTAGGCCACCGCTTCACCCAACCCCAGAATGAAGCGCACGGCGATGAGCAGCCAGAGGGAGCTTTTCAGTCCCGACGGCACGACCGCCGTCAAGGCGCTGAGCACGCTCCACCAGATCAGGCCGTAGGTCAGGGTGCGGCGTGGGCCGAGCTTGCCGACGATCCAGCCGGCGGGTATCTGAAATGCGGCATACCCCAACAGGAATGCTGAAAACACCCAGCCGAGCTGCAGCTTGGTTATTTTATAATCGACCGCGAGGTAAGACCCGGCAATCGAGATATTGCTACGGTCAACGAAGACCACGGAGCTGATCACGAAAACCAGAATGATCAGATAGTATCGCACTCCAACCTTAAACACGTTCCTTCGTCCCTATTTAAATTATTATTCGTCGTTGACGAAATGGAGAAATCCAACCGTTCGCCGGCCGGATCTTTCCGGATATTACTTCCCGACCACGGGATGGGTGGTCATCGGCCCCTGTCCGACCACCATGACCACGGTTTCTTCGTCCTTCGCGCCATCCCAGTGCACCTTGTCGGCAATGTCGACGGCGAAGGTCCCCGGCTTGATGGGCCAGGTCGTCGCCGGATCGAAGTGCGGGCTGTCCGAGACCCACCAGGTCCCCGAAAGGACGTAGGCATAGCGGTCGGTGGAATGGAAATGCGGCCGGCTCATCGCATGTGGCAGCCACTTGATAAGGATGCCGTAGGGCCCCGGCTTGTCCGGATCTCCGAACAGCGGCGCCTGCCACTGGCCGCCGCCCCGGTCCTGCCATTTCAGGTCCTGCGGCAGAAGCACGGGAATATTCGCCGGATCGGGACGAACCGCCGTGCGCGGGATGTCCTGCGCCGACAACCGGCCGGCGCACCCGAGCGCGGACGCCAGCGCGATGGCGACGGCGACTGTTTTGATCATGCGCTTCGCCATGTGCTCATCTCGTGGGTCCATCCCCGATTCGGGCCTTCGGCGCCGATTCATACCGCCGAAAGGTGCGTCAGCCGGGACCGGCCTCCCGCCGGTCAAATGGGTGAGTTTCACGATCAGATGTCCCGGTTGGAGTGAGCAGCCCGCGCGCCGCGAGATTTTGCATGAGGCCGCCGATGCCTAGCGTCCATGGAGGCGCGTCGCGGGACGTCGTCACCCGGTTGACGAGCTTTCCAAGCCGCGGGGAACAGACGGTGACGATATCCCCTACCCTATGCGTGAAGCCGCGGCCGGGTTCGCCGCGATCGTCGGTCGGAGCGAATAAGGTGCCGAGCAGAAGGATGAAGCCGTCGGGATAATCATGTTCATCTACCGATCCCCTGATCAGATCTACGGGGTCTCGGCTGATGTCGTGCATTGTCGAGACTCCCTTCAGGACATAGCCATCCAGGCCCTCGATCAGCAGGTCGACGACTGCCGACCGGACGTCGTCCATGGAAAAGCCGTCGTCGAACAAGCGGACCAGCGGACCCAGCGCACAGGAAGCGTTGTTGTCCTTCGCCTTGCCCAGCAACAGCGCCGAGCGTCCCTCGATGTCACGCAGGTTGACGTCGTTAGCCAGGGTTGCGCCGATGGGACGGGCGTGGCTGTCGGCCAGAATCGCAACTTCCGGTTCGGGATTGTTCCAGCTCGAGTCGGAGCGTATTCCTACCTCGGCTCCCCAGCCTACCGTCGACAGCACCGGTGACTTGGTGAAGACCTCCGCATCGGGGCCGATTGCGACCTCCAGATATTGCGACCACATTCCCTCATCGATTAGCGCTTGCTTCAATTTCATCGCCGCGGCCGAGCCGGGCTTGAGGCCCTTGATGCCACCGCCGATCCGCGCCTCGAACGCCGCGCGCATTTCAGCAGCCCTGGCATAGTCGCCGCGCGCACGCTCCTCGACCACGCGCTCGACCGCGGAGACGGCGAAGGTGACGCCCGCCGCCTTCACGCATTGCAGATCGACCGGACTGAGCAGCCGCGCGCCGCCCGCGATGACATCGCACAGATCGCCGAGAACTTCGCCGCGTGCAGGCTGCAACTGGCCGCATTCGATGAGTTGTGACACGGTCGGCGCGACCTTGCTCATGTCGTAGGTGACGCCGCCGTCGATCAGGATCGGGCTCGGCCCCTGGGAGGTCTGGATGCGGCCGACGAAGCGTCCTGACCGCCAATCCTCCGCAAGCGCGGCGTCAGGCGAAAAGATCGGCATGCCGCTCATATTCACTCCGATCTGGATCCAAAGGGGACTTGGTGGTGACCAGCGTGCTGGCAGCTCGCAGAGCGAGCTGGATCAGCGTGCGGGCCGATTTGCGGTAATTCTGATGTTGGCGAGGGCGGCAGGCGCCGCCAGCAGCGGCTTTTCGCCGGCCGGAAAGCCGTTGACCTGGAAAATATAGGCCTCGACGGCCGCGACCTGGGCGCCGGACAGCGTGCCGGGCGCCTTGGCCGGCATCGTCGTGTGGATGCGTTCGAACAGATCGTCCGCGCTGGTCGTGTTCCAGGTTGCGAAAAACCGGCCGCCGGTTAACGGGGGCGCAGAGTCGCTGCCGCCAAGGGCAGCGCCATGACAGGCCATGCATTTCGCCTCATAGACAGCCTTGCCTCTCGTCGCTTGTTCGGCGGAATAGACCCCGCCCCACACGTTGCCCCCCATACCCTGCGCACAAGCGGCGAACGATGCGCCGAGCGTGGCGATCGCCAGCGCCGCGCCGCTCAGGCGCAACAGATGGATCGGAATAAATCTCGATATCTTGTTCATCTCAGCTTTCTTTCGGAAGTCGGAAGGCAAGTAACTCGCCAGAATAACTGCCGCCGCCAATGGCGAGCACCAGATATTGGCTTCCCCCCAGCATATATGTCATCGGCGATCCGCTTTGCGGGGCCGGCATGAAGACCTGCCCCTTTTCCTCGCCCGTCGCCTTGTCGTAGGCGCGCAGCATGGCGCCGCGTCCATAGGTCGGGTCGGTGTAGAAGCCGGCCTCGCCGCAGATCACCAGCGTCTTGGTGCACAGCGGTCCCAGAATGCCGTCCCTACCGGTCCGCGGGATCTGCAGCCCCTTCAGCGCCGGGTGGTCGCGGACGATATCCGGGGTCTCGCCATGCGCGATCTGCCAGCGGTGATCGCCTTTCGCCAGATCGATCGCAGTGATCCGTCCATAGGGCGGCTTGGCGAGCGGGAGCCCCTGAACCGTCAGGACGCCGGGAAGCGGATTGGGTTCCGGCAAACCCGCCGCCCTGATTTGGGCGACGCTGACCATGCCGCGCACATAGGTGAAGTCGGAGAGCTGCGGATTGTCGTTCCGGACGATGCCCGAAATATCGACCTGTGTTTTCGAATAGACAAATACCGTGTGGCTGTCGGGATCGTAGCAGCCGCCTGGCCAGTTCGTGCCGCCCTGATAGCCCGGAAGGCTCAGCGTGCCATAACGGCTCACCGTGCTGAGCGTCGGCGGGGTGAACAGGCCGCCGGTTCGGTAATGACTGATGAGGTCAAGCCCCTGCTGATGAAGCTCGGGCGTGAAATCGATGATGGTGTCGGGCGTGACGCCTTGAACGTCGTAGGGCGGCGGCTTCGTCGGCGCCGGCTGCGTGGGCGAATACCATTCGCCGGGCACGTCGCCCGTGGGCGCCGGAACCTCGTGGATCGGCCAGATCGGCTCGCCGGTGACACGATCGAGCACATAGAGGAAAGCCGATTTTGACGGCTGGGCCAGCGCCTTGACGATCCGTCCGTTGTGCGGGATGTCGCACAGGATCGGGGCGCACGGGAGGTCGCGGTCCCAGAGGCCATGATGCACCGTCTGATAATGCCAGCGGCGCCTACCGGTGCGGTAATCCACCGCGACGATTGACTCGTCGAACAGCGCGTCGCCGCGCCGGAACGTTCCCACATAATCGCCGGTGGCCGATTCCACCGGCAGATAAACCAGGCCCAGTTCCGCATCGGCGGACATTTGCGCCCATACGCCGGTATTTCCGATCTCATCGGCGTCGTGGCCGATCCAGCTGTCGTATCCGGTTTCGCCCTTGCGCGGGATGGTGTGGAAGATCCACAGCCGCCGTCCGGTGGCGGCGTCGAAGCCGCGAACATAGCCGCGGGCATTGCGGTGCGTCGTCGGCGCGTCCCCGCCGAGATGGGCTGCGCCGACCACAACGACGTCCTTGACGACTAACGGGGTGGAATGCAGCCCGATATCCGCCGTCTCGAGATCGAGGTTCTGATCGATGTCCTGCTTGAGATCGACGACGCCGCCGCTGCCGAAGGCCGGATCGAGTTGTCCGGTGGCGGCGTCGAGGCAGAGCAGACGGTATCCTGGCGTGACGTAGAAGATCCGCTCCCGGACGCCGTCGGTCCAATAGGCGCAGCCGTGACCGGAAAGCTGCCGAGGCGCGTTCTGCCCGCGCTGACCTTCGTCATAGCGGTGCATCCACAAGAGCTCGCCGGTGGCGGCGTCGATGGCGATGCAGTCGCGCCGCGACCCGGCAGTGAGGAACAAGCGTCCCTTGATCAGCAGCGGCGTCGCTTCGAACTGGTATTCCTTATGCGAGCCCAGGCCGTCGGTCTTGAACCGCCAGGCCACTTCGAGATCGCTGAAATTGGCGGCGTTGATCTGGTCCAGCGGGGCATAGCGGGTATTGGCCAAGTCAGCCGCGAAATGGCGCCATTCGGTGTCGGGCGCAGCCGCCCCGGCCGCTGACGGCGGCGGCGCAGGGGCGGGACGCGCCGCCGGCTTGTCTTGCGCGCGCGCCGCCACGCCGTGACCGCACAGCAAAGTCGCCGCAGAACTTGAAAGCATTCCCCTGCGGGAGACATTCATGCGCGCACTTTCCTGGAGTCCGAAGCCGACCACCGATACATCGCCTTGTTCTCAACTCCTCTAGATGGTTCGAGCGCAAGTGCGGCGACACTCGGCAATACACCGGCGCGCGACGGTTATACCTGGCTCATAGACGTTCGCTATCGCCCGGCCGCGCCGTGGAGCCAGCTTTTCCGCATCGTGGAAAAGCCCTCCGTAGGCGGCCAAATTCGCTAGACATTGTGGCGGATTACGGGCCAGTGAGGCTTCGACATCACCAGGTAAAACGTATCAAGATCTCGACGTCAGAAGAGTCCGCCGTACTGGACTAGTTTCTCTCGCCCATTCTAATAGTTCTTCGAAAGAATTCGGGCGGATTTAAGCTTTCTCGTAATTATCTCAAGGCTTTCAAGTCAAAACGGCGCCAATGCCCGGACTTGGGTATACCAAGCCGCCGCGCCGAAGGGGGAGAATCGGTATGAACACTTCGACCACCTTGCGCACCGCGCTGATGCTGGGCGCCGCCGTGCTGGCGCCGGCGATCAGCCGGGCGCAGACTGTCGCCATTCCGGCCGGACCGCCGACCGCGACGGACGCGATCGCGCAGCCGCCGACGCCGGACGGCGGCGAAGTTGCGCCGCTGTCAGCGCAGCGCGCGACGCCGGCGCCGGCCGGGACGGGGGAAACCGTGGCCGAGGTTGTCGTCACCGGTTCGCACATCGTCGCCAATGGCTACAAGGCGCCCACCCCGGTGACCGTCGTCAGCACCACCGAACTGCTCAAGATGGCGCCCGAGAGCATCGCCGCCGGCCTGGAGACCCTGCCGCAATTCTTGGCGACGTCGGGCGCGAATGCTTTTCCCGGCCAGACCAGCGGCACCAACTCGGGCAATTATCTGAACCTGCGCGGCCTGGGCGAGATCGAGACGCTCCTGCTGCTTGATGGCCAGCGCCTGCCGCCGACATCCTTTGCCGGCACGACAGACGCCAACATCATCCCACAGGCGCTAATCCAGCGCGTCGATGTCGTCACGGGCGGTGCTTCGGCCGCCTACGGCTCCGACGCGGTGGCGGGCGTGGTGAACTTCATTCTCGACACCAAGTTCGACGGCATCAAAGGTTCGGCGCAATACGGCATCTCCAGTCGGGGCGACGATCACCAGGTCAAGGCCAACCTGGCCGTCGGCAAGAGCTTCCTTGAAGACCGCCTGCATCTCGAGGGCAGCCTCGACTATTTCTTCCAGCCCGGCATCGCCAACCCCGGCGAGCGCCCCAACGGCGGCAATCTGACCGGCGGCTGGGTCGATGTCGGCGCCAATCCTGCGCGCCCCTGTCCGGCGGGCTGCGCGGCCAACCCTTATACGCCGACTTACAATGTCCGGCTGGGCAACGGCACCTACGGAACGCTCATCACCTCGGGGCGCAATGCGGCGGGGCAGACCGTGCCGTTCTCGCTCAAGAACTATACCTTCGGCCCGAACGGATCCTATTATGCCGCCGACCTCGGCACGCCGACGGGCACGCCCAATTTCAACGTAGGCGGCGCGGACAGTTCGGTCACTTCGGGGACGTCGCTCACCAGCCGGCTGCAAACCAAACAGGCTTTCGGGCGAGCCGATTACGACTTTGGCGGCGGCATGACCGGCTTCCTGCAGGGCAGCTATTCCGATTCGAAAACGCAGTTCGAAACCGTCGCCGGCGGCACCCAGTTCGGGTCATTCCAAATTTTTGCGGATAACGCCTTCCTGCCGACCGGCGTCCGAGACGCCATGATCGCGCAAGGCGTAAACAGCTTCGTAGGCGCCCGCACCGAAGCTGACCAGACGCCGAAAATCGCTTACCAACATACCACGGCCTACACCATCCTGGCCGGACTTAAGGGGACGCTGAATCAGTTCAACTGGAGCTTGACCGGCTCCTACGGCGACTCCGAATTCAACGTACGCCAGTCGGGCAACTTTCAGCAGGCCCGCTGGTTCGCGGCGCTTGACGCCGTGCGGGGGCCGCAGGGCAACATCGTTTGCAACGTGACCCTGACCAATCCGGGCCTCTATCCGGGCTGCGCGCCGTGGAACCCGTTCGGCGTGGGTTCTCCCTCGGCGGCCTCCTATGCATATTTCCAGCAGGATTCGGCCTACAAGATCATCTCGCGGCAATCCGATGTCGCCGGCAATATCTCCGGCTCGATCTTTGATTTGCCCGCCGGGCCGGTCAATGTCGCGCTGGGCGCCGAATATCGCCACCAGTTTCTCAGCGGCACCAGCAATACCGATCCGGGGCGCCCGATCGATCTGACCGGCCTGCGTAGCGCCACGAGCCCCTTCAACCTCGAGTTCAACAGCACCAACCAGGGTCCAACCGGCGGCAAGCAGGATGTGGAAGAAGGATATGGCGAAATCGCGGTGCCAATTTTGCGCGACAAGCCGTTCTTTCAGGCGCTGGACCTGAACGGCGCCGCCCGCTTTACCAACTATAGCGTCTCTGGCGGTATCTGGTCGTGGAAGACCGGTTTCAGCTGGACCCCGTTCCAACAGCTCCGGTTCCGCGGCACCATCTCGCGCGATATTCGCGCGCCCACCTTGAACGAATTGTTTGCCGGCGTTTCCTCGACCAGGGGCATTTTCACCGACGTTCACACCGGGCTCACCGGCAATCTTATCACCCTTCAGCATGGCAACTCGATGTTGAAGCCCGAAAAGGGCAATACCTATACCATCGGTGGAGTCTGGCAGCCGGACTTCATCCCGGGCTTCAGCATCAGCCTCGATTACTACCATATCGAGATCAAGGACCAGATCACGCAGCTCGCCGCTCAAGACGTGAATCAGCTGTGCGACTCCTCGGGCGGAACGATCCCGCTTTGCCAGTACATCAACCGTCCCTTCGGCTTCTCCGACCGCACCACCGTCGGCGGTCCCAACGGCACCGGCAATTTCCCGACAACGATCTCACAGGTCCCCTTCAACCAGGCTGCGCTGGTGACCGAGGGCGTCGACTACGAAGTCAACTACCGCCTGCCGCTCGGCAACATCCTGTACAATGATCCGGCGCGTCTCGATCTGCGGCTCATCGGTAACCACACCTCCAAACTGACCAGTCAAACCTCTCCGACCTCGAAGCCGCTTCGGCTTGACGGGACAGTCGCAGGCGGTGGCAACGGCGTGCCGCGGGACAGGTTCACGGCGTCGGCGCAATTTACTGAAGGGCCGCTGAGTTTCGGGGTTGACGTGCGGTTTATCGGCAACATGCTGTATACAAAACAGCCGAACGTGTTCGTTACCAACAACCATATTCCTTCTGCGGCTTATCTAAATGCGAACATCTCCTATAATCTTAACGTCTCCGGCAAGCCGATCACGGTGTTTGCCAATGGCACGAACCTGACGGACCATTTTGTCTTCGCGCCGCGCCTGAACCAGCAACCCACCGGCCAATACCCTACATTCCAGCAGTACTATGACGTGGTCGGCGCATACGTTGTCGCAGGTGTTCGGTTCAAGTTTTAGATTGAGGTGTGAGTGGGAGGACATTCGGTGTGGCCCGGATGTCCGCCTCGTTTGACCATCAGCCTCGATAGCTGGGGAAACCAAAAGTGTATCAGGAATCGTTCGCCGGATATTTTCTTCAGGAAAACCCGCCTGAAGAGTGTCTGTGGCAGGCGCAGCTTCCGCGCCGGGGATGGGCCTGGGAATTCCTGCGTCGCAGCGCCGCTTATCAGGCGGATTATCAAGAGTCGTTGGCCGGCGGCGGGAGCGAGGCCGCGAAATGGGGACTGCTGCATTTCTGTGATCCGGCCCTCGACGCCACCATCGCGCCAGTCCTATGGAGGCCCGAGCAATCGTCCGAGGTGCTGCTGCTTACCGCGAGCCGGGAACAGACAGGCTGGGTCAGGCTCGATCTGAATAGCCTGCCCCGCTGTGCGTTTCGTCGTTTCGACGCGCGGCAGCGGCGGCATGATGTTCTGATCGGAGACCGCGGCCGATTTCTGCAACTGGCGATCTTCGGAGATCGGGACATCGGCGATGCGAGCCTGCTGGTCTCGGCCCTGGGCGAACATACGGCGATCACCGCGCGCGCGATCGCGTTGCGGCGCCTCAACGACGTGCTGTGCACCGGCAGCATGTGCGCTTCGCTTTATCCGGCGGAGAACCGGGCGCGTCGACTGTCGAAGATCCTGATTGCGCTCGATGGCTCGCTGAGCGGTCTGAACCAGCGCGAGATCGCCAAGAGAATAGTCGGCAGCGACCGGGTTGAGCGCGAGTGGAATCACCCGAGTGAGAATCTGCGCGACCAGGTGCGCCGCGCGGTTTCATGCGGCCAGCAGTTGATGACCGGAGGCTATCGCCAGTTCCTCAGGCTTACCTTCGGGCGCCGTATCGCCTTTGAGCAAGGCAGACGTCCGGTCAAGCAACCCGCCTAAATAAGAAGGATAAAAGCATGCGTCTCGCCACAATCACTGCTGCATTGCTTATCGCATCGCCCGCTCTTGCGCAGCAATCGCTGCCCCCTGGGCCTGACGGCTTCAAATTCCTGGAATCTTCGGCAATCAGCCGTTTGTTGGCGAATCCTCAGCCCGGCCACGTTTTCGGCACCGCCCGGGTTAGCGATCATCCGGACAAGGGCTACTATGTCGAATACGTCAAGCGGCTCGACCATGGCAACGAAGTCGAGGTCCATCCCGCCTGGATTGACCAGATCGCGGTGATCGGAGGCGCCGGAACCCTGACGATTGGCGGCAAGGTCGCCAATCCGCGAACGGGAGCGGGCGGGGAGATTCGGGGTGACAGCCAGATCGGCGGAGTCACCCGGAAGCTGGCGGTCGGCGATTTCATTCTCATCCCTGCCGGCGAGCCCCACAAGTTCGTGGCGACGCCGGGCAAGAGCCTCATCTACGTTATTTTCAAGGTCAGGTCCTGACACCCACGAGGGCCCGGAAATGACCGTCTTGAATAGATCAATGCAGCTAAAAACGAAGATAATTGGGACGTTGTTTGTCGCTGTCTGCGCGATATTCTGGTCGCTGCCGGCTTTGGCTTCGCCCCGCATCCGGGTGATGATCCTGGATGGCGCGAGCGGACCTCATCATCGCTGGAAAACCATGACCGATGTTCTTGTGAAAGAACTCGATGAAACCGGCCTCTTTGACACCACGGTCGTGACCGGACCTGCCGCGGGCGGCGATTTCAGCAAGTTTTCGCCGGACTGGAGCCGTTATCAAGTCGTGGTGATGAATTACTGCCTTTCCAGCGTTCCGCATTGCGGCCCGGCCGCAAGCTGGCCCGCCGCCCTGCGGACCTCTTTCGAGAACTATGTGAAGGGCGGCGGCGGCCTGGTGATCTTTCACGGCGCCGATAACGCCTTCGCCGACTGGCCCGCCTACAACGAAATGATCGGCGTGGGCGGATTTGGCGGGCAGGACGAAAGGTCGCCGCACTGGTTCTACAAGAACGGCAGGCTGGCGTCCGACACGACCGCGGGCCCGGCGGGAAGCCATGGCGCCCGGCAGCCGTTCCAAGTCCAGGTGCGCGACGTTCGACATCCGATCATGAGGGGGCTCCCCCCGGTGTGGATGCACCAGGCGGACGAACTGTACGCCGACCTGCGCGGGCCTGGCAGGAACATGACCGTCCTTGCGACCTCCTATTCAGATCCTGTCAACAAAGGCACGGGTCGGGACGAACCTTGCCTGATGGTGCTGAATTACGGAAAAGGCCGTGTCTTTCATACGACGTTCGGCCATGACGCCATTGCGCAAAGCTCGGTCGACGCCGTTGTTACCTTCCAGCGCGGCGTGGAATGGGCGGCGACCGGAAAGGTGACGCAAAAGGTTCCCGCGCCTTTTCCCACCCATAACACGGTCGTCTTCCGAGCGGATATCGCGGCGATGGATCCAAACGCCTCGAAAGGGCTGGATCCGCTCGATCTGGCCGCACCGTCGAACCGCCGCGCACCCGACAGCGCCCAGCCATTGGCACATTGAGGAGGAAGGCGGAATGTCATCGCCAAAGCACGTCTGGGTCGCCGCCTGTCTCGACACCAAGCGCGACGAGGCGGAGTATGTTTGCGAGCTGATCGAAGCCGCGGGGCTATCGGTCGTACTGGCCGATGTCTCGACCTCCGGCGCGGTCGGCGCCCCCACGGCGGGAGGAGCGCCCAACCGCATTCGACTGTCGCCGGTCGATATCGCCAAGGCTCATCCACAGGGGCCGGACGCGCCCTTCACCGGCGACCGCGGCAGCGCCATTTCGGAAATGAGCCTTGCCTTCGAAACTTTCGTCACCGCCCGCAGTGACGTAGGCGCAATGCTGGGATTGGGCGGTTCGTGCGCCACGGCCTTGATTACCCGGGCCATGCGCCAGCTCCCGATCGGCATACCGAAGCTGATGGTCTCGACCATGGCGTCGGGCAATGTCGCGCCCTATGTCGGGGCTTGCGACATCACCATGGTTTATTCGATCACCGACCTCGCCGGTCTGAACCGAATTTCGCGCCAGGTGCTCAGCAATGCCGCTCATGCCGTGGCCGGCATGGCGCAGCGGCCATTCCAGCATTCAACTCAGGAGCGGACCGCTCTGGGGCTGACCATGTTCGGCGTGACGACGCCGTGCGTTCAGCAGGTTTCGCAGTTGCTTGACCACCAATTCGACTGCCTGGTCTTTCACGCCACCGGCGTGGGCGGCCAATCCATGGAAAAGCTGCTTGACCAAGGCCTTCTCGCCGGAGTTCTCGATATTACCACCACCGAGGTCTGCGATTTCCTGGCCGGCGGAGTGCTGGCCTGTACCGAAGACCGTTTCGGCGCGGTCGCACGGACACGCGCGCCCTATGTCGGATCCTGCGGCGCGCTCGACATGGTCAATTTCGGCGCGATGGAGACCGTGCCCGAACGCTATCGGGGCCGTAATCTTTACCCGCACAATCCGCAGGTGACGCTGATGCGCACCACTGTGGAAGAAAATGTCCGCCAGGCCCGTTGGATCGCGCAGCGGCTCAACCAGTGCGAGGGCGAAGTGCGGTTTCTGATGCCGCTGGGCGGAGTCTCGGCGCTCGATGCGCCGGGCCGGCCGTTCTTCGACCCCGAGGCCGACGAGGCGCTCTTCGAGACGCTGACCTCCGAGGTGAAGCAGACCGAGCGCCGAAAGCTGGTGAAGGTCCCGCACCACATCAACGACCCGGCCTTTGCCCGGGCGGCTGTCGATCACTTCACAGCCATCTGCGGATGATGGTCGCTGTTTCAGTAAAGGATAGAGAAATGCCGCGGATCGCCCGAAGCGACTTGATCGCCAAATATACGCAGATGGTCCGACGGCGCGAGCCGATCGTCGGCGGAGGGGCGGGAACCGGCCTGAGCGCCAAGTGCGAGGAAGCGGGCGGGATCGACCTGATCGTCATCTACAATTCAGGCCGCTACCGCATGGCGGGGAGAGGTTCGCTGGCCGGTCTGTTGGCCTTTGGCAATGCCAATGAGATCGTGATGGATATGGCGAAGGAGGTCTTGCCGATTGTCAAACACACGCCGGTCCTGGCGGGCGTAAACGGGACGGATCCCTTTTGCGATTTCAATTCCTTTCTGGACAGTGTGGGGAACATCGGTTTCTCCGGCGTGCAGAATTTCCCGACAGTCGGGCTGATCGACGGAAATTTCCGTAAAAACTTGGAAGAGACCGGCATGGGCTATGCGCTGGAAGTGGACATGATCCGCCTCGCGCATGAAAAGGATCTGCTGACCACGCCTTATGTGTTCGATCCTGAGCAAGCCGCGGTGATGACCAGCGCCGGAGCGGATATTCTGGTGGCGCACATGGGGCTGACCACCGGGGGACAGATCGGCGCGGAAACCGCACTGACGCTGGAGGATTGTGTAGATCGGATCGACGCGATCGCGGCGGCCGCGCTCGACGTACGCCCCAACGTGATCGTGCTTTGCCACGGCGGCCCGATCGCCGAGCCCAGCGACGCGGCTTTCGTGCTGAGCCGCACCCGGAACTGCCACGGCTTTTATGGTGCAAGCTCGATGGAACGCCTGCCCACCGAGAAGGCGATCGCCGCCCAGACGAGGGACTTTAAGCAGGTCCGATTGAAGCCTGCCAAGGTTTGAATAGCGCCGGTCTCATGAGCGCCGAGGGAAGGGAGGCATGAACACGGCCATTTCTGGCTCGAACCTCCTGTTGCTTGCCCTGGTCGACATTGTCGGCCTGGTGCTGCTGATCGCCCAGTTTCGTCTCAACCCCTTTGTCGCCCTGGTCCTGGCGTCGATCGCCATGGGCCTGATGGCCGGCATGCCGCTGGACAAGATCGTCGCCTCTTTCCAGACGGGTGTCGGCGGCGTGCTGGGCTTCATCGCAGTTGTGGTGGCCCTTGGCACCATGCTGGGCAAGCTGCTCGCCGAATCCGGGGGCGCGGAGCGGATCGCGCTGACCCTGATCGGGATGTTCGGCGAACGGCGTGTGCCATGGGCCATTATGTGCGTGGCGCTGATCGTGGGCATGCCGGTGTTCTTCCAGGTCGGCTTCGTGCTGCTAGCCCCCCTGATCTTTGCGATCGCCCGTCGGACGGGCCAATCCCTGGTCCTATTGGCTGTGCCTTTGGTCGCGGGCCTTTCGATCGTCCACGCCATCGTCCCGCCGCACCCCGCGGCCATGCTTGCCGTGGGCGCGTTCAAGGCGGACGTCGGCCTCACGATTCTGTTCGCCCTTGCGGTGGGCCTGCCCGCCTGTGCGCTCGCCGGTCCGATTTATGGCCGATGGATCGCCCCTCGTGTGAACCTCACGGGCCCTAATCCGCTCGCCGAGAGCCTTTCCGCCAGCCGGGCCGATGGCGCTCCGGGGTTCGCCGTCAGCGTGGGCGCGATTCTACTACCGGTCTTCCTCATGGTCGGGGCCAGCGCGGCCGATCTGACCCTGCCGGCCGCGGCGTCGCTCCGCATCGCGTTGGACTTCATCGGCAACCCTGTGATCTCGCTTTTGATCGCTCTTCTCGTCGCGTTCTGGACATTCGGGTACGGCAGGGGGTTCACGCGAAACCAATTGTTGGCCTTCACCACGGAGTGCCTAGCCCCGACTGCGACCATTCTCCTGGTGATCGGCGCCGGGGGTGGCTTCAATCGAGTCCTGCTGGACAGTGGCGTCGGACAAGCGATCGCCACCATGGCGGTGACATTCCATATCCCGCTCCTGGTCCTCGCCTTCGTTTTGTCTGCCTTGATCCGCATCGCCACGGGCTCGGCAACGGTGGCGTTGACCACGTCGGCCGGGCTGATAGCGCCAATCGCGGCCGTCGCTCCGGTAGCCGTGCGCCCCGAACTATTGGTCCTGGCCACCGGCTCGGGATCGATCGTTTTCAGCCACGTCAACGACAGCGGGTTCTGGCTGATCAAGGAATACCTGAACATGACGGTATCCCAGACCTTCAAGACCTGGACGGCTTTGGAGTCCATCCTGGGGGTGACGGCGTTCGTCCTGACCCTCCTCCTGTCCCTGGTGGTGTGAGGGCGCGATGATCGTGGTGGTCATGGGTGTGTCGGGATCGGGCAAGACCACCATCGGTAAGCAACTGGCGGCCCGACAGGGTTGGCGTTTCGCCGACGCCGACGCCTTTCATCCATCCGCCAATGTCGAGAAGATGAGGCAGGGCGTTCCGTTGACCGACGCCGACCGCGCGCCCTGGCTCGCGGCCGTGCGCGACGCCCTTGACGCCTGGCAGGCGGCTGGCGAGAGCGGCGTCCTGGCGTGTTCGGCGCTCAAGCAGACCTATCGTGAGATCCTGTCGCCGCAGGGCGACGCCGTGTTCGTTCACCTCCGGGGCTCGCCTGAGGTCATCGGGCCGCGCATGCGGGAGCGCACCGGCCACTACATGAACCCGGGCTTGCTCGCGAGCCAGTTCGAGATCCTCGAGCCGCCGCATGACGCCATCACGGTGGATGTCGCCTTCTCCGTCGATGAGTTGGTCTCCCAGATCCTCGTCCGCTTGCCGCCTCAGTAGCGCTGGTTCAGCCTTCAGCTGACGAAGGCCTTTTCGACGAGATGCCGCCCGACGTCAGCGGGTTGGTTCAATCCCAAATGATTCATCCCGCGGGGATGACGCTCGAGTCCGATTCAGCCGCGCCGTCACGCCGCCAAAAACGCGCCGACGTCATCGGAAAAGCGCTGTGCGGCGGCCGCGAGTGTTTGACCCAGGCGTTTCAGCCGATCGTTGGGCAGGCGTGCGACATTGCCCGTTATGGAAAGCGACGCGCGGACGCGACGATGACAATCGAAGACCGGCGCGGCTACGCACCGGATGCCCTTTTCGTTTTCTTCGTCGTCAATGGCGTAGCCGCGCGTTCGGATGATCGAGAGCTGGCTGAAAAGACCCTGCCGTTCGATGATGCTCGAGGGTGTCCTGCGGCGCAGCGAGGCGCCAAGCAGGAAGGCGTCGATTTCGTCGGGCGTGGAATAGGCAAGGATGACCTTGCCCAGCGCGGTGGTATGGATCGGCCAGCGCCAGCCGGGTTGCGTCGCCTCCGGCGGCGCGACCGGGGGGCGAACCTGGCCGACGTAGCGGACGCAATCGGCTTCGGATACAGCGATGTTGACGGTCTGGTTGGATTCCAACATCAGCGAACGCATGATCTGCTTGCCCAGGCGGCCAAGGTCGCAATTCCGTCCCTTGTCCATCACCAGCGAGAAAGCCTTGCGACCGATCACCCAGTGGCTGGTTGTCTGGTCGAATTCGACGTAGCGGAGCGCGCCCAGGGTCGTAAGCAGGCGATGCGCGGTCGATGGCGGCAGCTTCACGAGCCGCGCCACACTGGTCAGCGTCAAGCCCTCCTCGTGCGCCCCGATCGCCTCCAGCAGACCGAAAGCTCTAACTAGCGATTGGACTTGGCCAAGCCGCCCGTCATCATCGCCGTCGGCAACACCTACCATATTCCTTCCCTTGGCGCATTTCGGATCTGCGTTCTTATTGCACCGTAAACATGGATATACCACTACGGAACCCGTGGGAATGCCTATTGTGAGATCGCGCTGCATCCCTCATCCAGAGAGTGGACGCGGACCCCCGTTTTCGTGAGCGGTCGTTATCGCCGGTGGGCAGCTCATCGGCGCAGGTCTAACCTGCCCGAGAATGCCGAAGATGGCGACCGTCGCATGATAAGCCCAAGCGCGAGTCATAGCGCCTAGCCGATGGGAAATTCTATGAAGCGCTTCCTGTTGACTGCGATTTTACTGTTCCCTTGGCCGGCGAATGTCCAGGCCGCGCCGCCCCCGCCGGACAAGCCGTTCGCTGCGGCGGCCGACGTCAGTGCGCTTCTTGCCCGAGCCAAGGCCGAGAACAAGCCGGGCGACCTGTCCACCTCGAAGCTGGTCGTCAGCGCCGACGGCCTGCCTCTTATGTTGGAATACCGGCTGGGCGACCGGCAGGCCGAACCGGCGATTCACCCCACCATGGCCGAACTGATCCAAGTGGTTGAGGGGAGCTGTACGTTTGTCCTGGGCGGCGAGGTGATCGGGGCCACCCCTGCCAAACCCGCCGGAACCAAGACCGAGGGCGGCGTCGCGCTCAAGCTCAAGCCGGGCGATTATGTCTTTGTTCCGGCAAACCTGCCGCACTGGTTCACCGATGTGCGTCAGCTGGCGGTGGTGACCCTACACATTCCGGTGGCCCCGCGCTGAGGCGCGGCTGAGCCCCCGTCGCCAGGGTATTGCATGCGCCATTTGCCCCGACCACTGGTCTTCCTGCTGTCGCTGCTGGTCCTCGCTCCAGTCTCCGCTGCGGCGGCGCCGATCACGGTGCTGGCGCCCGGGATCGTCGTTGCGCCGCTTCGCAGCCTGGCCAGCCAATGGGCGGCGCAAACCGGAAACCAGGTCGATGTCCGCGGCGGAAACGTGCAGAGCGTGAGCGCGGCCGCCGACAATGGCCCGCCGGCTGATCTGGTCATCCTGCCGGACGCGAATCTCAGGAACCTGAAGGCAAGGATAAGGCCGCACAGCCAGCGCGCGATCGGACGGGTGGTGTTCGGCATGGTGGTGAAGCGCGGCGGAGCGCATCCCGACATCTCGACGCCCGAGAAATTCGTCGAATCCGTTCGCAATGCCGGTGTGCTGGCCTTCGGCGACCCATCGGCCGGCAGTCTGTCGGGGCGGATGGTGGACCAGATGCTTCACCGCGCGCAGTTCAGCGGTGTTGAGCCGCGACCGGTGCAGGGCATGATCGGCGAGGCGATTGTGCGGGGAGACGCTGAATTCGGCCTAGGCCCGGTGTCCGAGATCTTGATGACCCGCGACGCCGAGTTGGTCGGGCGCATACCGGACAGCCTGGACATGCATATCGACGTGGCCGGGGCTGTGCTGAACACCGCCGCCGCGCCGGCCGAGGCAAGTGGATTCCTTCGCTTCCTCGCCAGCTCGGCGGCTCGAGACGTATGGACGGCCGGAGGGGTCGACGCTCGCCCGGCGAGGCGGCGTGACTAGCCGGCGCGATTTCGAACCAGATGCTTCCGTCTGGCGACTTGCAAATCATAGGACGGCAATGGGGCTGCCATAGTCGTTTCAGTCCAGTTTGACCTTGGACGACTTAAGAGCCCCAGCGCCGAATTTTCGGGAGAGGTCATGAAGGCAAGGCTTTTATTCGCGGCGTGCGCGCTGGCCGTGCTGGCCGGACCGGCTGCCGCCCAATTCCTCGGCGATAGCGGGGCGGACGTGGTCGAACCCCGGATGATCGGGAAATTCTGGGCGTCCAAGCCGACGATCATGAGTCCCTATGTGGCGCCCAACCGGCCGCATTGGAAGCTTTCGGAGATCCTGCTGGCGCACAAGGGCGAGAGCGATTGGATACAGCCGATCATCCGTAATAAGGACCAGGTCGCCGACTACATTTCGATGAGCCCGGGTGCGCGGACCAAGCTCATGATGTGGCCCGACGACCGGATCATCTTCATCGTGTGGGGTGGCTCGCTGAAGGTCTCTATCGAGGGCTATCCGGCCTTTGTCGCCACCAAGGGCTTCATGGTCAACGTGCCGTATCGGCATATGTATACACTGGAGAGTGTCGGTACGGAGCCGGCCCTGCGGTTCGAGGTGCGCCAGAATGGCGCAACGCCGATCTATCCCGCCGACGTCAAGCCCGATCCCATTCCCGGCCGCAAATATGTGCTGGTCACCGAAAGGCCCGGCCAGCCCAAGATAGAGCCAACCAACCCGATTTACCTCGACTACATGAAAGTCTTCAACGGAACCAACAAAGCCTACGGCGGAAAGTTCGTCCGCGACGACCATTTCCTTTGCAATATCCTGCGCGGCAAGGGCGAACCGGTTCCGCCCGACAGCGACAAGGGTCATTTCCATATCGGATGGAACGAATTCTGGTTCGTAATGGAAGGCCGTATCGGCCTTAAGCTGGAGGGCGAGAAATATTTCACCGCCGAACCGGGCGATGTCCTGCTGGCCACCGAGGGCAGGTTTCACCGGCTGGGCGACGACCCGAGCGCGCCCTGGTCCACCCGCGTGCCGATCAACCCGCGGCCGCCCATCCTGCATAACTTCGAAGCGAAGGACGACTGAGCGAATCGTCGACTCGGAAGCCTTGCGGTGCGCCCCCTGCCCGTTCTTCAGAGCTGAGGGCGGCGTCCGCGACGGAAGGGGAATCGCCGGTGACCCGCCACATCATCGTCTGGCCGTAAACCGGTTTCGGGCGTGTGTTGAAGACCCCGGATGAACCACCCCGCAGCAGGGTTCAAGGTATGCGCTGCTGGATTTTGGCGAGCCCGGCGCGGGCGCAGACTTCATCCTTGAGGCCGTCCGGCGCGCCCGAAACGGCGAAGGCTCCGAGGAATTCGCTCCCCGCCATGATCGGAATTGCTCCTTGTCGGGCCGTTTCAATCAGGGGATTGGCTTTGATCTCGGCCGCGAGGGCGGGATCGGTTGCGGCCTTGTCCGACACCTGCCCGCTGGTCATTCGATATTTCAGCACCGCCTGAATTTTGCTCATCGCCACGCGTTGGGTGATCGCGGCGGCGCCGTCGTTCGCCAGCAGCACGATCGGCACGCCCGCCGAATCCGTAACGAGGGCCGTGGTTTTGTAGGAACTGCGGAGGCAGGCGGCGTTGGCTTCGGCGGCCGCTTCCACCGCCAGGCGCGCGGGAATGCCCGGCGCACGCGCCGGGCGGGGCTGAGCCATTTCCGCGCGGGTGGGCGCGGGGGCCATCGTTGGCGCGGTCGTGTCCGATTGCGCCAGGGCGGCGGTGGGGGCAAGCAACAGGAGGGCGGGGGCAAACAGGATCTTGTTCATCGGCTATCTCCAGCAGGAAGACGGGCGCAGCGCGCCAGCGTCCATTCGCCACCGATCTAGGCTTTCGCGAAAGCACCGCAAACCGGCGAAAATTCGGCACGACACTCTGCCGGATACCAGCCGCGCGCCGATGAGATAGGCTGCTCTTGCTGTCTAGTGTCGAGATTCCGAAGTTGGTTACGCTTGGTGGTGGGCTCGGGCGAATTGCGGAATCGATAAGGGCGCTAGACCGTCGATGTTTCTGGTGTGCTTTGCGGATCTGAAGTTTTCTCCGGCGTTCGACCCAGTCAAGCGAACTTCGGATCCAGCACACGGGAGCACTATGGCGTCAGGCGGAATCGCCTGATCGCTGAATCGTGCTCCAAGTTCAAGGTGTGGAGCCGGAGTCAGACTTCGTGGGCGAAGTCTGACTCCGGCTCTAGCGTCGCGATGAGAAGAGGATCGGACTCGCAAAACCAATGATAAACCGCGTGGGCAGCTGCTTATTGATCTTTCTCGGGACGCTTTTGTTGTCGGCTCCCTCCAAGGCTCAGGATATGCCCGCGCCGCCGCCGCATCCGGGGGGGGATGGCGTCTATGGGGTGACCAGCTTCGATGTGCCGCCGGCCAAAATCGGCCAAGCCGTCGCGCTGCTCAAAGCCTATCGAGGGGCGGCGCTGAGGCAGGCCGGCAACGAGGGCGTCCTTCTCCTCCAGCAGATCGGCTGGCCCAGCCGGTTCGTGATTTATGACAGTTGGAAAGACCAGTCCGCCTATAGCGCCAACCAGGCATCAGCCCAGACGCTTCGGCTCTGCGCCGGCGTCACGGCCATTTCGAATTCCACCTGCGATCGCCGTGATTACTATCAGGTGACGACCGGACCCCATCGGCGCGCGGAGGGCCGCAATACCGTTTATATGGTGCTGCACCTCGACGTCTTTCCTAGCAAACTGGATAATTTCTTCGTGTCGACCCGACAGGTTGCCGAAAAGGCCCGAAAGGGTCGCGGCAATCTATTCTATGACGTGGAAAGTGGCGTGCGAACGCCCTGGAACTATATGGTGCTGATCGGCGCCTGGCGGGACCGCGCGGCGTTCGACGAGTATGAAACGTCACCATACGCCCGGGAGTTCCGCGAGCGCGTGGCGGAAGTTCTTGGTTCGCCCTATGATGATCGCCTCTATACAAGAATAAAGTGACGGTGCGGGAGCGCTGATTTCATGGACACCATTTGGGTAATGGTTTCGGCAAGGGTCCGCGCGTTGTCGGTGCGCTGGGTCATCTGCCTGCTTTGCGCGTTCATGGCGCTGGCGGCGCTGGCCGACACAGCACAGGCGCAAACCTCCGGCGTTGCGCTCTATGCGGTGACCTATGTGGACGTGGCGCCGGGGTCGGTCGCCAACAGCCTCGCGCTGTTCAAGAGGCTTCGTCAGGCCGGCCTGCACGAGCCGGGGAATGTCGAATTCACCGTTCTGCAGGAGACCACCCGTCCCAATCGTTTTGTCATCTTCGAGGGATGGAAGGATCGGGCGGCTTTCGATGCGCACGGCAGGGCGGGCGCCTTGGCCGAGTTCCAACACGCCGTCGCGCCCCTGCTGCTGGGTCCGGCCCTCCAGATGGCCCCCTTCTACGCCTTCGTCACCGCCCCCGCGCGGCAGGAACAACCTGGACCCGGGGCGGTCTATATGGTGGAGCATATGGATTTCTGGCCGCCATTCACACAAACCGCGGCCCCGCTTGTCATGGCTCTGGCCAAAGCCAATGAGCGGATGGACGGGGCGATCCGCTACGACGCCTACCAGTGGCGGGGCCACCACTATACGGTCGTGGCGATCTGGCGAAACGACGAGGCCTTCAACGCCTCCGAAGCCGCTGATCACACCCGCGAGTTTCGCAAGTCGAGCGAAGTGCCCGGGGGCCGAATTGATCTATACGAAGAGCGCCTATACAAACCGGTTGACTAGAGGCTGTTAGGAACCCGGCATAGCGGTGACGGTGAAGTCTATCGACGGTCTTGTCCTGAGGATCAGGATGGCGTGGGTCCGCTGATCGAAGTTGCGGATGGTCATGTCTTCGACCGGAAGCAGGCGCGCGCCGCCCGGTTGCCCGAGAGCGCCTCTTCCGCGGCGGCCATGTCCTCGCCGATCAGAACGCCCTCCCCCTCCCCATCCGGATACCAGCCCGGAAGATCGACAGTGGTGGAATAGCCCTTGTAGGGAACCGTGAATGGCCGGACGCCCCGCTTGAGCGGCTCGCCCCCAAGCCGGAACAGACCGCGAAGGGCCAGACACCCCCCGGCCTTTCCGAGGGGTGTCTGTCAGTAGCTGGGGGCGGGATCGAACCGCCGACCTGTGGGTTATGAATCCACCGCTCTAACCATCTGAGCTACCCAGCCACGGGTCTCGCGAACGAGGCGCGGGTTATAGGGTCAGATTTTCAGCTCTTCAAGCGGCTTGGGGGCGGGCTCGCGAACGGCTAGGCTCTGGCCCTCATGAGTGTGCTCCACCTCCTAGGCACGTCCGGCGACGGCGGCGCCGAGACCTATTTTGTCGACCTGGTCCAGGCGTTGGCGCGGGCCGGCGTCGACGAAGCCGTGGCGCTGCGTCGCCACCCCGGGCGCGAGGCGGCGCTGCAGGCCGCCGGCGTGCCGACCAAGGTGCTGCGCTTCGGCGGCCCGATCGACATCCTGACCAGGACGGCGGCGGCGGGCTATGGCCGGCTGCACGGCGCGCGGCTGCTGCTGGCCTGGATGAACCGCGCCGCGCGGCACACGCCGAAAGGCCCCTGGGCGCGGATCGGCCGGCTCGGCGGCTATTACAACCTCAAATACTATGCCGGCTTCGACGAGCTGGTGGCCAACACCGAGGACATCGCCGAGTGGATCGTCAGCCAGGGCTGGCCGGCCGGCCGAGTGCGGTGCATTCCGAATTTCGCAGCCGTTCCCGCCGACGCCCAGCCCGCGCCGCGCGCCAGCCTGGCGACGCCGGAAGACGCGCCGCTGCTGCTGTCGATGGGCCGGCTGCACGAGTCCAAGGCGCATGACGTGACGCTGAGCGCCCTCGTCGGCCTGCCCGACGCCTGGCTGTGGATCGCCGGAGCCGGGCCGGAGGAGACGCGGCTGAAGTCGATGGCCACCGCGCTTGGCGTGGACGGGCGGGTGCGGTTCCTCGGCTGGCGCACCGACGCCTCGGCCCTTTATCGCGCCGCCGACGTCTGTGTGTTTCCCTCCCGCTACGAGCCGCTGGGCAATGTGGTGATCCAGGCCTGGGCGCACGGCCTGCCGGTGGTGGCCGCCGCCAGCCAGGGCCCCCGCGCCCTGATCGAGGACGGCAAGGACGGGCTGCTGGTGCCGATCGACGACGCCGAGGCGCTGCGCGAGGGCGTGCGCCGGCTGCTCGCCGACAAGGCGCTGCGCGACCGCTTCGCCAGGCGCGGCGCCAAGCGGGTCGAGCTGGAGTTCTCCGAGGCCGCGGTGGTCGGCCAGTGGAAGGCGCTGTTCTCGGACTACGGAGCGCTCTGATGTGCGGCATCGCCGGCCTGCTGAGCCCCGCCCCCTCCCCAGGAGAGACGGGCGGTGGGGCCGCGCAGGCGCGCACGGCCGAGATGATCGGCGCCATCACCCATCGCGGGCCGGACGGTGTGCGGCTGGAGACCCGGGCGCACGCGGCCCTGGCGCATGCGCGGCTGTCGATCATCGACCTGGAAGGCGGCTGGCAGCCGCTGCACGGCGCCGGCGCGACGGTCATCGGCAACGGCGAGATCTACAACTACGTCGAGCTGACCCGCGACTTCCAGCTGGCCGGCAGCCTGGCCACCGGCTCCGACTTCGAGCCCCTGCTGCACCTCTACGCCCAGGAGGGTCCCGCCGCGTTCGACCGGCTGCGCGGCATGTACGCCCTGTGCCTGATCGGCGCCGACGGGCGCAGCTGGCTGGCGCGCGACCCGTTCGGCATCAAGCCGCTCTACCTGCTGGAGCACGCGCAGGGCCTGGCCTTCGCCTCCGAGCCGCGGGCCTTCTTCGCCGCGGGGCTGCTGGCGCCGGAGCTCGACCTGCAGGCCGGCGAGGAGTTGCTGGGCTTCAGCTACACCCTGGGCGGCGTCTTCCGGGGCGTGCGGCGCCTGGCGCCGGGCGAGGTGCTGGAGATCCGCGACGGCGCGGTCGTCGGCGGCTGGCGCAGGCGCGCGCTGGCGCCGGCAATGCCCCCTCCACCGCTTCGCGGTCCCCCTCCCCCAAGGGGGGAGGAGATTCGAAGCTCGAGCCCCCCCTCTCCTCCCCCACAGGGGGAGGGGGACCGCGAAGCGGTGGAGGGGGCCGGCTCCGAGCCCGACCTGCTCGCCCGGCTCGACGCGGTGCTGGAGGACAGCGTGCGGGTGCACCAGCGCTCGGACGTGCCCTATGGCCTGTTCCTTTCCGGCGGCATCGATTCGGCGGCGATCGCCACCCTGATGGCGCGGCTGAACGCGCGGCCGGTGACCGCCTTCACCTGCGGGTTCGACGCCGCCGGCGCGCGCGACGAGCGCGGCCAGGCCGAACGGGTGGCCCGCGCGCTGAACCTCGACTGGCGCGAGACGCGGTTCGACGAGGCCGACTTCTGGCGGATCCTGCCGAAGGTCGCCTGGGCGCTGGACGATCCCACCGCCGACTACGCCACCCTGCCGACCTACAAGCTGGCCGAGGCGGCGAAGGATGCCCTGACCGTGGTGCTGACCGGCGAAGGCGGCGACGAGCTGTTCGGCGGCTACGGCCGCTACCGCCGGGCGCTGCGCCCGGGCTGGCTCGGCGGACGTCCGGCCGAGCCGCGCCCCGACGACCCCGGCGCGCTGTCCCGCTGGCGCGCCGAGGCGTCTCCGCAGAAGGGGGGGGCGCCAAAGGGCCTGTCGCGGCTGCAGCAGGCGCAATGGGCCGACGTCGCCACCTGGCTGCCGAACGACCTGTTGCTGAAGCTCGACCGCTGCCTGATGGCCCACGGGCTGGAGGGCCGCACGCCCTTCCTCGACCGCGAGGTGGCGGCCTTCGCCTGGCGCCTGCCCGACCGCTACAAGGTGCGCGGCCGCTACGGCAAGTGGCTGCTGCGCAAATGGCTGGAGCGCGTCTGCCCGGCCGCCGAGCCCTGGGCGCGCAAACAGGGATTCACCGTGCCGGTCGAGGCCTGGATCGCGCCGCGCGCCGCCGACATCGCGCCGCGCATCGCCAAGGTCGCCGCGGTTCGCGCCCTACGGGAACCGGGGGCGGTGCACCGCGCGTTTGCTGGCGAGGCCGGCGGCCAGCGATGGCCGCTGCTGTTCTTCGCCGTCTGGTCGCTGATCCACCTCGAGGGCGCCTCTCCCGACGAGGCCTTGACGGAGATCGCCGGCGCGCTCTGAAGGGAGCCTCGATGGCCCGCTGCATCCTGGCGCTCGCCGCCGTCGCCCTGCTTGGCGCCTGCGGCGGCTCCGACGGCCGCGCCCAGCCGCAGGATCCGTCCACCGCGAAGGGTCGGCCCGAGGAGACCCGCCCGCCGAACGCGCCCAACCAGACGCCGGCCTTCGCCGGCCAGACCCGCGCGCCGCGGCTGACCACGCGCACCGAATTCCAGGTGGTGACCGTCGCCCGCGGCCTCGCCCACCCCTGGGGCCTGGCCTTCCTGCCCGACGGGCGGATGCTGGTCACCGAGCGGGCCGGGCGGATGCGGCTGGTCGATGCGAAGGGCCAGGTCTCGCCGCCGCTGGCCGGCGTTCCCAGGGTCGCCGCCGGCGGCCAGTCGGGCCTCTACGGCCTCGCTCTCGACCCGCAGTTCGCGAGCCATCGGCGGGTCTATTTCGCCTATTCCCAGCCGAGCGTCGGCGGCTCGCGGCTGGCCGTCGCCCGGGCGGAGCTGGACCCGTCCGGCCTGCGCGATCTGCAGGTGATCTTCAGCGCCGAGCCGGTCCGGTCGGGGACAGCCAACATCGGCGGCCGGCTGGCCTTCGCCCGCGACGGGACCCTCTTTGTCACCGTTGGCGACCGGTTCTCCGCCAGGGACCTGGCCCAGACGCTGGACAACGACCTCGGCAAGGTGGTGCGGATCAATCCCGATGGGTCGATCCCCCGCGACAACCCCTTCGTCGGCCGCGCGGGCGCACGTCCGGAGATCTGGTCGCTCGGCCACCGCAACAGCCAGGCCGCGGCGATCAATCCGTGGACCGGCAAGCTCTGGACGGTCGAGCACGGCGCGCGCGGCGGCGACGAAATCAACATCCCGCAGGCGGGCAGGAACTACGGCTGGCCGGTGATCGCCTATGGCGAAGACTATTCCGGCCGCCCGATCGGCGCGGGCATCACCCGCAAGGCGGGGCTGCAGCAGCCGCTCTACTACTGGGACCCGGTGATCGCCCCCTCGGGCATGGCCTTCTATGACGCCGACCTGTTCCCGGCCTGGAAGGGAAGCCTGTTCGTCGGCGGCCTGGCCGCCGCGCGCCTGGTCCGGCTGACGCTGAAGGGCGATCTTGTGATCGGCGAGGAATGGCTGCTCGTCGACCTCGGCGAGCGCATCCGCGACGTCGTCGTCGGGCCGGACGGCGCGCTTTACCTGCTGACCGACGACGACCGGGGCCGCTTGCTGAAGCTGGTCCCACGCTGAATATTCGGGCGCCGGAGCCGGGCTATTCCGCCGGGCGGCTTTACAGTCCCGCACTGCGGCGCCTAGCTCCGGTCGGGCGCAAGGGGGCCGGCAGGATGCGGACGTGGTTGGCGGCTGCGATCGTCGCCTTGGGCCTGGCCGCATCGGCGGCGGGCAAGCCCCTGCCGCTTCCCCCGGCGATCTTCACCGACCCGCCGGCCGACGCCGCCCATCCGGCGCGTTCCGAGGTGCTGCACATCCCCAGCGGCGGAGTGGCGATCAACGGCCTGGCCTACGTCGCCGCCGGCCCCGGCGCGCACCCCACGCTGGTCCTGCTGCACGGCTACCCCGGAAACGAGAAGAACCTCGACCTCGCCCAGGCCGTGCGCCGCGCCGGCTGGAACGTGGTGACCTTCAACTACCGCGGCTCCTGGGGCAGCCCCGGCAGCTTCCGGTTCGCCAACGTCGCCCAGGACCCTGCCGCCGTGCTCGCCTACCTGCGTACGCCTGAGGTCGCCAAGACGCTGCAGATCGACACCCGCCGGATGGTTCTCGGCGGGCACAGCATGGGCGGCTGGGCGACGGCGGTGACGGCTGCGGCGGATCCGGACCTGAAGGGCGCCATCCTGATCTCGGCCGCCGACATGGCCAGCGTCGGCGCGACGACCCCGCCGGACAAGCTGGTGGGTCTCGCCGCCGAGAACACCGAGAGCCTGGCGGACGTGACGCCGCAAAGCATGGCCACGGAGCTCGCCGGCCTCAGCCCGAAGCTGGCGTTTCCGGCCCTGGCGGCGGGTCTGGCGCGCCAGCCGCTGCTGGTGCGACGTCCGACGACGGCCTGGCCAAAGAGGCCGACCAGCTCGCCGCAGAGGTCCGCGGCAAGCACGGCAGGGTCACCACGATCCACGCCGCCACCGATCACGGCTGGAGCGGCAAGCGGATCTTCCTCGAAGCGCAGATCATCCGCTGGCTGCAGGCCCTGCCGCGCTGATCAGAGCCCGAGCCGCGCCGCCGCCTCCTCGCCGATCGCCAGGGAGGAGGTCAGCCCCGGGCTCTCGATGCCGAACAGCGCCACCAGGCCGAAAATTCCATGCGCGTCCGCTCCGTCGATGCGGAAGTCCGGCTGCGGCTCGTCCGGGCCGTGCAGCTTGGGCCGCACGCCGGCGTAGTCGGGCGCGAGCGCGCCATCCGGCAGGCCCGGCCAGAACCGGCGGATATAGCGGTAGAAGTCCGGCGCGGCCGCGGGATCGACCGTATAGTCAGGCGCCTCGACGTAGTGCAGGTCCGGCCCGAAGATCCCCTGCCCGCCGAGGTCGCGGCGGTAGTGGGTGCCGAGCGCGCCGGGGATCGGCGGCGGATAGATCAGCCGGGCGAAGGGCGCCTTGCCGGCCAGCCGGAAGTACATGCCCTTGCCGTAGTGCGCCGCCGGCACGGTGTCGGCCGGGAAGCCCGCGATGTGCGCCGCCACCCCTTGCGCCGAGAGCCCCGGCGCGGTCACCAGATAGCGGCAGGCAAGCCCGGTCGGCTCCTGCCCGCCGGCGCGGACCTCGAACCCCCCGCCGGCCAGCGGCGTCGCGGCTTCGAAGGGCGTGCTCAGCACCACCGCCCCGCCGGCGGCCTCGATCTCGCCCTGCAGGGCCAGCATGTAGCCGTGGCTGTCGAACACCCCGCTCTGCGGCGACAGCAGCGCGGCTTCGCAGGCAAGCTCCGGCTCCAGCGCCAGGGCCTCGGCCTTGGAGAGCCGACGCATCTCCTCGACGCCGTTGGCCTGCGCCTGATCGAGGATGCCGTCGAGCCGGGCGACCTCCTCCGGCGTCGTCGCCACCACCAGCTTGCCGCAGCGGTCGAAGTCGACGTTGTGCTGTTCGAGGAAGCCGTAGAGGGCGCGCCGGCCGGCGACGCAGAGCCGCGCCTTCAGCGAGCCGGTCGGATAGTAGAGCCCGCCGTGGATCACCTCGGAATTGCGCGAGGAGACCCCCTGGCCGATGGCGGCCTCCTGCTCCAGCACCGCCACCGCCAGCCCGCGCCGGCCGAGCGCATAGCCGCACGCCAGCCCCACCGCGCCCGCACCCACCACCACCGCGTCGAAGTCGAAGTCCGGCATCTGTGAGGCTTAACGCGGCTGAGCGCCGGGGGGAACCGGTCCACGGGCCTAGCGCGCTTCCGTTTAAGGCTATCGCAAAGTTCGCATTTTGTTCTTGAAACCCGGAGGCGATATTATACTTTGCGTACCCGGCGGCGCCGGCTTCAGCCGCCGGGTTGCGTCGGCGTCTGCTGAAGGTTCCGCTTTATCTCCTGCGCGATGGCGGCGACCTCTAGCGGGTTGCCCTCCATCCAGAGCGAGATGAAGGCCGATGATACAATCGCGGTCGGAACGAGTCCGGCCTTCTGCCCTACCTGATCAAATAGTAAGTGGGGGTCTCGGTTTAGGTTCGACACCTCCTTAACTACAGACTTAACCTTCGGTTCCTTGTCGCTGAATAGATGCATCGCAACGGTCAGCTTAAGAGACAGATCGCTCAGATGCTCTCGCACATAATTGAAGACAACCGCCTCCGGTATTTCGCCTGGAAGCTTGATAACGCCCTCGTCGGGCTCCGCAACCTTCTGGCTGTTTCCGTCCAATATACACATTGACCGAGTTGAAATTGAGGGGTCGGCCATGTGCGATTTGTGCGTCTGAAGGGCGGGGGAGTCGCCGCTTAGGCTGTAGACGCCCACCTCATCCACGTGCTCGGGCAACGCGTAGCGGATGATGGACTCGATCCACTGCTTGGCGAACGCGTCTTCGACAAAGATAGCCATGCGCTCGTCGGTGCGGTCGTCCAGCGCGCGAAGGGCTTCAATAGAAATCTTCCCCTGGCTGGTCTTTCCGCTAATAGACGACCAAATCGCTTCCGGCGGAAGCGGATCTAGTGAGTTTTCGGAGTGCGTAGTGAAGATGGATTGAATCGATCTGCGCTTTGCCACATCTATAAGATATTCTACCATTCGCTTCACCGCTACAGGATGAAGTCCATTCTCGATTTCTTCGATTAATATAAGCGCATTCTCTGGTGCCGACTCAATCTCACTAACCATTCTAATAACCGATGACTCTCCAGCGCCGAAATGGAATTCAGAATACTGAATCGTTCCGTCACCGCCCACAAATATAAACCCACCCTTTGCGATCTTAGACCTAAGGAAGTGGGACATATCCTTACCGAGTATGCGGGTTACTTCCGTTTGTATTGTCTTATCTAACACCTCAAGATTACCAGTAAACTTGTAGCTGTAAGACGCAAACTTTTTGAACTCTCGTCGCTCGCTAGCCGGAACGGTCCGTTGAATTCCGAAGTAGAGTACAGTTCTAGTCGCTACGTCATCGCGCACCCATTTCGACTTCTTGAAGCGAGCGCTCCGGACGAGTGGCTTTCCAGGGCTCTTCTGATTGTCAATTATGTCGTATCCAATCGTCCAATTGGACATGGATTCATCGCCTATGGAGCTTTTCGGAAAGAACAGGCCCGGCTTTATGGACTTGTAAGCTATAGCGGCACCACCTAGGACGGTGGATTTCCCGCTTCCGTTAGTCCCTATTAGCGCCGTTACGGGGAAATCAAACTCAACAGCTTGATTGTCAAATCCACGAACCTTGGTGAGTTCAATCTTCTTTAGATAACTCCCAACACTCCTGCGTTTAATCTTCTCGATTAGGTCGCGGATCGTGCCATCACGTATTTCCGACTGATATTGCGTCGCCAAGGTGTGTGCCCCCGCCCCCGATTCCCGGCGGCGCGAGCGTGCGCCGCCGGGTTCATGGGGCTGGAAAACAGCATCTGGAGTCAAGCCGCAGCTATTTCGCCCTCGGCTTCGTCTCCGGCGCCGCCTTCCTTAGCAGGCGCTCGAATGCCTCTTCGCCCTCGGTGAGGTTTAGGTCGCCAGCGGCTTCTAGATCTCGTGCGAGGTCGAGGAAGCGCTTGCTCTGCGCCTCGTCCTCGTCCCGCTTGGCCGGCCTCGGCGTCTTTGGTTTCGGCATCATGCCGCCCCACTAGCTGATCGGTAGGTGAGCCGCTTACCGACCACACCGGCCAGCAGGGTATCAGCCCGCGCCACGTCGTTCACCCCCAGCGCGACGCGGCTGGAATAGCGGAAGTCAAATTCGGCGAGATAGCGGTGAAGGTGCTTCTTGCCGCAGTGCTGATAGACGCCGCGCATCCCACGCTTGAAGATCGAGAAGAAGCCCTCGACGGTGTTGGTGTGGACCTGCGGATTGAAGCGCGAGACGTACTCGCCGGCAGCGTGGTTGGTGTGGCCGTGGCCGGCGAACTGTTGGCCGAGCTTCACATAATGGCGCGCCTCGTCGGTCATCAGGATCGCTTCGCGGGACAGGTTGGTGACGACGATTTCGCCGATCGCCTTGGCGCTGATGAAATCCAGGACCATCGAGCGTGCGCGGCCGGTGTCGCGGTCGATCAGGCTCAGAACTTTCATCTTGTGGTTCCCGCCGGCTTTGGAGACCGGCTCGTCAGGGTCGCGGCCGATGAAGGTCTCATCGCTCTCCACGATGCCGCCCTCACCCCCAAAAGGGGAAAGGTCGCCGTCCCGCATGGCTTCACGGATGCGATGCGCCATAAACCAGGCGGTCTTCAGGGTGACGCCCAGAGTGCGGTGCAGCTGGTTGGCGCTGATGCCCTTCTTGCTCGATGCCATCAGGAACATCGCTTGCAGCCAGAAGCGCAGCGGAACGTGGCTGGCCTCAAAGATGGTCCCGACCTTCACGGTGAAAGGCTTGCGACAATCGCCGCACTTGCGGACGCCGATGCGGGTGCTCTTGCCCTTCAGCTCGTAGATGCGGCCGAAGCAGCCGCAGTGCGGGCAGACGGGGCCTTCCGGCCAGATGCGCGCTTCAACGTAGGCGTAGGCGGCCTTTTCGTTGTGGAAGTGCGGGGCGCTGAGAACCGACATCGAGGTAACTCATTATGGGAATTACCTTATCATGGCGTTTGGGTACGGCAAGTATAATATCGCCAACCCGGAGCTTGGCCGTGGAAGAATTCCACAATCCGAGGGAGGCGTATGGAGCTCACGTTGCTGACCGCGCTTAAAACGGCCGCTATTGCGATTGGAGTTCCTGTCGCGTTTTACGCTCTGGTTGGCGCGCTTGCCCTCCTTGTCGTCAAGCTAAGTCCGCGCCCGCCGAGACTCCAGGCCGGCGAAGCCAGTGATTTCAAGCGTATTCACAGCCGCATGCGGCGCATGGCGCGGCCGACTCTACTCCTCACGCCGACCCACGCCCCCCGGTTCTCAAAGCTGGGCGGCGAGCCGGAGGCGCCGCACGGGTGGAGCTGGCCGCTCAGTGCGCAGGTTCCCCTCGCCTTCCTGGCGCAGCTCGACCTTGCCGAGGTGCGCGCCGCAGGTGGGCCGGAGTGGCTCCCGGAAGCCGGTGCGCTCTATATTTTCAACGACGATCAGCGCTTCGGCTGCGCGGACCATGTGAGAGTGCTGTTCAGCCCGGATGGCGAGCGGACGCCGATGGCTGCACCGATGGAGCTTCCCAAGCGCCATCGCTTCGGCGAACGGCGGGTCGGCTTCCTGCCCATGACATCTATCCCCAGCCTGGAGTGGCTCGGCCTGGATATCAGGGAGGTGCAAGCCACCGACGAGGAGCTGGACATGCTCACAAGCGCTGCGGACGAGGCGTTCAGCGACCAGTTGCAACATCGGATCGGCGGCTATCCCAGCGAGATCCAGGAAGCCTGGATGGCCATCGAGTGCGAGCATCTGGCGCGCGGCCTGAAGTACGACCCTGCCGTAGAACCGTCGGAGACCATCCGCCGCGCCTCCAAGACTTGGCGGCTGCTGCTGCAGGTGGATTCCGATCCCGCGCTCGGCATGAAATGGGGCGACGGCGGTCGCCTGTACGTCTTCATTCGCGAACAGCACGCGAGGGCGAGCGATTTCTCGAAAACGGTCTCGCTTGCGCACACCTACTAGAGAAACCGTCATCTCCCGGATCGCAGAAAATCACGCCGCCACCAGCTCGCCCGCCGTCTCCCATTCCGCCCACAGCTTCGCCGCCTCCGCCTTGGCCGGCCCCACCGAGGCGTCCTTGACGTGGCCGAAGCCGCGGATCTGTTGCGGGATCTCGGCGATCTTCACCGCCAGCGGCAGGCGCAGGGCGGTGAGGCCGGCGACCAGCCGGTCGAGGCCGGCTTCGTAGTCGGCGATCAGCCGGCGCTCCATCTTGCGTTCGGCGGTGTGGCCGAAGAGGTCGAGCGGCGTCCCGCGCAACCCTTTCAGCCGGGCGAGCAGCGGGAAGCCTGCGTCCAGCATCCAGCCGCCGAAGGCCATCTTGCGCGGCCGGCCCTCGGCGTCCTTCGGCGCGAGGATCGGCGGGGCCAGCATCACCCTGGCCTTGCCGCCCTTGAAGGTCCCCGCGCGATAGGCGGCGAAGCGGCCGTCGGAATAGAGCCGGGCGACCTCGTACTCGTCCTTGTAGGCCATCAGCTTGTAGAGGTTGACGGCGACCGCGCGGGTCAGGGCCTCGGAGCCGAGCGGCGCCTCGGCGGCGCGCACCGCCTGCACCCGGTCGAGATAGCGCCGGGCGTAGGCGGCGTCCTGGTAGGCGGTCAGCTCGCGGGCGCGGTGGGCGATCAGCTCGTCCAGCGTCTGGGTTTCCGGCGTCGGCGCGCGCTTTTCCTCCGCCAGCTCATGCGGCGCGAAGGCGGCCTTGCGGCCGAGTTCGAAGGCCGCAAGGTTGGTCTCGGCCTCGACCCCGTTCAGCCGGATCGCCCGGTAGAGGGCGCGGCTGGAGACCGGGATCACCCCCTTCTGCCAGGCGAAGCCGAGCATGATCATGTTGGCGTAGATGGCGTCGCCCAGCTCGCGCTCGGCCAGGCTGTGGGCCGGCGCGGAGTCGTAGGACTTCACCGCCGCGGCGATCCGCCGGGCCTGGGCGGCGGCGTCGAAGGGGGCGTCGCGGTCGGTGACGAAGTCGGCCGTCGGGGTGAACTCGCCGTTGCCGAGCGCCACCGTCCGGTCCTTGGCGTAGAGGGCCAGCGCGTCGGCGCCGGCCGCCGACAGCACGTCGCAGGCGATCAGCACATGGGCGCTGGCCGAGGGCACGCGGCCGCCGATGGTGGTCTTCTCGGTCTCGCCGATGCGCACGTGGCTGAACACCGCCCCGCCCTTCTGGGCCAGGCCGGTCATGTCGACCACCGAGGCGGCGCGGCCGTCGACATGCGCGGCCATCGCCAGGATCGAGGCGACCGTCGTCACCCCGGTGCCGCCGACGCCGGTGAAGACGATGTTCTTGACGCCCGCCAGCGGCTCGAACTGCGGCAGCGGGATGGAGGCCGCGGTCAGCGCCGGCGCCGCCTCGCGGCGCGGGCTCTCGGCGCCTTCCAGGGCGACGAACGAGGGGCAGAAGCCCTCGAGGCAGGTGTAGTCCTGGTTGCAGCTCGACTGGTTGATGGTCCGCTTGCGGCCGAACTCGGTCTCCAGCGGCTCGACCGAGACGCAGTGCGAGGTGCGCGAGCAGTCGCCGCAGCCTTCGCAGACCAGCGGGTTGATCATCACCCGCCTGGTCGCCGGCGCCATCAGGCCGCGCTTGCGGCGGCGACGCTTCTCGTTGGCGCAGACCTGGTCGTAGATCAGGACGGTGACGCCGGGGATCTCGCGCAGCTCGCGCTGGGTCTTCATCAGTTCGGCGCGCGGGCGAACCTCGACGCCGGGGGCGAGGTCGGCGACGGTCTCGTAGCGCTCGGGCTCGGCGGCCACCACCACCGTCCGGGCGACGCCTTCAGCGGCCAGTTGGCGGGTAATCTGCGGGACGGTGAAGCCGCTTTCGGCGCGCTGGCCGCCGGTCATGGCGACGGCGTCGTTGAACAGCAGCTTGTAGGTGATGTTCGAGCCCGCCGCGATCGACCCGCGGATGGCCAGCGAACCGGAGTGGTTGTAGGTCCCGTCGCCCAGGTTGACGAAGATGTGCTTCTGCTCGGTGAAGGGCGCGGTCCCCATCCAGGTCAGCCCCTCGCCGCCCATATGGCTGGTGAGGTCGGTCTGCGGATCGTTGAAGCTGGCCATGTAGTGGCAGCCGATGCCGGCCAGGGCGCGCGAGCCGTCCGGCAGCCGGGTCGAGGTGTTGTGCGGACAGCCGGAGCAGAAGTAGGGCTTTCGCTGCTGGTCCGACGCCAGGGTCACCGCCGCCATCGAGGCGGCCGAGACCCGGCCCAGATAGTCGTGCACCCGCTCCATGTGCGGGCCCGGCGGCAGCCGGTCGGCGATGGCCAGGGCGATCTCGGCGATCGACAGCGCGCCGGTCTCGGACAGCAGCGGATGGCCCTGCTCGTCATGCTTGCCGATGATCCGCGGGCGCGCATGCGCCGGCAGGTCGTAGAGGGCGGCGCGGGCCTGGCTCTCGACGATCCCGCGCTTGTGCTCGATCACCATCAGGGTCTCGAGGCCGGCGGCGAAGCCCTTCAGCCCGTGCGGCTCCAGCGGCCAGGGCATGCCGACCTTGTAGATGGCGATCCCCAGGTCGGCGGCCGCGTCCGGGCTCAGCCCCATCGCCGTGAGCGCCTCCAGCACGTCCTTGTAGGCCTGGCCGTGGCAGACGATGCCCAGCCGCGGGCGCGCCGCGCCCAGCACCATGCGGTCGACGCCGTTGGCGCGGGCGAAGGCCAGCGCCGCGGGCAGCTTGTAGCCGCGCAGCCGGCGTTCCTTCTCGAGCGGCTGGTCCTTGGTGCGGATGCCCAGGCCGCCGGGCGGCAGGCGGAACCCCTCCGGCGCGACGAAGCGGTGGCGCGCGGCGCCGACCTCGATGGTCATGCCGCAGTCCATGGTGTCGGCGAGCGCGATCAGCGCCACCCACAGGCCGGAGAACCGCGAAAGCGCATAGCCCAGCAGCCCGTAGTCCAGCACCTCCTGCACGTCGGCCGGCGACAGCACCGGCATCTCCAGGTCCTGGAAGGCGAATTCCGACTGCGAAGGCAGGGTCGAAGACTTGCAGGCGTGGTCGTCGCCAGCGACCGCCAGCACCCCGCCCTTGGGCCAGGTCCCGGCGAAGTTGGCGTGGCGGAAGGCGTCGCCGGTGCGGTCGACGCCCGGCGCCTTGCCGTACCACATGCCGAAGACGCCGTCATAAAGGGCGCCGGGGAAGAGGTTGGCCTGCTGGCTGCCCCAGACGGCGGTGGCCGCGAGATCCTCGTTCAGCCCCTCCTTGAAGACCACATTGGCGTCGCGCAGCAGCTTGTCGGCGCGATGCGCCTGCTGGTCGAGGCCGCCGAGCGGCGAGCCGCGATAGCCGGAGACGAAACCCGCGGTGTTCAGCCCGGCCGCCCGGTCCAGCCGGTGCTGGTCCAGCAGCACGCGCAGCAGGGCCTGGACCCCGGTGATGAACACTCTCCCCTCGGTGAGGAGAAACTTGTCTTCCAGCGTCACATCGAAGTGCCGCATTGCAATTTCTGTCCTTCCGGCTCTCCCCACGCCCATTAGAAGATCATATAAGATCGATGCAATTGCTTGCCAAAAACATGCCCCCTTCATACGGTTCCGGGGCACGATCATCGCGCCCCGCCTGCGATCCACGGAGGAAAACTTGTCTGAGACCCTCGACGCGGTGGACGCCAAGATCCTCGACCTGATTCAGCACGACGCCGGCCTGTCGGTGGCCGAGATCGCCGAACGGGTCGGACTCTCCTCCAGCCCCTGCTGGCGGCGGATCAAGCGGCTGGAGGATTCCGGCATCATCCAGCGCCGGGTGACCATTCTCGACCGCGAGCGGCTGGGCCTGACCTTCGAGGTCTATTGCACGGTCAAGCTCACCTTGCCGACCAAGGACAACCTCGACGCCTTCGAAACGGCGATCGCCAAGATGGCCGAGGTGGTGCAGTGCGCCACCGTCACCGGCGCCGCGGACTACGAGCTGCGCGTGGTCACCCGCGACATGCACGCCTTCGACGCCTTCCTGCGCGACCGGCTGCTTTCGCTGGGCCTGATCTCCAACATCGAGAGCCGCATCGTCATCCGCTCGGTGAAACACACCACCGCCGCCCCGCTCGGCCTGGTCAGCGCCTATGTGAGCGCGCAGAGCTGAGGCATGGGGTTGCGCCGCAACGCCCCCTCCGTCGGCTTCGCCGACACCTCCCCCGCTGCGCGGTGGAGGATCTGGGCCTAAGATGCTCCACCGCTTGCGGGGGAGCTGGGCGTCCGGCCGCCGCGCCCCAGCCTGAAGGAGCCTCCATGATCGACCTCGTCATCGACCAGCGGCGCAAGGATCTCGGCGGGTTCGAGGTCGGCCGGGTGCTGCCCTACGCGCCACGACGGATGGTCGGGCCGTTCGTCTTCTTCGACCACATGGGGCCGGCGGAGTTCGCCGCCGGCTTTCCCAAGTCCGTCGACGTGCGGCCGCACCCGCACATCGGCCTCTCCACCCTCTCCTACCTGTTCGAAGGCGAGATCACCCACCGGGACTCCACCGGCGTCACCCAGTCGATCCGGCCCGGCGAGGTGAATTGGATGACCGCCGGGCGCGGCATCACCCATTCCGAGCGCTTCGAGGCGCTACGCGCCCATGGCGGGCGGATGGATGGCATCCAGACCTGGATCGCCCTGCCGCTCGCGGACGAGGAGACCGCCCCGTCCTTCAGCCACCACGCCGCCGGCGAGCTGCCGACCTACGAGGCGGCGGGACTGAGCGCCCGGCTGATCGCCGGCGAGGCGTTCGGCGCGCGCTCGCCGGTGGAGACCTTCTCGCCGCTGTTCTACGTCCACTGGACCCTGGCGGCGGGCGCCACGGCCGCCCTGCCCGCCGACTATCCCGAGCGCGCCGCCTATGTCGCCAAGGGCCTCGTCGAGGTGGACGGCCGCGAGTTGCACGACGGCCAGATGGCGGTCTTCGCCGCGGGCGACACGGTGACCCTTCGCGCGATCACGCCGGCCACCGTCATGCTGCTGGGCGGCGAGCCGATCGGCCCGCGCTTCATCGAGTGGAACTTCGTGGCGTCTTCCAAAGAGCGGCTCGAGCAGGCCAAGGCGGACTGGCGCGCCGGCCGCATGAAGCTGCCCGACGCCGACGACAAGGAGTTCATCCCGCTGCCCGGCGATCCGCCGCCGCCGGCCAATCCGATGAGCTGAGCTAGCCGTCAGGCGGCCGGCTGGCCCTCGTGTATGGCCTGCCGGATCATGGCGCGCAGCTCCGGCGTATCCTCGTGGTGGTGCACCGCCTTGGCGTGCTGCACGGCGGCCTCCAGCAGTTCGGGCTCGGAGTCCGCGGAGATGGCGACCGTGCAGCGGCTTTCGCTCGGCACTTCCCGGCAGTCGATGTATTTGCGCATGGTCTGCTCCTCCATCGTCGATCGGCTTCGGCCTGCCGGCTCAGGCCGCCGGTCGGATCCGCGGCTTCGGTTCGACCGGCCGTTTCGGCGCCGGCTTGGCGGTCTCCAGGCCGAGCGCGGTGACCCCGGCCAGGCCGCCGAGGTTCATCGTCTCCACCGCCGTCGACGGCACGATGACGATGGTGGAGTTCTGCTTCAGCCCTTCGTAGAGCATGTTCATCGCCCGCAGGTGGAAGGCGACCGGATCGTCGGCGTAGGTGCGCGCCGCCTCCGTGAACTTCTCGGCCACCTGGCGCTCGGAATCGCCCAGGATGACGCGGGCCTGCCGCTCGCGTTCCGCCTGGGCCTGCATCGACATGGCGTCCTCCAGCCCGGCCGGGATCAGCACGTCCTTCAACTCGACCGAGATGACGTCGACGCCCCAAGGCCGTGCGCGCTCGTCGATGATCTTGCCCAGTTCGCGGCTGATCTTGTCGCGCCCTTCGAGCATGTCGGCCAGCAGGGTCTTGCCGATCACGTCGCGCAGCGCCGTCTGCGCCGCCCAGGCGATGGCGTTGCGATAGTCCTCCACGTCCAGCGCGGCCTTCTGCGGCTCGACCACCTTCCAGAACAGCACCGCGTCGACGTCGACCGGCACGGTGTCCTTGGTCAGCGTCCGCTCCGCCTTGAACGTCGTGGTCATCACCCGCAGGTCGATCCAGTAGGGCACGCTGTCGACGATCGGGACGATCAGGAACAGGCCCGGTCCGCGCAGGGCGGTGAAGCGCCCCAGGCGCAGCACGATCGCCCGCTCCCACTGGTTCGCCACCTTGATCGCCGCCGCCAGCAGCAGGGCCGCGACGAAGGCGACCCCGGCGATGCCGACGCTCAAGGAGCCGCCGCCCGTCGCATAGACGAGGCCGGCCGCGGCCCAGCCGATGCCGACCGTCAGGATGAACACTGCAAGAGGAACCGCGCTGGCCTGTCGCATGGGCCTGGCCTCAGTCTGGGAGGCGCGGCGCCGCGCCGCGAACTCGCCTATCGCCGATAAACGTTCACGTCGGGCCAATGTTGCCGTGGGGTCTCACGCCGCAGCCGTAATCCACCGTGCGGACCCTCAATTGCAGTGACGGACCCGCCGCCTGCGGGTGCAAGCCGTGGTCCTGGGGACCAGCGCCCCTGAAGACGAAACGGAGCGAACCATGCGCATGCTTCTGAAGGTCCAGATGGAGGTTGAAGCCGCCAACCGGGCGATCAAGGACGGCAGCCTGCCCAGGATCGTGCAGGGGTTCATCGAGGCCGCCAAGCCCGAAGGGGTCTGGTTTGCCGCCCCTAACGGCCGCCGCACCATGATCGCGGTGTTCGACCTCGCCTCGCCGGCCCAGATCCCGCCGCTGGCCGAGCCCTTCTTCCATGGGATGAACGCCAGCTTCGAGCTGTGCCCGGCGATGGATGCGGCCGACCTGCAGGCAGGCCTTTCGCGGCTCTGAGCGACGCGAAAGAGCCGGCTCGGCGATCTCGACGATCGACGGGCCGGCCCTGCGGCTACTGCATGAACCAGCCGTGGCTGACGACGATCGACTGGCCGGTCAGCGCATTGGTCGGGAAGCCGGCCAGGAAGACGGCGGTGCGCGCCACGTCGTCGACGGTGGTGAACTCGCCGTCGACGGTCTCCTTCAGCATCACCTTCTTGACCACGTCGGCTTCGCTGATCCCGAGTTCCTTGGCCTGTTCCGGGATCTGCTTCTCGACCAGCGGGGTGCGGACGAAACCGGGGCAGATGACATTGGAGCGCACGCCGTGGGCCGCGCCCTCCTTGGCCACCACCTTGGCCAGGCCGATCAGCCCGTGCTTGGCGGTGACATAGGGGGCCTTCAGCAGCGAGGCCTCCTTCGAGTGCACCGAGCCCATGTAGATGATGCTGCCGCCGCGGCCCTGGGCGTACATGTGGCGCAGGCAGGCGCGGGTGGTGAGGAAGCCGCCATCCAGGTGGATGGCCAGCATCTTCTTCCAGTCGCTGAACTTGAACTCCTCGACGGGGGCGACGATCTGCACGCCGGCGTTGGAGACCAGCACGTCGACGCCGCCGAAATGGGCGACCACCGCCTCGACGCCGGCGTCGACCTGGGCCTCGTCGGTGACGTCCATGGCGACGCCGAAGGCGGTCGCGCCGCTGGCGTCGAACTCGGAGGCGGCGCCGCGGGCGGCGTCGATGTTGATGTCGGCGATCGCCACCTTGGCCCCCTCGGCGAGGAACTGGCGGGCGATCTCCTTGCCGATGCCGCTGGCGGCGCCGGTGACGATGGCGACCTTGTCTTTCAGGCTCATGCGGGATCCTTCTCGGTGCGCACCGGACTGTGGCGGCGGGTGGGGCTGATGAAGTCGTAGACGTGGACGGCGTTGGGCCCGGCGGGCAGGCTCAGCGCCTCGGGATGGGAAAGGGTGATCTCGGCGTCGCGGACGCCCGCGGCCCAGTGCTCCTCCATGGTCCGGCGCGAGAACTCGTAGTCCTTCGACTGGCCTTCGTAGCTCGGCGAACGATAGACCAGTTGGACGATATTGTAGACGGCCGGATCCGAGGCCCTCGCCAGCAGCCTGGCTTGCGGCGTGTCCGCCAGCTCCGGCGGCAGCAGCTGGTGCAGCTCGTTGTAGACGGCCCGCAGGTGCTGCAGCTTGCGGAAGCTGTCGGTGGCCGCCCGCGTCCGGCTGGAGAACTGGATCTCCTTGGCGCGCACGGCCACCTCGGACAGGTCCCGCGGCGCCTCGCCGTGCGCACTCCACAGGTCGACCTGGAAGACCAGGGTGTCGAGCTCCGAGCGCGACGACAGCACCCAGTCGAGCGGGGTGTTGGAAACCAGGCCGCCGTCCCAGTAGAGCTCGCCGTCGATCTCCACCGGCTCGAAGGCCGGCGGCAGGGCCCCACTGGCCATAATGTGCTCCGGCCCGATCACGTGGGTGGCGTTGTCGAAATAGGTGAAGTTGCCGTTCCGGATATTAACCGCGCCGACGCTGAAGCGGATCTCGCGGGCGTTGATGCGGTCGAAGTCGACCAGCCGCTCGAGCGTCGAGCGCAGGGCCGCGGTGTCGTACCAGCTGGTCGCGCCGGGAGTGGCGGGCGCGCGCAGAAAGGGCGGCGGCACGCGCGGCGTGAAAAAGCCCGGCACGCCTTCGGCCATGATCCGCCCGGCGGACAGCTGGTTGAGCCAGCTGCGCGCCGGCCCGTTGCTCAGCCAGGCGTCCCAGAAGCTGGGCCAGGCGCGGTCGCCCTCGCTGACCAGTTCCCAGAAGGCCCGCAACTTGTCGACCCTATGCTCCGGCGCGTTGCCGGCGATGATGGCGCTGTTCACCGCGCCGATGGAGATCCCGGCGATCCAGCTCGGTTCGACGCCGACCGCGCGCAGCGCCTGGTAGACCCCGGCCTGGTAGGCGCCCAGCGCGCCGCCGCCCTGCAGCAGCAGGGCGACGCTCTCGAACGGCGTGCCGTTCGCATGCGCGGTGGCCGCCGGCGCCGCCGCGCCGCCGGTCTTGCCGGGCGCAAAGCCGCTATCCATGGGGCTGAGACTGGCGCATCGGAGGTCCTCTCCCCGGCGGGCGACGCATGCTGGCCGTGCCCGAGGATCGCGACAATATGGCGTCGGGATCAAGTTTCCGCCACCCAGCCGTGCAGAGGTGAGCACGCCAGATCGCGCTGCCGAAGATCGAGGCGCCCGCGCTCAGCGCCCTTCTCCCGACGCCAGGATCGGGATAGGCGGAGCCAGGATGGAGACGATCCGCGTTGGAACACGAGACCGCAGCTTCGCCCGACCGCCCGACGCCACGGCTGCTCGGTCACGGACGCGCGCCGTTTCTCGTGCAGAATCCCGCCGGCCGCTCGGCCTTCCTGCTGATCGGCGACCACGCCGGCTGTGAGGTGCCGGCCGACCTCGACGACCTCGGCCTGCCACAGGCGCAGTTGCGCCGCCACATCGGTTGGGACATCGGGGTGGCGGAGCTGGGCGCGCAGTTGTCGCTGGCGCTGGACGCCGTCTTCATCGCCCAGCGCGTCTCGCGGCTGGTGATCGACTGCAATCGCGATCCCGCCCGGTCCGATGCGATCTGCACGGTGAGCGACGGCGTCGTCGTGCCCGGCAATGCGGCCCTCTCCGACCCCGCGCGGCAAGCCCGGGTCGACCAGATCTTCACGCCTTATCATCAGCGGATCGCCGACGAGCTCTCGCGCCGCGCCGCGCGTCGCCAACCCACCCTGCTCGTCGCCCTGCACTCGTTCACCCCGGTGATGGCGGGCGAACCGCGCCCCTGGCGCTACGGGGTCCTGCACCTGGGCGCCTCGCCCTTCTCCGCGGCCGTGCTGGCGGGGCTGCGCCAGCATCTGGGCGTCGAGGCGGTGGGCGACAACCAGCCCTACCGGATGGATGACACCGACTATACGGTCCCGCACCACGCCGTCGATCGCGGCCTGGACTATGTCGAGCTGGAGGTGCGGCAGGACCTGCTGTCCGACGCCGCCGGCGTCGCCGCCGCGGCCGGTCTGCTGGCGCGGGTGCTGCGCGAAGCCGCGGCCGGTCAAAGATAAGACAAATCACACGTTTGGACTCGACCGCTATCCTGTGTGCTAGGCTGGACGCCAAAAGGGATGGAAACGAAGCGCGATGGTGGAGCAAACCGAATATTCTATCCGACGGGCGACGCTCGCTGACGCTGAGGCGCTCGCCGAGGTGCACGAGACCACCTGGCGGCAGACCTATATCGGCCTGTTGTCCGGCCAGATGCTGGATGCGCTGACGGCGGACGCGCGCGCGGCGGCCTGGCGGCGCATTCTCTCAGGCGCGGCCGGCGAACTGTCGACCGCCTACGTCGCCGAGCGCGAGGGCAAGTTCGTCGGCTTCGGCTCCTGCGGCGAGCAGCGCCACCCGGACTTCCTCTCCCAGGGCTACGCCGGCGAATTCACTGCGGTCTATGTGCTGAAGTCGGACCAACGGCGCGGCCTCGGCGCGGGGCTGATGTCGGCGATGATGAGCCACCTCGCCGAACGCAACCTGACGGGCTTCACCTGCTGCATGCCGCGCGAAAACATCCCGGCCCGCTCGCTGGCCGAAAAGTTCGGCGGCAAGCTGGTGGGGCAGCGGGATGTGGCGCGTGACGAGGGCAAGCTGATCGAGGTGATTTACGGCTGGCCGAAGTCGTGACGGATCGAGCTCGCTGATCGAATGGAGGCGCCGCACAGCGGCGCACCACGGGTCGAGGATCGGCGCTTGGCCGGGCCGCACCAGCGGCGGTTATTTCCACGAGCGACCGGATGTCGGCTGCGACTGCGGCCGCGCGTCCTTGGTTTATCAGGAGATCCCGCATGACGAAGTCTCGAGCCGCCGCCCTCGATCGCCGCCAGGCCTTGATCGCGGCGGCGGCGGCCGTCGTCGGCGGGACCGCTCAGGCGAGGAGACGATCGATGGCGCTCAACCCGGCCGGCTTGCAACGGATGAAGATCTTGCTGGAGGACCATGTCGCCCGCGGCTCCGCGCCGGGCCTGGTCGCCCTGGTCTCGCGGGGCGGCGAGACGGAGGTGGTCACCGCCGGGCGGATGTCGCTCGACGGACCGGCGCCGATGCGGCGCGACGCCATCTTCCGCCTCGCCTCGATGACCAAGCCGGTCACCGCGCTCGCCGCCCTGATGCTGATCGAGGACGGCCGGCTGCGGCTCGACGAGCCGGTCGAGCGGCTGCTGCCCGAACTGGCCGACCGCCGCGTGCTGCGAACGCTGGCCTCTTCGGTCGATGACACCGTGCCGGCCAGCCGGCCGATCACGGTGGAGGACGTGCTGACCTTCCGCCTCGGCTGGGGCGTGCAGTTCGACCCCGACCTGCCGATCCAGAAGCTGGTCGCCGACCTGCCGGGCTTCGGCATGCCGGACCCCACCTCGCCGCTGACCCCGGACGCCTACATGCGCCGGCTGCACGACGTGCCGCTGATGGCCCAGCCCGGCGAGCGCTGGCTCTATACCGCCGGCGCCAACGTGCTCGGCGTGCTGGTCGCCCGCGCCGCCGGCCAGCCGCTGGACGTGGTCTTCCAGGAGCGGATCCTGGGGCCGCTCGGCATGGGCGACACCGGCTTCTGGATCCCGAAAGACAGGATCGGCCGCTCCGTCACCGGCTATTTTCCGCAGGACGGCAAGCTGGTGCTCTTCGACGCCCCCGACGGGCGTTACGCCAGGCCGCCGGCCTTCCCGGCCGGGGACAGCGGCCTGGTTTCGACCATCGACGACTTCGCCGCCTTCGCCCGCTTCCTGAGCGCCGGAGTGGCGCCCGGCGGGCGGCGGCTGATCTCGCAGGCCTCGCTGAAGGCGATGCAGACCAACCACCTGACGCCGGCGCAGATGCACGACGGCGAGGTCATCCTCGGGCCCGGCCGCGGCTGGGGCTATGGGCTGGGCGTGGTGGTCGAACCGAACGTCGACGGGGTGGCGCCCGGCGCCTACGGCTGGAACGGCGGCTTCGGGACCTCCTGGTTCAACGACCCGGCAAAGGACCTGACCGCCATCCTGCTCACCCAGCGGGTGTTCGACAGCGCCGACCCGCCGCAGCTGCACAAGGACTTCTGGCGCGCGGCCTACGGCGCGGCGGCTTGAGCCGGCGGCTCAGCCCTGCAACGCCTTGCGCGTCTGCTCCCAGTACTGCGCGCCGGTGACGAGAGTCACGATGGCGGCCAGCCAGAAGAGGCCGTGGGCGACGCCGGTCACCGGTCCCTGCAGCGCCGGGTCGTCGGGCAGGCCGAAGGCGCCCCAGGCGGCGACGAACAGCTCCAGGGCCAGCGCCGTCAGCTGCAGGGTGGTCTTCCACTTGGCCAGGGTCGTGACCGGCAGCTTGATCCCCTTGCCGGCGCCGACCTCGCGCAAGGCGCTGACGGTGAATTCGCGAAACAGGATCAGGCCCGCCGGCAGCACCACCATCGGCTGGGGCCCGAGCGCCAGCAGGCCGAGCACCGCCCCGCAGACCAGCACCTTGTCGCCGATCGGGTCGAGGATGGCGCCCCAGACGCTGGTGGCGTTCAGCCGCCGCGCCAGCCAGCCATCGAAGAAGTCGGTCACCGCCGCCACCACGAAGGCGATCACCGCCCAGCGCTCCAGGGCGAACTGCTGTTCCGGTCCCAGCCGCTCGGCGATGAAGGGCACGGCCCCTGCCGCCGCGGCCAGCGCCACGAACATGAAGAGCGCCAGCACCAGGCGCATCGAAGTGAGGATGTTCGGCAGAGCTTTCATGGGGCGCACCTTGGCGAGATGAACGGCCGGGTCAACGCGCGAACGTCGGGCTCCGCTTCGCGGGAGCTCCCCCGCAAGCGGTGGAGCATCTTCGGCCCAGATCCTCCACCGCTTGCGGGGGAGGTGTCGGCGCAACCGACGGAGGGGGCGTTCGGCGGAGCCCCTCACCCGCCGAACAGGCTCTCCCAGGCGCGGTGCAGGAAGCCGCCGAGCCCGCGGTCTTCCGGCGCGGGGGGCGGCGGCGGCGGCGGCGGGCGCACGCGCTCGACCAGGCCGGCGTCGAGCGCGCTGGCCACGAAGCTGCGCCAGATCTGCGCCGGCAGGCCGCCGCCGGTGACGCCCTGCATCGGCGAGTGGTCGTCGTTGCCGACCCAGACGCCGACGATGATGTCGCCGGTGAAGCCGACGAACACCGCGTCGCGATGCTCCTGGGTGGTGCCGGTCTTGCCGAACACCGGCTGGTCGAGGCGGGCCGCGCGGGCGGTGCCGCGGTCGACCGTCGCGAACAGCAGGTCGAGCATCTCGGCGCGTTCCTGCGGCGGCAACGCGCGGGCAGCGGCCAGCTGGTCCTGCCCGAGCAGGGCGTAGGGCTGGACCGGCGCGTGACCGGCGGCGACCGCGGCGTAGGCGGCGGTCAGCTCCAGCAGGGTCATCTCCGAGGTGCCCAGCGGCAAGGTGGCGTCGTTCACCAGCGGGCTGGTCACGCCGAGGTCCTGGGCGACGTCGACGATCTTCTCGCGCCCCAGGCTCTGGGCCAGGCGCACGGCGGCGATGTTGCTGGACTGGGCGAAGGCGTCGCGCAGCGTCAGGTCGCCGCCGGACGTGCGCTCATAGTTGCGCGGCGTCCAGCCGCTGACGGTGATCGGCGCCTCGGAGACCAGCGAGTTCGGCTCGGCCCCGTCGCGCATCGCGGCCAGGTAGACGAACAGCTTGAAGGCCGAGCCCGGCTGGCGTTTCGCCTGCACTGCGCGGTTGAACTGGCTGGCGCCATAGTCGCGGCCGCCGACCATGGCCACCACCGAGCCGTCCGGCCTGAGCGCCACCAGCGCGGCCTGGCTGGCTCCCTGCCGCCGGCCCGGCCCGTCGAGCCAGGCTTTCACCGTCCGCTCGGCGCGGCGCTGCAGGCGCGAGTCCAGCGTCGTGCGCACCTCGATGCGGCCGTACTGGGCGTCCATCGCCTGCTTCACCTGCGGCGCCGCCCAGTCGGCGAAATAGCCGCCGACCGGCAGCGGCTGGTTGATGCGGATCCGCACCCGGCGGGCGCGCTGGGCCTGGGCCGGGGTGATCGCCTTGGTCTCGACCATGGCCCCCAGCACCACCCGCTGGCGCCGGGCCGCGGCGTCCGGATGGTCGGCGGGGTTGAGCGCCGAGGGCGCCTTGACCAGGCCCGCCAGCATCGCCGCCTCGCCGAGCGTCAGCTGCTCCGGCGGCTTGGCGAAATAGTGCTGGGCGGCGGCGCGCAGCCCGAACACCCCGTCGCCGAAATAGACGCTGGAGAGATAGCGCGAGAGGATCTCGGCCTTGGTCAGCCTGGCCTCCAGCCACAGGGCGACGAACACCTCCTGGAGCTTGCGGCGGAAGGTGCGCTCAGGACTGAGGAAGGCTGTCTTGGCGAGCTGCTGGGTCAGGGTCGAGCCGCCCTCGACGATGCGGCGCTGCCTGAGATCGGCGACCACGGCGCGGCCGACGCCGATCAGGTCGATGCCGAAGTGGTGGTAGAAGCGGCGGTCCTCGATCGCCACGAAGGCGTTCGCCACGTGCGGCGGCAGGGCGCCCACGTCGACCGGCCGGTCCTTCACCGCGCCGCGCTGGGCGAACGGATGGCCGTCGGCGCTGATCAGCACCAGGGCCGGCGTCGGCAGCGGCTCCAGGGCGCGCGAGACCGGCAGGCTCCAGCTCAGCCAGGCGACCGTCAGCCCGAACAGCCCGCACAGGATGACGAAGACGACCAGCAGCCGCCGCAGGCTCCACAACCGCCGCCGCGGCGCCGCCGCTGGTTCAGTTAACGGAAGGCACGGATCCACGCCCGCGTAGCCTAAGGCGTCATGCGGCCTGTGCTCAGGCCCGCCAGCGTCGTCCATCAGCGACCAAGATCCTTCCTGGATCGTCCCGGCGCCAGACTAGGGAAGTTCGCCTCCCGCGGGAATGCGCTTCGAGGTCGCTGCCTGCGCGCCCTCACGGCGCGAAGTTCACCACCGGCTCCTCGCCGGTGTCGGGCGCGTCGGCGCGCCAGCGGACGGAGCCGAACGGGCGCTCCAGCTTGCGGCGTATGCGCAGCTGGCCGCCGTCGCGGATGAAGCTGCGCGCCACTTCCTGCAGCGCGCGGTCGGAATGGGTGAAGCGGCTGCGCAGGCGCAGATAATCCCCCCAGGTCGGGCACAGGAAGCGCTCGGTCCACATCGCCGGATCGCCGATGTCGCGGGCCAGCGACCAGTCGAAGGCGCCGTTGCGCTTGCGCATCCGCTGCAGGTTCTGCATGGCGTCGTAGAAGGGCCGCGCGTGGGCGGGATCGACCTCATAGTCCATCTCGATCACCACCGGGCCGCTCTTCAGGGTGAGCGCCAGGGCGACCTCCGGCTCGGCGCCGCTCTCGAACGGTTCGGTCCCGACGGTGGAGACGTCGGGCATCGGCAGCACGAGTCCGATCAGCGGCGACAGGACGAGGACGACGCCGGAGACCAGCAGCGCCGGGCCGACCCCATGGTCGCTGGCCATCCGGCCCCAGACCCAGGCCCCGAACGCCGCCCCGCCGGTCAGCGCCGACTGGTAGAGCGACAGCGCCCGGGCGGTCACCCAGCGCGGCGCGGAGAACTGCACGCCCAGGTTCAGCAGGGTCGCCGCCAGCATCCAGGCCGCGCCCGCCGCCGCCATCGCCGCGGCAGTGAGGACGACGTGATGGCTGAGACCGATCACCACCGTCATCAGGCCCATGATGGCGGCGGACAGGCTGACCGCGGGCTCGGCCTTGAAGCGCGCGCGCACATGGCCGGTCAGCATCGCGCCGCCGACCGCGCCCGCGCCGAAGACGCCCAGCAGCAGGCCGTAGACCGCAGCTCCGCCGTGCAGCAACTCGCGCGCGACGATCGGCGTCAGCGCGGCGATCGCCGACCCGACCAGGCCGTAGACGAAGGCCCGGAACAGCACGGTGCGGACCGGCGGCGAATGGATGACGTAGCGCACGCCCGAGACGATCGCCCGGTCCATCCGCTCCGGCGGCAGCCGCGACGGCGCCGGCTCGCGCCGCCAGAACAGGAAGGCGACGAACAGCGGCAGGTAGCAGACCGCGTTGACCGCAAAGGCCGACTTGGCGCCGGCGACCAGGATGATCACGCCGCCCAGCGCCGGGCCGAAGCTGCGGGCGACGTTGTAGCTGATCGAGCCCAGCGCCACCGCCGCGGGCAGGTGCTCGGCGGAGACCTGCTCGCGCACCGAGGCCTGCCAGGCCGGGCCATAGAGGGCGACGCCGCCGCCGATCAGCGAACAGAAGCCCAACAGCATCCACGGCGAGGTGAGGCCCAGCACCGACAGCGTCGTCAGCGTCGCCGCGCAAATCGTGGCGAAGGCCAGCCCGGCCAGCGCCACCTTGCGCCGGTCGAACATGTCCGCCGCCGCCCCGGCCGGGACCGCCACCAGCATCAGCGGCAGCATCAGCGCCGACTGCACCAGGGCGACCATCTCCGGCGAGGACACCAGCCGGGTCATCTCCCAGGCGGCGCCGACGCCGAGGATCAGCTGGCCGAAGTTGGCCAGCACGCTGCTCGACCAGATGGTGGCGAAGGAAGGCTCGCGAAGCGGCTCGAAAGGGCCCCAACCGCGTGTCGACCGGGACTGCTCCGCCACCTCCGCCATTTGCTTTTTCCTTCCGTCCGCGACGACCGTTCCCCACAAACTCTTTAGCCCAGGTTGAGAGCCTACGGCGCCGCCGCGATGAGTTCGCCCAGGCGCAGCGCCCGGCCTTGCCCGGAGGTCTCGTTTGCGTACGAGGTCTGGGGACTGCGCAGAGATGGGGCCGGCCCCGCCCTCGGCGCGGCGCCCGAGGCTGTCCGTGCAGGAGATGTTCGAGCGCATCTTCAGCGCCGGCCCGCCTCAACGGCCGGACGCATCAGGTGGGGCTCGCTGATTCGGGCGAGTGTCCCCTGTGCGCCGATCCGCGCGGCGTCAATGCCCGGAATCGCGCGACGGGCAAGCGCCCTCGCCCGGCAGGGGAATTTCCCGCACCGCCGCCACCGCCCATGGGTTGCAGCGTGGCGGCGCCGCGCGTGAGGGCTGCCGCTTAGCCCTCCATGTCCGCTCCTCCCGACGAAAGTCGGGAGGAGCAGTTATGGATCAGTCTGAAAATCAGCGTGCACAAGGCGCACCGCGGCGAACGCCCCAGCGCCGACGAGCCTTGCTGCTTCCCTCATTCCACGCCGGTCCCGAGGGCATCAGCCTTCGCTGTTCAGCGTGCAGCCGAAGCGCTGACCCGGAGCGTGCTCTGCGGCGATGGACGCGCCAGCAGATAGAAGGCGGCTCCGTGGGTGATCATCAGCAGGGGTACGTAGACGATCGGGATCGCGTACGCCGCGCCCAGCTCGCCCGCCGCCATGGCCAAGCCGAATCTCGTCCCGTTGTAGTAGTCGACGAGGATGTCAGCGGTCCCAATCAAGTTGAAGCCCACGACGAGCAGCCAGAACAGGCGGCGATGCCGCACGGTCATCAGCGCCAGCATGGCCAAAAGGCCGGTGGCGAAGTCGCCGTATGCGGCGGGCGCGGCGAACGCCGCAGGCAGGCCGGAACCGACCACGCCTGGAAGAAGGAACACCAGCCCAAAGAACCTGAAGCTGTGCAGCAAGGCGATGGCGCGATGCGCGCGCACGCGGTCCATGGCCTTCAGCCTCGGCCAACCGTAGTTGGTCATGGCCAGCAGCCAGGGCGCGTAGCCCAGGCCCAGTTGAACGTCGAAGATGGTCGAGGGTGACATGGTGTTTCCGATGAAGCTTGGGGTCAGGCGGCGGTGAAGACCGCGGTCAGGACGCCGAGGCGGCCTTCCACGAGATTTCGGCCGAGGTTGGCGGCGAGTTCGGGGAAGTCGGGACCGAACACCTGGCCAAGGTTGGGCGTTGGCGGCGGCCCGGACGCGCGCAGCTCGAAGATCCACGCCTTGGCGGCTTCGGTGTCGTCCCGCCACGCCGCGGTTCGGAAGCCGACCCTTTCGACCGCGTCCCGGGTCTCGGCCGCGGTCAGGAGAAAGCTGGTTTCGGCCGTCCGCCCCCAGGGGACCGGGAAGATCGGCTCGCCGCCGGCCGCTACGACGTCGAAGACCGCCAGCCGGCCGCCCGGCCGCAGGATGCGCCGCATCTCGCGATAGAGGCGGTCGCGGTCGGCGATGTTCATTGCGACGTGCTGCAGGAGCGCGACATCGAACGCGCCGCGCTCGAACGGAAGCTCGAGCGCGCTGCCGGCCTGGAACGACACCTGCCCGCCCTGGCCGGTGCGCTCGGTCAGGTATCGGGCGGCCTCGACGAACGACTCGCTGAGGTCGACGCCGGCGACCCGGCAGCCGTAGGTCGCGGCCAGCAGGCGCGCAGGACCGCCGAGCCCGCAGCCCGCATCCAGGACCGTCGTGTCGGCGGCTATCCCGGCCAGCGTGGCGATCTCCAAGGTCGCGGCCACGCCCCGGGTGTGGAATTGATCGAGGCCGCCAAGTTGCTGCGGCGAAAGGCGCTCGTTCTCCGGCCCTAGGACCGCGAGCGCCGTCCTCAGCCGCTCGACGAGGCCGCTCGCCCGGTAGTGGGCGCGAACAGGTTCCAGCAAATCGGTCATTCCGGGTGCTCCTGGGTTTTGGGCTCCCGGCGATCTGACTCCACTTTCACCGTGCGCACAGACGGCGTAATGACTACAGGCTGTGAAGAAGAACTACACAGTCCGGAGCGGCGCGCTCGAAGGCGTCGAAGTCTTCCTCGCGGTTGCAAGACGCCGTGGCTTCCGTCGCGCCGCTGCGGATCTTGGCGTGACCCCATCCGCGGTGAGCCAGTCGGTCCGCAGCCTCGAAGCGCGCCTGGGGGTCGCGCTGTTCGTGCGCACGACGCGCAGTGTTGGCCTGACCGAGGCGGGCGAGCGGTTCTACGCGCGGGCCGCCCCGGCCTTCGACGAACTGGTCGCCGCAGGGGAGGCGGCGCGAGATCTTGGCCAACGCCCGACAGGCCTTCTGCGCCTGTCCGTGCCCCGGTCGGTCGTGCCGCTGATCCTTGAACCGGTCATCGCCTCGTTCTGCGAGGCCTACCCGGAGGTCGAGCTGGAGATCGCCGCCAGCGACGAGATGGTCGACCTCGCCGCCGGCGGGTTCGACGCGGGCATCCGCCTCGGCCAATTCATTGCGCCCGATATGGTGGCTGTGCGACTGACCCCCGCTTTCGACTGGGTGGTTGTCGCCAGCCCTGACTACCTCGAGCGGCGCGGCCGACCGGAGCGCCCGGAAGATCTGCGCCGCCACGCCTGCCTGCGCCTGCGCCGTTCGAACGGCGCGATCGCACCGTGGCGCTTCACGGACGGCGGCGCCATGATCGAGGCCAAGGTTTCGGGCCCGCTGATAGCGCATGACTATCCGACCCTGGTGGGCGCCGCCACGCGCGGCCTCGGCCTAGCCCAGGTCCCCAAGCCGCTGGCCATCGAGTCGATCACCCGAGGCATTCTCCAACCGGTGCTCGAAGACGTCGCCGCCAACATGCCGGGCGTCTTCCTCTTCCATCCCGGACGGCGGCAGGTCCTGCCCAAGCTTCGGGCATTCATCGACCACGTGAGGTCGGGAGCCCGAGTGCAAGAACCAGCGCCGTTGGCGCGCAACTCGGGCCGTTAGGCCAAAAGCGGAACGTCGATCCCCTGCGGAGACCTGACGTTCGCACGCGGCGGGCGCCTTAGTGACCCGCCGTGGAATCATTCGGCGCGGCGCCTCCTCGACGCGAGCCGTTCGGCCACGGTTGTTTCCCAAGCCTGCCGCACGGCGAGGATCTTGGCGGTGAACTCGTCACCGTAGAGGCGGTAGCACGACAGCACGACGTCCACGCCCGTCGGCAGCATCCTGGCGACAGCTTCGAGGCCCGGCGTCACGTCACTGCGGTGGATCAGCCGCCCCTCGTCCCGACTGCACCGGAGCGGTGTTTCGCGGACCCTGGTCAAGTGCGGACAGGCGTGGGAAGCGCGGATTGCGCACGCCCGGTGCATGGGCGGGACATTGCAGCCGTATTGCTGAGACCCGTCCTGCAGGGTGACGAGCCCTCCCGAGGCGACCGGAAAAATGTAGCGCTCGTTGCGGACAGTGGGCTTGCCACAGACATGGCAGAGCAGGTCGATGATCCCGCGCCGCAGGCGGGTGGCGTTCATCGCCCCGAACAAGGGCTCCCCCGCGCCGCGCGCCTGTTTCTGATTGAGCTCCAGCATCCCGGGGAAGTCGGACGAGGGATCGACGCTGAAGGCTTGTTCCCCACTCCACGCCGCCGACCACGGCGCATCCCTAAGGTTCACCAAATTCAGATCCTTCGCGGGCGGAAAATCGGCTCGGCCGGTTCGCCACGGCGGCGCGCGACGCCCTGTGCGACCCAACCGCGGTCATTGAGGGTGAGGTGCGGCGGTCGTTCACGTCAACGCCCGTCAGCCCCCCGCCCCGGCCATGGCGCTCGCCGAGCCGCTGAGCTGCGCCATGAGCAGACCTCGTCCTCGCCGCAGGAACGCGACATTCGGGCCGCGCCGCAGGCGCCGATGCCGCGGCGGCCGCGGAGTCGCCTGGAAATTCACCGGCCAGAAGCCTACAACAGGCGTCTATCAGGGTCAGGGTGGCGACAATGCCTACGGCTCATACGGGATGGGAAGGCGCCGCTGGAGGAAAGGGCTCCGGTTTTCCCGCCGCCTATCCCGCACTCCTCGGGCTCGAGATCTTTCTCGTTGAAGACGAGGCGCTCGTGGCGGCCTTGCTCGAAGACATGCTTGCGGAGTTCGGCTGCATCCTCGCCGGGGCCGCCGCCACGGTCAGCGACGCGCTCACTGAAATTCAAACCGCCACGGCGATCGATGCCGCGATCCTGGACGTAAATCTGGGCGGCGAGAAGGTGTTCCCGGTGGCCGACATTCTCGTCGGTCGAGGCGTCCCCATCGTCTTCTCGACCGCCTACGATCCCGCCGATCTCCCCGAGCGCTATCCGCAAGCCCGGATCATCCAGAAGCCCTACCGACCGGAGGCCTTGGCCGAGCTGCTGATAGACATCGCGCACGCCTGACTAGGCTCCTTCGCACCTGAACGGCGAGCACGCTTAGGCGAGTGAAGCGCCACGAGGGGACGTCCGTTGAGGCCCCGCTTGCGCGGGGGCTCAGGCGGCGCAGGCTCGGCCTCGTTCGAGACGGGGCGCGGGCCGTGCATGGGTGGCGTTCTCAGACGAGCTCCGTCTCCGGCGCATGGTCCTTGAACGGCGCGAGTTGCGCCGCGAGCGCGCGCTGGAACGCCGGGCGGGCTTCGCCACGGGCGACGTAGGGCCCCAGCACCGGGTCGGCGCTGACGACGTCGGTGTGGCGCAGATTGCGCAGCACGGTGACCATCATCAGGTCGCCGGCGGTGAAGCGGTCCTCCAGCCATTCGCGCCCGGAGAGGCGCCGGGCCAGGGAGGCGAGCTTCATCCGGGTGAAGGCTTCCTGATCCGGCCGGCGCGCCTTCGCCCAGGCCTGGTCGGCATAGAAGATGTCGATATTGCCGAGATTGCTGACGTGCGGCTCGACGGAGTTCAGGGCGGAAAACAGCCATTGCGCGACCTTCGCCCGTCCGGCCGGGTCGCTCGGGGCCAAGGCCTCGGATTTCTCGGCGATGTACTGGACGATGGCGCCGCTCTCGAACAGCACCAGGCCGTCCTCCTCGATGACCGGCACCTGGCCCCAGGGCTGGAGCGTCCGGTACTCGGGCGAGTCGGCTTCGCCGTGGGCGAGCAGCCTGACCGTGTACGGGAGGCCGGCCTCCTCGAGGGCCCAGCGGACCCGCAGGTCGCGGACGAGCCCTTGCGCGAACGCGGGAACCCACTTGAAAGCGTAGAGCGTGATCATTGGGACTTTCCTTCGGCGTTGGCCTCGACATAGGCCTGTTGACGATCGATGAGCCCGCTCCAGCCGGCGACGTGGCTGTCGCGCCGCTCGACGGCGGTGAACGGGGTCTGGTGGAAGGTCTGGATGGTCCCGCCGTTGGCCTCGGCGAAGGTGACCGTCACCGTGGTGTCGACGCCGCCTGCGGGGCCGCTGTCCCAGACAAAAGTGAAGACGATCCGGCGATCGCGGTCGATCTCCTCGTAGACGCCGCTCTGCCAATTCTCGCCGTGGGTCTCCGAGACGAAGCAAGCGCGCCAGGCGCCGCCCTCGCGGAACTCGTGGCTGAAGTAGGTGCAATGGCAGCCCTTCGGAGCCCACCAGTTCGCCCGGTGGACGGGGTCCTCCCACAGGCGGAACACCAGCGGCAGCGGCGCGGCGAAGTGCCGGACGATCAGCAACTCGTCATCCCGCAGCGGCATGCCGCGGTCGAGACCCACGCGGGCATCAGCTCTTGCGTCCATCGCGATTTCCTTTCGTAAGCTTGGCCAGATAGGCGTCCATCTTGTCGAAGCTGCCTTCCCAGAACCGGCGGTACTGGCCGAGCCAGCCGTCCAGGTCCTTCAGCGGTCCCGCCTCCAGCCGGCAGGGCCGCCACTGCGCTTCGCGGCCGCGGGAGATCAGACCCGCGGCCGCCAGCACCTTCAGATGCCGCGAGATCGCCGGCAGGCTGATGTCGAACGGCTCGGCGAGTTGGTTCACCGTCGCCTCCCCCTCGGTCAACCGGGCCAGAATCGCCCGCCGGGTGGGATCGGCTAAAGCCGAAAGAGTCGCGCTCAACGGATCGGCCGCAGCCTGCATCTTCTGCACCTCGTGACATCGGCGATCGTCCCGAACGCATTGCCCGCCCAAGCCAGGGGAACACGTGACAGGCGCGGCCGTAGATCTGTATTTAACCGAGTCGTTATTTGCTCACTAGGTTAAATACGCCACTCGATCCCGGAGTCAAGTGCCCTCGCGCTTATCCGAGGGCGATCTCAGGGGCTCCACGAAGGTCGGCTGCGCGCACGCGCTGCGCTAGCAGGCCTCAAGCTCCGGTTCGCGGCATCCGCTTCCACCGCGCAGGCCGGCAGCCGGTCAGGTTGCGCCAGGAGGGGACGTTGGGATCAGGCTCGAATGCGGACCTTCATTTCTAGCGCGGCCGTGGATTGGAACAACTGCACCTCTCGTCCAACATGAGGCAAGCTCACGGGGCCGCTCGTGGCGGGGTGTCGGTCCTCGCTTCCATCTCGATGCCCATATGGCGGTCGGTGACGCGTCGGATAACATCCGCGGCCACGTACTGAGCGCGCATGGCGAGCTCCATCAGCTCCAAGCGCGTAAGTCCGTGCGCAGAGTACCGCGCGCCAACGTAGTTCGGGAACTTCTGAACGGCGGCGAGCAGGCGGGCATCCGTTTCGGCCGGGGCAAGTTCCACCAGCTTTGCCGCCAGCCGTGTCAAGCTGTGTGACAGGTCCTTCAACGCTTTGTCGTCCAGCCCGAGGTGGGCGAGCGCACCTTTGGTGGCGAGCTCGGCGCTCAGACACGTCGTCTGCACAGCTGCGTCTATGTCCACGTCGCCACCGAGAATTCTTGTCGTCGCGACCAGGTTCGAGCGCGCGTTCAAGAATAGGTCAGGCTTCGGCGTCCCTCTCCCGACGAGATCGTCCACTCCATAGGCAAAATCGAGCGCGTCACAGGCACCGTAGAACGCTCGCCAGCCTTGGTTGGGGAAGTGGCGGAACGCGAGCTCCAACTCAGCTTGGGAGATTTCGATCAGCTTTAGCGGATCGATATTGACGGTGCCGTAGCCCAAGGGAATCCGAACCGAATACATTTGGTCGCGGATGGCCACTCCGCCAAACAGTATGGGCGGGATCGAGAAACTCCCTTTCGGATAGAGCTTTCGGTAGCTCTCCATCAGGGGATCCCAAATCCGCTTGTCGAAGATGTCGCCCGAGTATCCTTTCATTTGCATCCAGCGCACCACGACGTGGAAAGGACGCTGATGAAGCTTCAAGTCCTTCGCCAGAAATTCCGCGTCAGTCGCCAGGATGAAGGCTTCGTCGATCGGTTCCATGGCCTCACCCGGTAGCGAAGAGGTCGACGCGGTGCCACCGTTGAACGGCAATCGGTAGCCAGACACGGCGTGTTCGCCACGAATCATTGGAAATGGACGTGACATCGCCGCTATGGTGGTGGATTCGCCGATCGGCGGTGCCCCATTTCCGGACCTTGGCTCTGCCCCGGAAACTAGAAGTTGACCCTCAGTCGAAGAATCGGACGGCCCAGGCGTCGAGCCCTGCTAAGCGTCGATCGACGCTGCGTCGACCTGCGCCATAACCTCTGCAGCCAGGTCGATCTCGTGTTGGCGGGCGTCTAGCGAAATGACTAACGCATAGCGCGCTTTGTCCTCGATACGGCGCTTTCGCACGAGTGTTTTCCACCATCCGCCGACTGGGTAGACCGCGATGCAGTCGTGCAGGGCGAGATCGACCGCCCCACCTCGCCAAAGGTCGCAATGCAGGGACCCAGCTGTGATCGCGTTAGGCCCGAGAAGCCAAGGCGTTTGCTCGTTACCCGTTGGCGCCTCGACGGTTTCCCCCGCCAGGGCTTTGGCATAGCGAAGCTTGAACTGACGCCGGGACTCGCCGCGCTTCTTAAGCGCGAAACGAAGGCCGAAGGAGCGATAGGTCTCAGGTCGTGTCGCGGCTTGGCCGGAGAGATTGGGCTCGATGAAGTAGGAGAGCGTAACTTTCATGGTGACGATCCGATCCATTAGCGCCTGAAGGGCTTCGCGGGGCCAAGGCAGATCGTAGAAGTGGATTTCGTTGAACACTCCGGCACCGCCGCCTTCGCTAGCGGCGAACGGCTGGATTTCGGACTGGGCGATCATTGCCATGTCATTCATGGCGGAGTTTACCGCTCGATCCAGGTCGGGAACCCCGTATCCCTGCTCGCGGACAATCGCCTGACGAGCGCCGAGATTGGATCCCTTCCAATGAGCGCCAGTCCCGATCAATCGACGCCGCATGGGCTGCGTCCAATCGGCGGAATGGACGACAAGAGCGCGATAGGTTTCAGGCCAATATCCCGGAATGGCGGCCTGAAGCTGGCCTAGAAAGTTGCCCGCCACCGCCGTTGCAGCGCTCGTCGCCTCGAAGGGCACGAGGGGACGGGTGATGACGTCCCGTCCCCCTGCGAGAAGGGAGAGGGAGGGATGATGACCACAGAAGCCGGTCCGGTCGGTGAACATGTTGCCGGCCTCAAACAGCACCTCGGGCTTGATAGGCGTGAGGTCGGTCGGCAGCGACTGGGAGCCGCGGCTGTAAGGGCTGACGTCGTTGGTGACGCCGAAAGGGGTTTCACCCAAATTAAAGGGCTCGAGGCGGTCCTTGGCAGTATAGCCGCCAATCGTCAGCGCGTTCCAACTCTGTGCTGGGTCTTCGATCGGCCCGCCAATACGGACCTCCTGCCGTTGTCCCCCGATGATATTGCCGGCGGCGATGAGGACGAGACGTTTTGGCGTGTCGGACGCCTTTGCGCCGGGCGCGAGTTCCCCCGGCATAGCGCCGGCCGCCAATTGGTCGATCGCACCGCTCCAGCTTGAGGGTCGCTCGACCGGATTGAGGTCAGTCGAACTCGCGATGCAGAACGTCCGTTGGCGTGTCGCCCCGTTTATCTCGGCGATCGAGACCGAGGCTTGGGTGATGGCGCCATAACTCGGCGACCCGACCGCCACACCCGGGGGCGGGAGATACTTCACCGACTCGACATGGTGGGTCAGTTGAACCGCGCGCTGGTCGGACAAAGGGGCGAAGAGGTCGCCAAAGAGGGCCAGGGTTGCAAGCCCCGTCCCATGCCCGTCTTCAAGGTGATGATCGTCGCTGCCCCATGCCTCATCGAAGGCCCAGGCGCCCGCGAGCGCCGGCGCGATCAACGGATGCGCCCCTGAAACACCGGTGTCGAGAATGCAAACGGCCGGCGCCTCGCCATGAGGCGCGGTGATGCGCCCTGCGAGGTCGTGGACGTGGTCGATCGGCCGCAGTGCGGCTTGACGATGGTCTTCCATGAACACTTGAACCGTGTCGACGGCCCGGCGAATTTCCATGACCGCGCCCGGGGTCCGCGTCGCAAAGTCCAAGACATTGGCCGACGTGGCGTGGATGAAGAGGACAACGGTCTCTGGAAAGATCAGCCGCTCGTTGTGGACCTCGAGACCGGGCTGGCGCGATGCGAGGGCGGCCAAGCGGTCCGCGAAATCCTCCCCTAAGCCGGTCCAGACTTCCCACCAGACCGGTTCTAGCACTGGCTCGGCGAGGGGTGGCGCGAACAGCGAGGCGCCATCGACGAAAGAGATTTCTTCAACGACCTCGAAACGGGCAAGGTTCGGGCGACGGGCGTTGCCGGGGTCTCGGCCGTAGTTTTCCAGACGCTCGCGCAGGAAGTCGCGCGCCGAATCGGGGACGAACACAACCGCGCTCTCGTTCTGAGCGTCACGTTCGGTGCGCAGGATCCGGATACCCTCAGACTTGAATTCGAAGCCTGTCGGAATCTTGCCCGTGCCGGCGCCATCCGGCTCGAGCGTCTCGACCTGAACCAACGACCCGGTCTTGAGCCCTTTAAGCGGATGACGATCGTCTTCCCCGGACGCGGGCAGCGCGGGCAGCGCGGCTTCGAGCGCGGCCAGTAAACGCTTGGCGTGCTCGGCGTAGTCGTCGCGGATGGCTTTGTGCTCGCTGCGGCCGCGCTTGCGGCCATAGCTCGCAGTGCTCTGAAAGCGCTCAATCCGGACGTGAGCGATCCGCCGAACCGGCGCGACGAAAATGTCGGACATGTCCCCGTCCCCTTAGGGGACAAGATCATAGGAAGGTTCGTCTAGGAAACCTAAGGATTGAATTTGCGCCGTGCTTCGGCGCGTTCCCGCAGCGCCGCCACTACTTGAGAGGAGTCGACTTGTTCTGACCCGTTCAGGATGGCGTGCTTGATCACGGTGTTGGCGGCGCGCACCAGTTCACCCTGGCTGAGGCCTTGGGCAACCTGACCGACCAGGGTCCAATCGATGTCGCCGAGCTGGAAAGCGCCCAGCTGGCGTTGGATGACCGCCTTGGTGGCGTTAGCCCCGGGGAGGCCGTACTCGATGACTTCGTCGAACCGTCGCGCCAAGGCTTCGTCCAGCATAGCGGCATGGTTGGTCGCCGCGACCACGACGCTATCCGTAGCATTCGGCTCCTCCATGAAGGTCAGGACCGAATTCAGGACGCGGCGCACTTCGCCCACGTCGTTGGTGTCGCCCCGCTTGGCGCCCAGGGCGTCGAATTCGTCGAGCAGATAAACGCCACGGGCCTGCGCGACCTGGTCAAAGAGCACGCGGATCTTGGACGCCGTCTCACCGAGATAGCGGCTGAACACCGCGTCCAGACGAACGGTGAAGAGCGGCAGCTTAAGTTCGCCTGCCAAAGCGGACGCCGTCATGGTCTTGCCGGTGCCCGGCGGTCCGACCAGCAGGATGTGAGTCGCCGGGCGGCGACCGTGGTCGCGCAAGGTCGCCCTTTGGCGCTGTTCGAGAAGCAACCGATCCAGGCGCGCCTCGACGAACGGATCAAGGACCATCGCGTCAAGGGAAACGCTGGGGTAGCGGCTCTCGACCAGGCCTTGGAGCTCGCTCTTTGGTCGTGCCAACGGGATCGGCGTCGGACTGCTCGGCCCCTGCCCGCGACGCTGGTCTCTCGCCCTCTGGACAAGGCGTTTCAGGGTCTCCGCGTCTTCCCGGCTACCGGATCTGGCCGCTTGGGCAGCGGCTTGGAGCGCGATTGATAGGAATAGTTCCTCGTCGCCTTCGACGTGGGAGTTGAGGAGGGCGACGATTTGCTTGGCTGACATCCGCTCCTCCTGCTTACCCGTCATGGTGATAATGGGCCGCGTCCCAATCCGAAGATAGAACGCAATCCCGCCTCGGCTGGGCCCCTAACCCAGGCATCTATCAGGCGGCCCCTTTCAAGTACGGACGCGAGACGACGCACTGTGTTCCTCCACCGGCCAATTATAGAACATACAGTGAACATCACAAGGCTTATAACCGCCAACTCCGATCGTGGTGCGGATTAAGCTATTGTTTCCGCCGAATTTTCCGCGCAGAGGAGCCATTTTCTGTGGGCCTGAACCCTTCAGACAATCATGGGACCTTGGCCGTTGACCGGCCGTTAACGATAAACAGCTCTGACGCCGGCTTGGGTCTTCAGGCTTGCGCCTCCAACGGCACCGGCGTGATGGCCCTACCGCCTCGAAAGACTACGACTTTCAATTCGTGATGGGGACGGGGCCCACAATCCGAAGCACAGCGTGGCAATTTTTTCGGCAGCAACGCGCTGGCTTAACGCGACTAGCGTGACAGCCGGCTCTGCGCGACGCCGCGGCTGCAGTCCGGGAAGCGGGCGCTCCGAACGTACGAGATGAGTCAGTCTTGCGCCTCCGCCCCCCCCTACCACCACTCTCCCCCGAACCGCTCCCCGCCGCCCACCCGGTCGACCTTGACAAATCGGCGCTTTGTGTTCATGATTTGTTCCACAATGACCGACCCCACCACAGTCTCACCCCAAGGCGACGGACACGCGCCCGCGACGACGGCGGAAATGGCGCGCGGGCTGATCGAGCGGCAGCTGTGGGTGCTGGGGCGGCTGGGCGAGGTGGGGCTCAATGTGGCCCTGGCGATCGAGCGGCAGGCGATGGCGGCGGCCGACGATGGGCCGGGGGCCGCGGCGCCGGAGGCGGTGGGGCCGGAGCATTTTGCGGAGCGCTTGCAGGTGGTGCACGGCGACCTCGCGCTCGCCTATGCGCGGGTGTCGCGGGCGGTGCGGCTGACGCTCGCCCTGCAGGCCAGGCTGGTCCAGGACCTGCAGGCGCTGGACGAGGGCGAGGCCCGCCGTCAGGCCAAGCAACGCTCCGACCGGCAGGCGCGCGAGGCCGCCCGCAAGGCGCAGGTGGAGCGCATCGTCGAGCGGGTGATCCAGGCCGAAGCCGCCGACGACGCCGAGGGCGACCGGCTGGCGAAAGTAGCCTACGAGCGGCTCGACGAGCACGACATCTACGGCGACCTTTTGGGGCGGCCGGTCAGCGAGGTCATCGCGCGGATCTGCCGCGACCTTGGCCTGGCGCCGGACTGGAGCCGGCTGGCCGAGGAGGCCTGGGCGCAGCAGGAGATCGACAGCGGCGCGGCCGGGGCCCCGCTGATGGCGCTGCGATGGGTGGACCCGCCGCCGCTGGAAGCGGCCTTGGCGACAGGGTCCTGGGCCGCAGGCGCCTTGCCCACGCAGTTTTGGGCCGCAGGTCCCTTGCCGACGGCGCCCCGGGCCGCCTCGCCCTGACCCCGGCGCGGGAGCTGAGGCAGAGGCTGCCGCTACCCCTTGCGGAAGAAGTCGTAGATCCGCTGGGCCAGGGCCTCGCTGACGCCTTCGACCTTGGCGAGGTCGAAGGCGGAGGCCCGGCTCACGCCGCGCGCGGAGCCGAAGGCGTGCAGCAGGGCGCGCTTGCGCGACGGGCCGACCCCCTCGATCTCGTCGAGGGGGTTCTTCTTCATCTCGGCCGAACGCTTGGCGCGGTGGGTTCCGATGGCGAAGCGGTGGGCTTCGTCCCGCAGCCGCTGCAGGTAGTAGAGCACCGGCGACTTCGGCTCGAGCATGAACGGCTCCTTGCCCGGCATGAAGAACCGCTCCAGGCCCGCGTCGCGGTCGGGGCCCTTGGCCACGCCGACCACGGCGATGTCGTCGACGCCGAGGTCGGCCATGATCTCCAGCGCGGCGGCCAGCTGGCCGGCGCCGCCGTCGATCAGCACCAGGTCCGGGCGGACGGCCTCGCCGCCCTCCTCCTCGTCCTTGACCAGGCGCGAGAACCGGCGGCGCAGCACCTCGCGCATCATGCCGTAGTCGTCGCCGGGCGTGAGCTCGGTCCCGCGGATGTTGAACTTGCGGTACTGGCTCTTCTGGAACCCCTCGGGGCCGGCGACGATCATCCCGCCGACCGCATGGGTCCCCATGATGTGGCTGTTGTCGTAGACCTCGATGCGCTCCGGCTGCGCGTCCAGTCCGAAGGCTTCGCAGACGCCGGCGAGCAGCTTCGACTGGGCCGAGCTCTCGGCCATCTTGCGGCCGAGCGCCTCGCGGGCATTGGTCAGGGCGTGTTCGACCAGCTGGCATTTCTCGCCGCGCTGGGGCCGGCTGATCTCGACCTTGCGGCCCGACTTCAGGCCCAGCGCCTCGGCCAGCAGCGGCTTCTCCGAGGGCTCGACGTTGACCAGGATCAGCTTGGGGATCGGCTTGTCGTCATAGAACTGGCCGAGGAAGGCGCTCATCACCTCCGGATCCTCGTCGCTTCGGTCGACCCGCGGGAAATAGGCGCGGTTGCCCCAGTTCTGGCCGGCGCGGAAGAAGAAGACCTGGACGCAGGCCTGGCCGCCCTCGGCGAACAGGGCGAAGACGTCGGCCTCCTCGACCGTCTCGGGATTGATCTGCTGCTCCTGGGCGATGGAGGCCAGCGCCCGGATGCGGTCGCGCAGGCGCGCGGCCCGCTCGAACTCCATCTCGTCGGAGGCCGCCTGCATCTCCTGCGACATCCGGCCCATGACCGCCCGGCTCTTGCCGCGCAGGAAGTCCTCGGCCTGGTCGACCAGGGCGGCGTAGTCCTCGAGGCTGACCAGGCCGGTGCAGGGGGCGGCGCAGCGGCGGATCTGGTGCAGCATGCAGGGCCGGGTGCGGCTGTCATAGACGCTGTCGGAACAGGACCTGAGCAGGAAGGCCTTCTGGAGCGTGTTGAGGGTCCGGTTGACGGCCCAGGCCGAGGCGAAGGGACCGAAATAGTCGCCCTTGAGGGTGTGCGCCCCGCGATGCTTGCGCAGCTGCGGCGCCGCGTGGTCGCGGCGGATGACGATCTCGGGAAAGCTCTTGTCGTCCCGCAGCAGCACGTTGAAGCGCGGCTTCAGCTGCTTGATCAGGTTGATCTCGAGCAGCAGGGCGTCGGTCTCGGTGCGGGTGGTGACGAACTCCATCGCCCGGGTCAGGTCGACCATGTGGGCGATGCGCTGGGTGTGGAACCGCCCCTGGGCGTACTGCAGGACCCGCTTCTTCAGCGAGCGCGCCTTGCCGACGTAGAGCACCTCGCCGTCGTCGCCCAGCATCCGGTAGACGCCGGGCGCATCGGGCAGGCGTTTGACCTCGTCCTTGATCAGGGCGGCGCCTCTGGGCGGCGCGTCGGCGGCTTCGAGCATGGGGAGCTATATAGGCGTGTTCGCACGGGGCGGCACGGGGGGCGGCGAGCGCCGCAACGCCCCCTCCGTCGGCTTCGCCGACACCTCCCCCGCTGCGCGGTGGAGGATCTGGGCCGTAGATGCTCCACCGTGAAACGGGGGAGCTGTCGCGAAGCGACCGAGGGGGCGTTCGGCGCTCGCCGCTAGACCTTGCCGGTCACCGGCACCAGCGCGCCGGTCACCGCGCGGGCCTGCTCCGAGGCCAGGAACAGGATCACCGCGGCCAGGTCCTGCGGCGTCACCCAGGCGGTGAAGTCGGCGTCGGGCATGTCGGCGCGGTTGATCGGGGTGTCGATGATCGAGGGCAGGACGGCGTTGACGGTGACGCCGGCGGCCTTCAGCTCTTCGGCCAGGGCTTCGGTCAGCTTGTGCACGCCGGCCTTGGAGGCCGCGTAGGGGCCCATGCCCGCGCCGGCCTTGACCGCGCCATTGGCGCCGATGTTGACGATCCGGCCGGAGCCGGAGGCCTTCAGCGGGCCGAGCGCGGCGCGGCAGGCGTTCGAGGTGGTCTGCACGTTCATCTGGAACAGCTTGCTCCAGGTCTCCGGATCGCCGCCTTCGTGCATTTCCCAGCGGAATCCGCCGGCTACGTTGATCAGCACGTCGAGGCCGCCGAATCGGGCGGTGATCGCGTCGATCGCCGCCTTGGCCGAGGCCGGGTCGGTCAGGTCGACGCCGCCCAGCACCAGCGCCTCGTCGCCCGCCGGCAGGCCGTCCGGCGCCTGTTTGGCGAAGTCGATCAGCGCCAGCCGGGCGCCCTGCGCCGCCGCGGCCTTGGCCATGGCCGCGCCCAGCACCCCGAATGCGCCCGTGATCGCGTAAACCCGTCCCGTCATCTTCGACCTCTCCAAGCTCGCCTGTCCCGCCGCTCATGATCCCGCGGGCGGGGAAGCGCAAGCCTTGTCCGCCGCGCCGAACACCTGGGCGAGGATGGTGACCAGCCCCTGCGCATCGGTCTCGTCGAAGGCCGCCGGCGTCTCGGAGTCGACGTCGAAGACGGCGATCAGCCGGCCCGCCGCGTCGAACACCGGGACGACGATCTCGCTGGCCGAGCGGCTGTCGCAGGCGATATGGCCGGGAAAGGCGTGGACGTCGGCGACCAGCTGCACCCGCTCGGTCTCCGCCGCCGTCCCGCAGACCCCGCGGCCGAAGGCGATCCGCAGGCAGCCGAGCGTCCCCTGGTAGGGACCGACCACCAGCTCGCGCGGCCGCTCGGGATCGACGAGGTAGAAGCCGGTCCAGAAGTAGTGGTCGAAGGTGGCGGCCAGCATGGCGACGACGGTCGCCATCCGCGCGGTCCGGTTCGGCTCGCCGGCCAGCACGGCGGCGATCTCCTCGGCCACCTGGGCGTAGCGCTGCGCCTTGCCGCCGGTCAGCACCTTGTCGTTGAAGGCTTCGGCCATGGGCGGAGATTTAGCGGCGAAACGCCGGCGAGGCGAGCGCCACGGCCTCAGCCGCCCTGCGCCGGCTCGCCGGGCGACGCCGCCGCCGGGCCGAGGAAGGCCGCCACCGTCTCGATCGCCTCGACCAGGCTCACCCGCTGGATCTCCACGCCCGGCGGCAGGCCGGCGAACAGGCGGGTGGGCGAGGCGGCGTCCAGCATCACGAACACGCCCTTGTCCTCGGCCCGGCGGATCAGCCGGCCGAAGGCCTGGGCGATGCGGCCGCGGGCCACGGAGTCGTCATAGCCCTTGCCGCCGAAGCGAACCCGACGCGCCTTGTGCAGCAGGTCGGGCCTGGGCCATGGTGCCCGGTCGAACACCAGGAGCCGCAGCGAGCGGCCCGGCACGTCCACCCCGTCGCGCACCGCGTCCGTGCCCAGCAGGCAGGCGTCTTCCTCAGCGCGGAAAATGTCGACCAGCGCGCCCACCTCCAGCGGGTCGACGTGCTGGGCGTAGAGGGCGAGCCCCTTGTCCGCCAGCGGCGCTGCGATCCGCTCGTGCACCGCCTTCAGCCGGCGGATGGCGGTGAACAGGCCGAGCCCGCCGCCGCCGGCGGCCAGGAACAGCTCACGCATGGCGGCGGCCACCTGGCGGGCGTCGTCGCGGGCGACGTCGGTCACCACCAGGGCGCGAGCCTGGGCGGCGTAGTCGAAGGGCGAGGCCAGCTTCAGCGTCTTCGGCCGCTCCGGCAGCCGCGCGGCGCCGGTGCGCATCTCCGCGAGCGCGAAGGGATCCTCGAGGGTCGGATCGGCCAGGGTGGCGCTGGTCACCAGCACCCCGTGGGCCGGGGCGATCACCGCATTGGTCAGCGGCTCGGTAGGGTCGACCCAGTGCCGGCGGCAGGCCGCATCGACCACCCGGCCGTAAAGGAAGGTGGCGTCGAACCAGTCGACGAAGTCGGGATCGTCCTCGCTGTCCTCGTCGATCGCCCGCAGCATCGAGCGCCAGGCCGGCAGGGTCATCCGCGCCCTTCGATCGAGCCCCCTCAAAGCCCCTTCGATACGCGCGCGGTCGGACGGCTGCAGGGTCGCGGCTTCGGCGTCGAGCACGTCTTCCAGCCCGCGCGCCAACGCCACCAGCGGGGCCTCGATCTTGGCCAAGGCGGCGGCGGCCTCCCGTGCGGTCGCCCGCACCAGGTCGAGAGCGGGCCGGGCGGCGCACTCCATGCCGACGTCCGAGGGCGCCGACCGCGCCCGCAGCTGTTCCAGCACCGCCACCAGAAAGGCCTCGATCGGTCCGATCGGATTGACCTCGCCGTTCGGCGGGGCGATGCGGCCGGACCAGCCCTCCCCGGGCAGCGCCGCGGCCGCGCGGGTGGCGTCGAGCAGCGCCTGCTGAGCCTCCTCGTGGTCGCCCAGCACCGCCGCCAGCCGCGCCTCCAGCCCGCGCCCGCGGCGGCCGCGGCCTTCCGGCCCGCGGATCCAGCGGCGCAGCTCGGCGGCCTCGGCTCCCGAAAGCTGGGCGGAAAAGGCGCTGTCGGCGGCGTCGAACAGATGGTGACCCTCGTCGAAGACGATCCGCTTCAGGAGGCTGGTCTCGCCGTCGGCCTTCGAGCCGCGCGCCGCCCGCGCACCGTCGAACGCCGCCTGGGTCAGCACCAGGGCGTGGTTGGCGATGACGATGTCGGCGCGCCGCGAGCCGCGGATCGCCTTTTCCACGAAACAGGCGCGATAGTGCATGCAGCCGGCGTGGATGCACTCGCCGCGGCGGTCCACCAGATTGGCCGCGCTGGCCTGGGCTGCCGGGCTGACGTGGAACAGGGTCGGCAGCCAGGCCGGGTAGTCGCCGCCGGTCATGTCGCCGTCGCGGCTGACGCGCGCCCAGCGCGCCGCCAGCCCCATGCCGACCAGGTCGCCGGTCCCCAGTTGGGCGGCGTTGACCGCGTCCTGGAAGTTCAGCAGGCAGAGGTAGTTCTCGCGGCCCTTGCGGACCACCGCCTTCTTCGCCCGCACCTTCGGGTCGGGGAAGATCGCCTGGCTCTCGCGCTCGATCTGCCGCTGCAGGGCGCGCGTGTAGGTCGAGACCCAGACCGCGGGACCGTTGGCCTCGGCCCATAGCGAGGCGGGGGCCAGATAGCCCAGGGTCTTGCCGACGCCGGTGCCGGCCTCGGCCAGCATCATCCGCGGCTCGCCCTCGCGATCGCGCGGCTGGAAGGCGAAGGCGGCCTCGGCGGCGAACTCGGCCTGGGCGGGGCGCGGCTCCAGCAGCCCGGCCTGCGCCAGAAGCACCTTCAGCCGCTGGGCCGCGCCTTCGGGGTCGATCGGCCGCGAGCCGGCCTCGCCGGGCGGGGCGTCGGCCTCCCACTCTGCGAGCCTTGTCCAGACGTCGAGGCCGGAGGTGCGGAACATGTTGCCGACCGGGGCCGAGCGCAGCGCGCCGATCGCCGCCGCGCCCCAGGCCCAGCCGCCGCGGGCCAGGGTCTCGGCCGTGGCGAGCGCCTCTTCGCGCGAGGGTTCCGGCCTCGCCGCCAGTTCGGCCAGCAGCGACGCGCAGACGTCGCGGAGCGCGGCGGCCTGAGCGGGCGCCCCCTTGGGCTCCGGCAGGCCGAGCGCCTGGGCGAGCCCGGCGGCGGAAGGCGCGCAGAACCGGGCCGGGCGCACGAAGGCGAACAGCTCCAGGGCGTCGAACAGGGCCGGGCTGCGCGCCGGGGCGTGCAGGCCGAGGCGACGGGCCGTCATCGCCGCGTGCGCAATCAGCAGCGGCCCACGCTCGAAGAGGTCGCGCGCGTCGGGCGCCCGCAGCGGCCAGGCGCCGGACGCGTCGGCCACCGCCGCACGCGGTCCCGGCAGGACCACCAGCGCAGGTGCGAGAGCAAGGCTGAAGGCAGGGGCGTTCACGACTCTACAGCTAGCCGCATTCTCCTCGGAACGAAACGGAAACCGGGGCTCCGCCGTTCAGATAACCGCGGCATTCAGCAGCGGTTCAGGGAGCGGGAGGTAACAGATCGTCAACGATACCGGCCTTGCGCGAGCGGGGACGGACAGGAGGTGTAAGATGCGTAAGATCCTGACCGCGACCGTCGCCGCCCTGACCCTGGGCGGCGCGATGGTCTCGACCGCCGCCCCGGCGGAAGCGCGGCCCTACGGCTACGGCGACTACTATCATGGCGGCGGCTATTACGGGGGCCATCGCTATTACGGTCACCATCACGGCAATGACGCCGGTGTGGCGATCGCCGCGGGCGTCGTCGGCCTCGCCCTCGGCGCCGCCCTGGCCAGCGACTCCGGCCACCGCGGCTATTACAACAACGGCTACTACAACAACGGCTACTACGACGGCGGCTACTATGGCCGGAGCTACGATCGCGGCTACGGCTACTATGACGGCGGCTACGGCTACTATGACCGAGGCTACAGCGTCTGCGAAAGCCGCCGCTGGGTCTGGGACCCCTATATCGGCCGCCGCGTGCAGATCCGCAGCCGCTACGCCTGCTAAGTCCCCTTCGGCGTCCTGGCCCGGCATGTCCTGGGCCACGACGTGGAGGAGCGGCGCGCGCGGCGATGGAAACGGAACGGGAACGTGCTATAGCCCCAGGGGATGGCTGACGCCGCAGGTCCCGCCTCCGACCTCCTGCCCCCCGGGTTCCGCGACTGGTTCGAGCGGCGCGGCTGGGCGCCGCGCGCGCACCAGCTCGCCATGGTCGAAAAGGCCCGCGAAGGCCGCGACGCCCTGCTGATCGCCCCCACCGGCGGGGGCAAGACGCTGGCCGGCTTCCTGCCCAGCCTGATCGAGTTGTCGGAGCGGCCGGCCGCCAACGCCACGCCGGGCCTGCACACCCTCTACATCTCGCCGCTGAAGGCGCTGGCCGTCGACGTAGAACGTAACCTGACGGCGCCGATCCTGGAGATGGGCCTGAAGGTCACCGCCGAGTCGCGCACCGGCGACACCGGCCTGGCGCGTCGTCAACGCCAGCGGCTGAAGCCGCCGGACATCCTGCTGACCACGCCCGAGCAGCTTGCGCTGCTCTGCGCCTGGGACGGCGCGCGGCTGTTCTTCGAGAGCCTCGCCTGCGTGATCCTCGACGAGATCCACACCCTGCACGCCTCCAAGCGCGGCGACCTGCTGGCCCTCAACCTCGCCCGCCTGCAGCAGTTCGCGCCGCGGCTGCGACGGGTCGGGCTGTCGGCGACCGTGGACGATCCGGAGGTGATCAAGCGGTGGATGAGCTTCTCTCCTCCCCCCCTGGGGGAGGGAGGAGAGGTGAATGTCGACCTCGTCACCGGGCCGGCCGGCGCCGCGCCGATCGTCGAGGTGCTGCTGTCCGACGGGCGGGTGCCGTGGGCCGGCCACACCGCCCAGCACGCGATGGAGGAGGTCTACGAGGTCATCAAGCGGGCGCGCACCGCCCTGGTCTTCGTCAACACCCGGTTCCAGGCGGAGTTCGCCTTCCAGGAGCTCTGGCGGTTGAACGAGGACAGCCTGCCGATCGCCCTGCACCACGGCTCGCTGGCCGCCGAACAGCGCCGCAAGGTCGAGGCGGCCATGTCGCGCGGCGAGCTGCGGGCGGTGGTCTGCACCTCCACCCTCGACCTCGGCATCGACTGGGGCGACGTCGACCTGGTGATCCAGCTGGCTTCACCCAAGGGCGCCTCGCGCATGGTCCAGCGGATCGGCCGCGCCAACCACCGGCTCGACGAGCCCAGCCGCGCCCTCTTCGTGCCGGCCAACCGCTTCGAGATGCTGGAGTGCCAGGCCGCCCGCGAGGCGATCGCCGAGAACGCGCTCGATGGCGAACCCTCGCGCGCCGGCGCCCTGGACGTCCTGGCCCAGCATGTGATGGGCTGCGCCTGCTCCGAGCCGTTCGACCTCCTCGCCCTCTACGACGAGGTGCGCTCGAGCGGGCCGTACCGCGCTCTCGCCTGGGAGGACTTCGAGCAGGTCGTCGATTTCGTGTCCACCGGCGGCTACGCGCTGAAGACCTACGATCGCTTCCGGCGGATCGTGCGGGGACAGGACGGGCTCTGGCGGGTGCGCAACCCCCAGACCGCCCAGCGCCACCGGCTGAACGTCGGCGCCATCGTCTCGCCGGCCATGCTCGCGGTGCGCATCGCCGGCCGCAGGGGCGGAGTCGGGCGCAAGATCGGCGAGGTCGAGGAGGGCATGCTGGAGATGCTCGATCCGGGCGACACCTTCGTCTTCGCCGGCCAGGTCTGGCGGCTGATCGGGGTGACCAACCTTGACGTCCTGGTCAGCCCGGCCGCGGACAAGGATCCCAAGATGCCCTCCTGGGGCGGCTCGAAGTTCGCCCTCTCCACCTTTCTGGCGCGGCGGGTGCGCCAGCTGATGTTCGACGAGCGCCATTGGGCGGTGCTGCCCGGCGACGTGCGCGAATGGCTGGAGATGCAGAGAGCCCGCTCGCGCATCGTCGGCGAGGACGAGATGCTGCTGGAGACCTTCCCGCGCGGGAGGCGCCATTTCATGGTCTGCTATCCGTTCGAAGGCCGCCTGGCGCATACCACCCTGGCCATGCTGCTGACACGGCGGCTGGAGCGCATCGGCGCTGGGCCGCTGGGCTTCGTCTGCAACGACTATGCGCTCGCGGTCTGGGCGCTGCATCCGCTCGACGGCCTGGACTTCGACCAGCTGTTCGACGAGGACATGTTGGGCGAGGATCTCGAGGCCTGGCTGGCGGAGAGTTTCATGATGAAGCGGGCCTTCAAGGGCTGCGCGGTGATCGCCGGTCTGATCGAGCGCCGCTTCCCCGGCGAGCAGCAGAAGACCGGCCGGCAGATCACCTTCTCCACCGACCTGATCTATGACGTTCTGCGCCGCCACCAGCCCGACCACCTGTTGCTGCGCTGCGCCCGGGCCGATGCGGCGACCGGCCTCATCGACGTGGCGCGGCTGGCGCAGATGCTGGTGCGTATCCGCGGCCGGATTCGCCACGCCCGCCTGGACCACCTGTCGCCCTTCTCGGTTCCGATCCTCCTGGAGATCGGCAAGGAACGGTCGCCCGGCGGGGCGGGCGAGTTGATCCTGGCGGAGGCGGAGGAAGACCTGATCGCCGAGGCTTTGACGACGTGAACGCGCTGACGCCCAGCTTCGCCTACGACTTCACGATCGCGACCTGCGGCTCGCTGCGCACCGTCGTGGCGGGGGCGGAGGTGCTGCTGCGGCCGTCGGGGGCGCTGTGGCTGGCGGCGGAGGCCTGCCTGGTGGTCGCCGACCTGCACCTGGAGAAGGGCTCGTCCTACGCCCGCCGCGGCCAGATGCTGCCGCCTTACGACACCCGCGAGACGCTCGGCCGGCTGCGGGCGGAAGTCGCCCGCCTCGGCCCCAGGACCCTGGTGCTGCTCGGCGACAGCTTCCACGACGGCGACGGCGAGGCCCGGCTGGACAAGGACGACGCCGCCCGGATCGCCGCCCTGGCCGACGGCCGGCGGCTGGTCTGGGTGGTCGGCAACCACGACGTCGAGGGCCCGCGCGGCCTGCCGGGCGACCTGGCGCCCGAGCTGGCGCTCTGCGGCCTCGTCCTTCGCCACGAGCCGCGCGCCGGCGCCCAGGCCGGCGAGGTCTGCGGCCACCTGCATCCTGCCGCCAAGGTGCGCAGCGCGCGCGGCGCGGTGCGCCGCCGCTGCTTCGCCACCGACGGCGAGCGCCTGATCCTGCCGGCCTTCGGCGCCTATGCCGGTGGCCTCAACCTGCGCGACGACGCCTTCGCGGGCCTCTTCGCCCGCCCCCCGCTCGCCGGCGCGCTCGGCCGCGAACGCGTCCACGCCATCGGCTGGCGGTCGCTGGCGGGGGATTAGCTGCGGATCGCCTGATCGAGGGCCACCGCCAGGGAGATGCAGGCCGAGGCGGTGACCGCGGTGGACAGCATCGGGAAGCGCGACGTTGTGTTCGGCGCAGCGTGGTCCGACAGCCACTGCAGCATGAAGGCCGCCAGATAGGCGGTGAGGATCCAGGCGAGCTCCAGCCGCCAGCGCGCCAGCAGCAGCGCCCAGGCGACGATGGCGAACATCACCGCCGCCGCCAGACGGCCGCGGCGCGGCGTACGGCGGCCGCTTTCCAGCCCCCACCGCACCCCTGCGAGGAAGGAGAGCACCACCGCCGACCAGGTCAGCAGCACCGTCACCGCCTCGCGGCCGGCCGCCGGCGGACCATAGCCATAGACGCCGGCGGAGACCGGGAACGGCAGCAGCGCCACCACCGCCATTCCCCACAACGATAGCGGCGGGGCCTCACGCCCCGGCGGTCTCGGTGGGCTCGTAGCCAAGTGATCGCTCATGACGTCTGTCTCTCCCCCCGGACGAAACCGCGGGGAAGCTAGACCGTATTGCGCCGGCGCCCAAGCTCGGTGAGCCGGGACCTGCGCCTCAACGGGCGAACACTGCCAGCCGCTGGGCGGTCGAGGCGTCGAGCTCGCCGGTGGCCGGCAGTTTCTGGTCGCGCTGGTAGGCGGCCACCGCCGTGGTCAGCCGCCCGGAGGCGATCCCGTTCGCCGGGCCCTGGAAATAGCCGAGCCGGCCGAGAATACGCTGGGCGGCGACGAGGCTGACGGCGCGCGTGGGTCGCGCAACGACGGCCGGCTGCACCGCAGCGGCGCCGGCGAGCCGCGCGGTGAAGGCGGCGGCGGCGCGGTCGGCGGCGTCGCGCTGCTCCCACGTCAGTTGCGACTCGAGGGTCTGGGCGTTGGCGCGGGCCTGGGCGTCGCCCCCCGCCGCGGCGATCGAGAACCAGGCGTAGGCCTGGGCCAGGTCGCGCGGCACGCCGCTGCCGGACTGGAAGAGAAGCCCGAGATTGTACTGCGAATCGACGATCCCCTGCTCGGCCGCGGCGCGGAACCAGCGCGCCGCCCCGGCCAGGTTCTGGGTCCCGCCTTCGCCGCGGAAATCGAACAGAGCCAGGTTGTGCATGGCCGCGGCGTCCCCGCCTTCCGCCGCCCGCTCGGTCCAGCGGCGCGCCTCGGCGAGGTTCTGCTTCACCCCGTGGTCGCCGGTCTCGTAGAGCTTGCCGAGATAGAACTGCGCCGGCGGATGGCCGGCCTCGGCGATCGCCTTGAGCTTGGCGAGCGAGCCGGGGTCGCCGGCCTCGACGCCCTTGGCGGCCTTGCCGAAAGCCGCCGACAGGGCATCGGCCAGCTGAGCCGGCGGCCGCGGACGGCTGGCGTCGACCGGCGCCGGGCTCAGCGCACCCAAGGTCTGGGGAGCCAGCGCCACCGCGGCCCGCGTCGGGGCGTCCTCCGCCACGGCGGCGATCTCGGGAGCCGGCCGGCCCTGCGGCCCCTGCATCAGCACCACGCCGGCTGCGCCGACGCTGAGGAAGGCCGCGCCGCCGGCCACCAGGATCGCCGTCTGCAGGGTCGAGCTCGGTCCGCGGCGCGGGCGCAGCCCGAACAGGCCGCTTGCAAACGGCGCCGGGCGGCTGGAGCGCCAGTTGGCCTTGGCCTTGACCTGCAGCCGTTCGGTCCGGTCCGGCGGGGCGGCGGCGCGGGCGGCGGCGCGCGCCTGCTCGATCACCTCGCGGGTGGAGAGCGCCGCCACCTCCCCTTCCGCGGGCGGCTCCGGCTGGTCGAGGCCGAACAGGTCCTCCTCCGGCTCCGGGATCGGCGCATAGTCCTGCGCCGTCTCGAGCCGGCCAAACTCCGTGCGCCCAAACTCCGCGCGCCCCGGCACAAAGGTCTGCAGCGCATATGGCGCGGGCGCCAGGGTCTCGGTGAGGTCCAACTCGTCGTCGTCGGCCTCGGCGCGGGAGAACAGCTCGGGGCCGAAGGCGGCGGCGGACGGCGGCGGCGGCGGCTCGGCCGGCGCACGCGGCGTCTCGCTCATCCGTTGCTCGAGCCGGTTGTGCGCATCCTCCAGCAGTTGGGCTGTGCGCTCTTCGCTTTCGCGGATGCGGTCGGCGAGATCCTGCGCCGTGCGCTCCTGGCTCTGGGCCATCCGCTCGGTGACCCGGGCGACCTGCTCGCCGACGTCGTCGATGGCCTCGGCCGCGCGACGCTCGGAGATCAAGAGCCGCTCGCTGAGCTTGTCGGTGATGCGCCCAAGCTCGGTGCTGAGTCGTTCCAGGGCGTCGGCCTGGGCCTGCTCGGCGCGGCCGAACCGGGCCTCCATGGCGCCGGCGACCCGGGCCATCTCGCCGCCCACCTGAGCGATAGCCTCGGCGTTGCGGTCTTCGGAGCTCTGCAGCCGGCGGTTCAGGGTGTCGGCGATCGACAGGACCTCGCGGCCCATCTTCTGGATGGCCTCCGCCGAGCGCTGCTCCGCCGCCTTCACGTCGGCGGCGAGCTCGGCGAAGCGGCGATCCACCCGGCCACCGTCGACCGTCTTCAGCCGTTCGGACAGCTGCGCGCGCGCCGCTTCCACCTGTTCGGTCAGGGTCTCGGCCAGGGCCTCGAACCGCTGCGCCTGAACGCCACCGCCGCCCTCGACGGCGCGCAGGCGCTTGTCCAGCGCCGCGAACGAGCGGCGCAGGGTGTCGAGCGCCTCGCCGGTATGGCCCTCGGCGACCGCCAGCCGTTCGCCGAGCCGCTGGACGACCTCGTCCATGAATTTCGCCGGGTCGGCGATCCGTGTCTCGGCGCGGCCCAGGCGGCTTTCCAGCGCCGCCATGCCCTCGCGGGTGCGCCCCTCGGCTTCGTAGAGCTGTCCGGCCATGCGGCCGACGGATTGTTCGATGGCGCGCAGCGCCTCGGTCGAGCGCGGACCGGCCGCCTCGCTCTCGAACCGCCGCAGCCGTTCGGCGAGGCGCACCTGCTCGCCGCTCACCCGCTCGACCGCGCCTTCGAAGCGCGCCGCCACGGCCAACCCTTCGCGCTCGGCGGCCTCGATCCGCGCCACCGCCTGGCGCACCGTGTGCTCGACGCTGGAGACCGTCAGGCCGGTGCGAGTCTCGGAGGCTTCCAGCCGGTCGGTCAGGCGATCCAGCGCATGGGCCACCCGCGCCAGCTCGTCGTGGCGAGGCGCGGGCGTTTCGGCGACCAGCCGCGGCCGCCCGGCCTCGGCAAAGGCGCGCGGCGGCGGCTCGGGGGCGGCGTAGGCTGCCGGGTCCGGCGCGGACGGCTCGACCTCCTCGTCCTCGAGGATGACCCGGTTGAGCCACTCGCCGAGCGTCATGCCCGAACGGCGAGCGTGGTCCTTCGCGACCTCACGGGCTTTCGGGTTTATTCCCTTTACGCTCCAGGGCGCCCCCGCCGTCATCGAATCGTTCTCCCCTGCCCGTCAAGGCTACGCACCGAAGTTTGGGGGTGTAAACGCGACCTTAATACTAGATGTAGCGTTCAAGACCTCTGACCTGTGGATGGCCCACAACCCAAGGTGGGGAACGGCCTCAACCGGTAGGAAGGGTGCGGTAGGGCGTCGCAGATGAGTATTGCGCTCACCTTTTGGTTGCTCAGCGCTTGCCTGGCCGCGGCGCTGTTCGCCGGATGGCGCGGCGCACAGCCGCCGAATCCTTTCCGTGGGCCGCGGCTGGCCCCGTGGCGCTTCCTGATGATCCTGGCCGCCTGCGCCGCCTTCGTGCTGGTGGTGCACCTGGTCAACCTTGCAGGCCTGAAGACCGGGCGGTGACGCCGAACGCCCCCTCCGTCTCGCTTCGCGAGCCACCTCCGCCGCGTTGCGGTGGAGGATCTGGGCGGAAGATGCTCCACCGCTTGCAGGGGAGCTGTCGCCCCGGATCCGGCCCTTGGCCGGTCCGCTCCGGGGTAAACTGGACTGAGTGGGCGTTTGGCGCTCGCGCCGCCTCCGCCCCCGCGCCCGGCCCTAAGCTGCGGCGCTCAGCGGCTTGGGCTCTTCGCGCTTCGGGCGCTTGGCGAGGCCGGCCATGCCGCCGGAGGACAGCAGGCCCACGTCGGCCAGCAACAGGGGAATCGCCCATTTGTGCGGGGCGGCGACGTAGCGCGGCTGCCAGACCGGGTCGTACTTGTCCTTGTACCGGCGCACGCCCTGGAAGTTGTAGATCTCCTCGCCGCGCTCGAAGAGCAGCTTGCCGACCCGCGACATGATCGGCGCCAGCGGGCGGTCGTCGAGGCCGGCGAGCGGCGCCATGCCGAACTCGAAGGCCTCGTAGCCCTGCGCCCGACCCCAGGCGATCAGCTCGACGAACAGATAGTCCATGATGTTCTTCGGCGCGTCGTCGGCATAGCGCATCAGGTCCATGGAGAACGAGGCGCGGGCCGCCGTCGTCCAGATGTTGGCGAAGGCCACCGGCCGGCCGTTGTCGCGCACCACCGCGACCGGAAACTCGGCCACATAGCTCGGGCGGAACGAGCCCATGGAAAAGGCCTTCTCGCCGCCGGCGTGATGCGCCAGCCACTGGTCTGAGATGGCCTGCAACTCGGGCAACACGCGCGTCAGCGGCTCGCCCTGGAGGATTTCGAAGCTGGCGCCCTCTTCGGCCGCCTTGCGCCAGGCGCGCCGCAGGTTGCCGCGCCTGCGGCCCTCGATTGAAAAGGTCTCCAGCGGCACCGCGGCGGATTCGCCGACCTTCTGGATCGAGAAGCCGAGCTCGACGATGTCCGGCAGGTCCTCGCTGGAAAGCCCGTAGACGCCGGGCCGGGCGGCGTGGCTGTCGGCCAGTTCGCGGAACCGCCAGAGCAGCTCCAGCCGCTCCTCGCGCCGTCCGACCGGCCCGCCGAGCGCGATCCAGCTACGGCCGCGCACCCCGAACATCAGGAAGCTGTCGCCGGAGTTGGAGAACAGGAAGCGCTTGTCGCCCAGCAGCGCCAGGTTGGAGCCCGGCTCGGCGACGTCGGCCTTGGCGAGGATGGCGCGGACGCGGGCGAACTTGGGATCGGCCTCGCCGACCACCGGCGGGGTCGCCGCCGAGACGAATAGCCGCCACAGGCCGACGGCGAACAGCGCCAGGGCCGCCCCGGCCCAGGCGCGGATCGCCCGCGCCGCGTCGGCGTCGGCCATCACCCGCCACCAGGGCTGGTCGGCGTAGTCGGCGTGCTGGAAGGACCAGAGCCCGAGCAGGCCGGCGCCGAGCACCGTGCAGAAGGCGGAGAACAGCCAGCCGGGGGTAATTTCCATCCGCGTCAGCCGGGCGCTGCGCGGGAACGCCCCGCGAACCGGCGCCAGCAACAGCGCCAAGGCGACCAAGGCGGTGGTCTCCTCCCAGGCGAAGCCCTTCAGGAGCGCCAGCGGGGCGGCGATCAGCAGCGCCGCCATGGTCGCGCCCCAGGCGGCGTCCAGCCGCGCGCGCAGGCCAAACGCCAGCAGCACCAGCACCAGGCCCATGACGCTGGACGCGAAGTGGCTGATCTCGATCAGGAAGACGGGCGTGATCGCCAGCAGCCGCATGAAGCGGTAGGGCTCGGACGGCGTCGCCCCCGAGGCCACCAGCATCACCCCCGCCGCCAGCGTCAGCACGGCCGCGGTCCAGGGCGCTGCGGCGTGGACCGCAGGCTTCAGATCTCTCCAGAACGGCATGCGGCGGAGCGCCTCTCCCATGGCAGGGAGCCCGCTTATAGCTGATTTCCGCGTTGTAACGTCCTCGCAGACACTGAAGCTGCGCCGCGGCCGCGATGTCGTGGCAGGAGATGGCGGCGGGCGAATCCGCTATTCAGGAGCCGATGAGCGGAATCAGCGACCTGGAAATCTATCAGCGGATCGTCGCGATGGCCGACGAGTTCGATGCGATGTCGGCCCGCGGCCCCAGCCTGATCGGCGGGACGGCGCTCAACACCGCCTGCCGCACCCTGCGCGGGATGGCGGCGGCGATCTACGAGCATAGTCTTTCGGCCCCGGAAGACGACAGCATGCCGCAGTAGTCGCGCTAGTCTTCTCCGCTTCACCAAGCTTTCTCTTTGTGCTGATCTCAAGCTGCGGCATCTTTTCCCGTTGCCAAGCTGGCGACGGTGGCGTTTGCTGACGGTTGGTTTCGACATTCATTTGGCCACGGCCTGGATGAGCAACTCCGCCACCTCACTGCAGTTCGCCAGTGTCGCCAGCGCGCTGGTATGGCCGCTCGCGGCTGGCGTGGCGGTCGTGCTCTGGTCTAAGCATCGCGCGGTCAAGCGCGCCCGGGACATCGCGGCCCTGGAGGGCCAGTTGCAGGGCTTCTACCGCTCCCTCGAATCCCACCCCGTGTCGTCGCAACTCGCGATGGTCGTCGACGCGCTCGCGGAAGGCGACGAACTCGCCGGCTCCGCCAAGGGCAGAAGCGGAAAGACGCCCGCGGGCTCCTGACCCGCGCGCGCTACCTGGGCGAAAACGCCCGCAGGATCAGCGACAGCTCCGATTCCTCGACGAGATCCGCCGCCGCCTGCGGCGTGGTCCAGAGCTTTTCCCGCTGCTGCGCCTCCGGCCAATCCTGGCGCTCGATGTCGACCTTCAGCGGATAGACCCCGACCCGGACCTTCTGCAGCAGGCCGCTGCGCAGGCGCTTGTCGTAATGGAACACGCCGATCTTCTTCTTCGCCACCTCGCCCTCGACGCCGGCCTCCTCGAACGCCTCGCGCGCGGCGGTCTGCGGCGACTTCAGCCCCTTGATCGGCCAGCCCTTGGGAATCACCCAGCGGCGGGTCTCGCGAGAGGTGATCAGCAGCACCTCGACGTCGCCGGCCGCCGTGCGCCGCCAAGGCAGCGCGGCCGACTGGCCGCGTGGCTCGCGATCGGGCTCCGCCGGGACCTGGCCGGCCTTGCTCATCAGCTGACCAGCCGGTCAGCCAGGCGCCCGAGCCCGTAGAACAGGGCGCCCATGAGCGCCGAGATCGGCATGGTGATCACCCAGGCCCAGACGATGCCGGTGGCGAGGTTCCAGCGCACCGCCGAGACCCGACGCGCGGCCCCCACGCCGACGATGGCGCCGGTGATCGTGTGGGTCGTCGACACCGGCACGCCGACATGCGTCGCCAGGAACAGGGTGATGGCGCCGCCGGTCTCGGCACAGAAGCCCTGCTGTGGGGACAGCCGGGTAATCTTCGAGCCCATGGTGTGCACGATACGCCATCCGCCGGCCAAGGTTCCCAGAGCCATCGCCGCCTGGCAGCTCAAGACCACCCAAAGCGGCACGTGGAACTCGCCGCCCAGCTTGCCGTGGGCGAACAACAGAACGGCGATGATGCCCATTGTCTTCTGCGCATCATTGCCGCCGTGGCCAAGGGAATAGAGCGAGGCCGAGACGAATTGCAACCTGCGGAAGGCGCCGTCGGCCAACGCCGGCGTGAACCGCCGGAAGCTCCAGGAGACGATCAGCACCAGCAGCAGGGCGAAGCCGAAGCCGAGCGCAGGCGAGACCACAATGCCGGCCACGGTCTTCAGCACGCCGGACCAGACGATCGGATGGAGACCGGCCTTGGCGATCCCGGCGCCGAGCAGGCCGCCGATCAAGGCGTGGGAAGACGAGGACGGAATGCCGGCCAGCCAGGTCACCACATTCCAGGTGATCGCCCCGCCGAGCGCGCCGAAGATCACCGCGTCGGAAACCACGTCGGTGTGAATGATCCCCTTGCCGACGGTCTGGGCGACATGCAGGCCGAAGAACAGGAAGGCCACGAAGTTGAAGAAGGCCGCCCAGAAGACGGCGTAGCGGGGCGGCAGCACCCGCGTGGAGACGATGGTGGCGATCGAATTGGCGGCGTCGTGCAGGCCGTTGAGGAAGTCGAAGGCCAGGGCCACGACGACGAGAAGGATGAGCAGGGCCCCCGAGCCAGCGAAATCCACCTGAACCCAAGCCCTAGAGGTGCTCGATCAGCACGCCGCTGATCCGGTTGGCCACGTCCTCGAAGCGGTCGACCACCTTCTCCAGGTGGTCGTATATCTCTGAGCCGATGATGAAGGCCATGGCGTCGGTACGCGCCGGTCCGCGGAACAGTTCGGCCATGCCGCTGTCGTAGAGATCGTCGGAATCCGCCTCTAGCCGGGTCACCTGCTCGGTGATGGCGTTCAACCGCGCAGCGTTGCTCCGCAATTCGCGCAGCAGCGGAACCGCCTCGGCGGTAAGGTCGGCGGTCTTCACGATCACCTCGCCCAGGGTGACCATGTGCGGCGCGAACTGTCGCTGGTCGAACAGGGTGATCGCCTTGGCGGTCTTGTGCATCTGGTCGATGGCGTCGTCCATCGAACTGATCAGGTCGCGGATGTCGGCCCGGTCGAACGGCGTGATGAAGGTGCGGCGCACCGCCAGCAGCACGTCGCGGGTCACCGCGTCGGCGTCGGCTTCATGGCGGGCGATCTCCGCGCAGCGCGCCGGAACGTCGTCCCCGCCCTCCTGCAGAAGATCGCGCAGCACCCGCGCGCCGGCGCACAGAGTCACGGCGTGCGCCTCGAAGAGGTCGAAGAAAGCCTCCTCGCGCGGCATCAGCGCCTGGAACCATCTCAGCATACTGACGACTTCGCCTCCCCCACCCGGCGCAGAGCCCTAAGGCCCGCGATCGCCACTGTAAACGCCTCTCCGTTGGATTGTGGCGATCTCGCCGAACGGCGCTTCCAACTGTCCTTCCGCGCCGCTAAGCACCGCCGATGAGCGAGAGCAACGCGGCCAGGACAGCGCCGGCCGGCTGGGTGATCGGGGTGCTGATGGCGGCCGCGGACCAGCCGATGCAGCGCCACTACTACGCCGTGGGACATGCCGATCGGGCCAAGGCGGAGTGGACGGCCGTGGACTGGGCGGTGCGCGACGGCGAGGTGGCGAGCGGGCCGATCGCCGGGGCTGAGCCGGTGGCCGCGCTGCACGGGCTCACCCGCCTGCGCATGGCGACCCTGGGCCTGGCGGTTGGCGAGGTGCGGGCGCTCGGCTGGCGCTATCCCCGCCGCTGGCTGTCCTGAGCCGCAGGGCCGCTCGGAACTGGGCAAGGACCGCCGGGTTGTGCAGGCGCCTCAACCAACAGGAGCCTGCCATGGGAACCGACACTCAAGACCCCGCCGCAGTTCAGACCCGGCTTTGGGACGAGATCGAGAAACATCAGATCGGCATGCTCGGCCCGGTCGGTATGGAGCCGCAGCACTTCCAGCCGATGACCGCCTTTCTCGAGCGGCCCGCCAACCGGCTGTGGTTCTTCTCCTATAAGGACTCCGACCTGGCCGACGCCGTCGCCGCCGGCGCCCAGGCGATGTTCGTCTTCCAGGACGGTCGCGAGTTCTACGCCTGCGTCGGCGGGACCTTGCGGGTCGAATTTGATCGCGAGCGGATGGACCGCTACTGGAACGCCCACGTCGCGGCCTGGTACCCCGAAGGCAAGGACGACCCGCGACTGACCCTGCTCTGCCTGGAGGCGCGCGACGCCGAGGTCTGGATCTCCGAGGGCGGGCCGATCCGCTACGCCTGGGAAGTCGCCAAGGCCAACGCCACCGGCGCGCAACCCGACGTCGGCGGCCATACGAGGCTCAATTTGCACTGATCTGCGACAAATATTGTGGCTGCGAAGCGGCGTTGCGCGGATGTTCGACGCCGCCTTCGTGTTCAGGGCCGCACAAATACAGGGGACCTCGCGGCGCACCGGCATAAAGGCCGTTGAACAATAGAAGAGTCGCCTGCGCAACTTTTGACTTGGGCCCGGCGCCACGCTGTTTTTTCTACTCGTTTTCTTCATTTTCCGGATTTTTTGCCGGGCCATCGAGCAAATGTCGAGTTCTCGACAGTCTCTGCTGCGGTGCATCGATAACTTGAAACCCAAGCCGTACGGCGACGTTTCGATTCTCCGATGCAAAGGCCCTTATTCGCGTTGCAAAACCGCCTGCTCGTCTCTCTGCCCGCCGACGACTTCGCACTTCTGACGCCGCATCTGACGGGCGTGGAGCTTGAACGCGGCCGCCTCCTGTACGACCCGGGCGACCGGATCGACACCGTCTATTTCCCGCATGACGGGGTGATCTCGCTGATGACGCTGATGGACAACGGCGCCGCCATCGAAGGCGCCACCATCGGCCCCGAGGGCGCGCTTGGCCTCCCCGCCGCCGTCTCGCCGCGCCAGTCGATGTCGCGCGCCATCGTCCAGACGCCGGTCCGCGCCAGCCGCATCAGCGCCGCACAGCTACACGAGGCCTGGCTGAAGAGCGCGCGCCTGCGCGAGCTGGTGGAGCGTCACAACGAGGCCCTGTTCGGCCATGCTTTGCAGTCGGTCGGCTGCAACGCCCTGCACTCGGTCGAGGCGCGCTTCTGCCGCTGGCTGCTGACCTGCCACGACCGGATCTCCAGCGACACCATCGCGCTCACCCAGGAGTTCCTGGCCGACATGCTGGGCGTGCAGCGCACCACGGTGACGGCCGTCGCCCGCACCCTGCAAGGCAAGGGGGCGATCCGCTATCGCCGCGGCGTCGTCGACATCATCGACCGCAGCGCCCTCGAGGCATTCGCCTGCGAATGCTACGGGATCATCGACCGCAACTACCAGCGCCTGCTGCCCCAGCGGGCTTAGCCCCGCGCGCCGTGAGCAAGGCGATCATGCCGCCTCGGCGATCCGCTGCAACGCCTCGACCAGGATCGGCCGCTGGCCACGATGGATCTTGATGAGGGCCGCCTCGGGCGGGACATAGGCGGCGCGGTCGACTTCGGGAAACGCCTGGGTGCGGCCGGATTTCGGCGGCCACTCGATCTCGAAGAGGTTGCTGCGCAACTGCGATAGGTCGAGGTCGGCTTCAGCGAGCCAAGCGTGGAGCATTTTGCCGGCGGGCAGCCTGCAGGGCGAGAGCGGCGCGCACGGCGCCTCGACCATGAGCCCCAGCTCCTCGGCGAACTCGCGGCGCGCCGCAACGAGCAGGTCCTCGCCGGGCTCGACCAGGCCCTTGGGAAACGACCAGCCCGCCTCGTCCTTGCCGCGCCAATAGGGGCCGCCCGGATGGACAAGCAGAATCTGCGGTCCGTCGGCGCCTCGCCGCCAGACCACCAGGCCGGCGCTGACGGCTCTGCTCAAACCTGCCTCGCGGTGCAGTCGCGCACGTCCTGCGCCGCGCCGGGCGCCGGCTCGTCGATCGAGAGACCGCCGGCCAGCAACTTGCGCCAGACGTCCTCGGCATCGTCGGCGAAGCTGAACAGGTCGAGATCGCCGCGGTCGATCATGCCGGCCTCCACCAGGGCTTCGAAATTGAAGATGCTGCGCCAATAGGCTTCGTCGAACAGCACGACCGGAATCGGCGGAGCCTTGCCGGTCTGGCGCAGGGTGAGGATCTCGAACAGTTCGTCGAAGGTGCCGAATCCGCCCGGAAACACCACCAGGGCGTTGGCGCGCATCGCCAGATGCATCTTGCGGATCGCGAAGTAGTGGAAGCGGAAGGTGAGCTCCGGGGTCGTGTAGGGATTGGGCTGCTGCTCGTGCGGCAGGGAAATGTTGAAGCCGATGCTGGGCGCACCGGCGTCGCGTGCGCCGCGGTTGGCCGCCTCCATCAGCCCCGGCCCGCCGCCGGTGGCGATCACATTGTCACGGGTCGCGCCGCCCGCCAGGAAGGCCCCGCCCCGGCGCGAGGCGATAGCTCCGAAGTCGCGCGCCGCGGCGTACCAGGCCGCCTGCCGCCCCGGCCCGTCCTCGCGCACCCGAGCGCTGCCGAAGGTCACGATGGTCGAGCGCACGCCCCAGTCGCGCAGCGCCTCATCGACCTTGGCGAACTCCAGCAGGAAGCGCACGCCGCGCATCGAGGCCCCGAGCAGGAAGTCCTGGTCGAGCGCCGCCAGCCGATAGGAAGCAGAGGCGAGCTGGGCGGCGTTGGCGGCGGCGCGGTCGGCGGTGTCCATGGCGTCTCCGGACGGTGTCCGGCCGATCTAACGCCCGGCAGCCTTAGCCGCCTAGCGTCCCCGTCAGTTCGAACTCCGCCGGCGCAGCCTCGCCCAGCACCAGCTCGGCCACCGCCGACCACAGCGCCTCGGCCTCGAAGGGCTTGCCGACGACGGCGTCCATGCCGGCGGCGCGGTATTCCGTGACCTGATGGGCCATGACATTGGCCGAGAGCGCGATGATCGGCGTACGCGGCCGGCCCTCGCCTATCTCCAGGCTGCGGATCTCGCGGGTCGCCGAGACCCCGTCGGTCACCGGCATCTGAATATCCATCAGCACCAGGTCGAACCCCCCGGCCCGGTAGGCCTCGACCGCCTGGCGTCCGTCACCCACCAGGGTGAGCTGGGCCCCCAGCGGCTCCAGCAGGGCGCGCAGGATCACCTGGTTGGTGGTGTTGTCCTCGGCGGCCAGGATCCGCACATCGAGGGGTCCGGCGGAGGCCGGGCGCGCCTCACCGACCGCCGGCGACAGCGCCGTGGCCGGCGTCACCGGCAGGCGCAGGCGAAAGACGCTGCCGACGCCTGGGGCGCTCTCCGCCTCCAGCACGCCGCCCATCAGTTCCGCCAGCTCGCGCGACAGCGCCAGGCCAAGGCCGGTGCCGCCGAACCGGCGATCCTTGGCGCTCTCCAGCTGGGCGAACTTCTCGAAGACTTCGGCCAGCCGCTCCCGAGGGATGCCGATGCCGGTGTCGGCGACCCGGAATTCCGCCTCTCCTGCGGCGTTCATCTCGGCCCAGACCGAGATCCGGCCCTGAGAGGTGAACTTGACCGCGTTGGAGACCAGATTGGCCAGCACCTGCTGCAGCCTCAGCGGGTCGCCGATCCACGTCACCCCCTCGAGCGCGTCCAGCTTGAGGTCGAGCACCAGGCCCTTGTCGGCGGCCAGGCTCTCGAACGGCGCGCAGGCGGCCTGGGCGATCACCCCCGGCTGGAAGTCCACGGCCTGCAGGGTCAGCTTGCCGGCCTCGATCTTGGCGAGGTCGAGCAGGTCGTTGAGCAGTTCCAGCAGCTGCTGGCCGGACTGGCGGATCAGGCCGACGCGAGCGTGCTGGTCCTCGCTCAGCGCCTCGTCGCGCGCCAGCACCTGGGTCATGCCCAGGATGCCGTGCAGCGGGGTGCGAATCTCGTGGCTGACATTGGCCAGGAACTCGGACTTCGCGCGGTTGGCGGCTTCGGCGGCGGCCACGGCGCGCGCCAACTTCAACGTCTGTTCCTTGATGTCGGTGATGTCGACGCGCAGCCCCAGCATGCCGCCGTCGGCCGTGCGCCGGTCCTCGATGAGCAGCCAGCGGCCATCGGCCAGGTGCTGCTCGTGGCGCGCGCCAGTCTCCGTCAGCTGGCGCTCCCGCTCGGCCAGCCAGGCCGCTTCACAGCCGACGGCGTCGGGATAATCGCCGCGCGCGACCCCAATCCGCAGCGTGTCCACCAGCTTGCGGCCCGCCTCGAAGAGGTCCGCCGAGCGGTGATAGATGTCGGCGTAGGCCTTGTTCCAAAGGACGTAGCGGCCCTCCTCGTCGAGCAGCACGACGCCTTCAGGAATGGCTTCCAGCACCGCTTCGAGCCGCGACTCGGCCAGCGCCGCGCGCGCCTCCGCCGCCGCCACATCTCGCGCCAGCCCCAAGCCCAATCTGCGCCGGAGGGCCGAAGCCCACGCGCTTATCCAACCCTTCATAGAGACGCCCGTCCGCACATGTCAGAGCCTCAAGCGCACCCGTGAGGGTAAAGCCTTCCTTGCGGAACGAGAGAGATGGCTCCAACCGCGCCTGATCCGCGTGCAAATGCCGAATTCATCACCCGCAAAGCTTGCGATTTAGGCGCCTGAACGGCGGGTCCGGCCGCTTCCGCGACAGTCGGAGAGCCTTCGGCCGGGTCCGCACGACGGCGGCGCGCGCTATCGCCAGCTGCACCCCGCGACAAATCGCGTCAGAGGCGAAAATTGAGCTGGCATTTGAACCGCATACCAATCAAGCTCGACCCTATTGACCGCCGCCGACAGAGCGGGGCTGACTTGGGAAGGAAATACCATGCACGCCATCGAGGAGCGCCTGCCGCGGGCCCTGGGACACGCCGTCAATGCGACGCTCAGCCTGCTCTTGTGGCGTGGCTTCACCGTCGCCTATCTCGACCTCGCCCACTGGGTAAACGCCCTGACCCGCTGAGGTCTCGTGCTCATCCGGAGACGGGGTGACGCCTGCGCTCCGGAGTTCGAGGCGCCGTGCGCCAGCCACCGACTGTTCCGCCCCAGACCCTTGCAGCCCACGCCGGCGGCCTCGAGCCCCGCGCGAGCCTAGTTGCGGAGCGATAGCCGCTCGGCCTGACGATTGGCGTTTCGCATCCTGCGCCGCTGGGGCTCGCCATTTCAGCTGCGAAAAAATCGCTTTCACCGGCGAACCGCATCCTGCCGGCACGACAGCCGCGTCAGGCTTGCCAGGCTGCTGATCCGGCTCAACTTCGAACCGGCTGTTCGTTGCCGCCCCTCAACTCGAGGCTCGCCACCCAAGTGTCCGCCATTGGACAGACGCTGGAGCAGCCGCTGCCGATAACGCTGCCGTGCAAAAACTTGTAAAGACAATCTGACAGTGCCAGGTAGAAATACGATATTACGTTCCCTGGTCTCATCGATGGACGAGGTAACTCGGCATCTAACTCCGGTAGAACTAAAGCGCTCCCAGGTCATACTTGAACCTGGCGAAGAGATAAGGCAGGTTACTTTTCTCGCTAATGGGCTGGTTTCCGCGCGGGTTCCCTTCAAAAGCGGCCACGAAGTGGAATGCGTACTCCTCGGAAGCAATACGGCGATCGGCGCGGTCTCCACCCTGGGTATGGACAGCGCAGTGACGCGCGCCGTTTGCCTGAGCGATGCGCACGCCTGGACCGTGTCCGTCCCCGTGCTGCGCGACCTCGTCCAAAAGCACCGCGATCTCGAGCAGGCCATCAAGACAAGCTGCGGATCGCAATTCTCGTCGGCGGTTCTGGTCGGGGCCTGCAACGCGATGCATGGATCCAAGAGGCGACTTGCCCGCTGGCTCTTGCTTGCCCACGACCTGGTGAACGGAGCGCCGCTGGCGATACGCCAGGACGATCTCGGCGCGAGCCTCGGCCTGCAGCGGACGGTGATCAACCCGTGTTTGCAGCAGTTCCAAGCCGATGGCCTGATCAGCATCGGCCGAGGACTGCTCAACGTCCTGGACCACGACGCCCTTCGTGAACGCGCCTGCGACTGCTTTCTCCCGCTGCATCGGCTGACCTGGGCCCTATCGCCCGAGAGAGCCGCCGGAGCAGCCAGGCAGACCTGAACGGCGGCGGCGCGCGCCGCCAGGCGTGCAGCGCACGCCAAGACGCCCTTCGGTGCACGCGAAGCTCTTGTGTCCACTCGAAGACAGACGCAAGTTTTTCGGTGTGCAATGCGGTATAGCGTCGCAGCAGACGGAGGCTGGCGGTGACCGAGGACACGATGAAATCCGCGGCGAAGGTCAAGAAGCCAAGGGCCGCTCCTCCCGTAGACACTGCCGCCGACGCGACAACCGGGCCGCGCCCCGAAATGGCTCGGACGAGAAACGCCGCTGTCCCCAAACCAATGGAAGGAATCAAAGTGGAAGCACTGAAATCGTTTGGCGCTGACTTCGACGCGGTGTCGGCCTTCAAGACCGCTGCGGAAAAGGCGACGCACAGCCTGGAAGCTGTGACCGAAGCGACGATGGCCGCCTTGAACGGCGCGGAGAAGGCCCGCGCGTATCTGGCGGCCAACAGCAAGACCGCCCTCGAAAGTCAGTTCGCCGCGGCCAGCGCTTTCGCGAAGGTGAAGACCCCGCAGGAAGCCTTCGATCTCCAGGCGCAGTTCGCCCGCAACGCCCTCGACGCCTACAGCACCAACGTCAGCGAGATCAGCGAGCTGTTCAGCTCCAGCCTGAGCGCGACGCTCAAGCCGCTGTCGGCGACGTTCGCTTAGGCCCGCTGAACGTGTCGGCGAGGCGTGGCGTCAAGCTGCGCCGCGCACCTCAGCCTCGGCCTCGGGAAGGCCATTGACCACAGCGGCGGCGGCCTTGGGACCGCAGTCTGCGTCGAGAAAACCAGACGCCGAGCGCCGCATCTGCAGCGCCGGGCCATGAGGGAGAAGTTGCCATGGGAAGAGTGGCTTTCGTCACGGGGGGTACGCGCGGCATCGGCTTGGCCATCGCGGAGCGGCTGAAAGCGGATGGGTTCAAGGTCGCCGCCGGCTACTCCGGCAACGAAAAGGCCGCCGACGCCTGCGCCAGCCGGCTAGGCGTGATGGTGATCAAGGGCAACGTCGGCGCGTTCGAGGACTGCAAACGCGCCGTCGAGCAGGTCGAGGCCGAGCTCGGCCCGGTCGACGTTCTGGTCAACAATGCCGGCATCACGCGTGACGGCGTCTTCCACCGCATGACTCCCGAACAGTGGGGCGAGGTCATCCGGGTCAACATGGACAGCGTCTACAACATGACGCGCCAGGTTATCGAAGGCATGCGCGAGCGCGGCTGGGGCCGGATCGTCAACATCTCCTCGATCAACGGCCAGAAGGGCCAGATCGGCCAGACCAACTACTCCGCCGCCAAGGCCGGCATGATCGGCTTCACCAAGGCGCTGGCGCTGGAGAACGCCAAGAAGGGCGTGACGGTCAACGCCATCGCTCCGGGCTATGTCGATACCGAGATGGTGCAGGCGGTGCCGGAAAACGTCCTCCAGTCGATCGTCGACCAGATCCCCGTCGGCCGTCTCGGCCGCGGCGAGGAGATCGCCGACATGGTCTCCTACCTGGCCGGCGATCGCGCAGGCTATGTCACCGGCGCGACGCTGAGCCTGAACGGCGGTCAGTTCATGGCCAGCTGATCGCCGCCTGCGGCCGCCGGCTCGACCGGCCTGTCGAGCTGGCGGGTCTGCTCCTGGCCTCAGTCCAGCTCCGGCTCCCTGACACGGTTCGAAAGGCGTGTCAGGCCGTGAGGCTCGGCAGGTCCAGTCCCTTCTCGCGGGCGCATTCGATCGCCAGCGGATAGCCGGCGTCGGCGTGGCGCATGACGCCGGTCGCCGGATCGTTCCACAACACCCGCTCGATGCGCCGCGCCGCGGCCTCCGAGCCGTCGGCGACGATGACCATTCCGGCGTGCTGGGAATAGCCCATGCCGACGCCGCCGCCGTGATGGAGCGAGACCCAGGTGGCGCCCGAGGCGCAGTTGAGCAGGGCGTTCAGCAGCGGCCAGTCGGAGACCGCGTCCGAGCCGTCGAGCATGGCCTCGGTCTCGCGGTTCGGCGAGGCCACGGAGCCGGAGTCGAGGTGGTCGCGGCCGATCACCACCGGCGCCTTCAGCTCGCCGCGCGCGACCATCTCGTTGAGCGCCAGGCCGAGGCGATGGCGGTCGCCCAGGCCGACCCAGCAGATCCGCGCCGGCAGGCCCTGGAACTGGATCCGGCTGCGGGCCATGTCGAGCCAGTTGTGCAGGCGCCGGTCGTCCGGCATCAGCGCCTTGACCATTTCATCCGTACGATAAATGTCCTCAGGATCGCCGGACAGCGCGGCCCAGCGGAACGGGCCGACGCCGCGGCAGAACAGCGGGCGGATGTAGGCCGGCACGAAGCCCGGGAAGTCGAAGGCGTCGGCGACGCCTTCGTCGCGGGCCATCTGGCGGATGTTGTTGCCGTAGTCGAAGGTCGGCGCCCCGGCGCGCTGGAAGTCGAGCATCGCCCTGACCTGATCGGCCATCGAGGCCTTTGCCGCCCGGGCCACCGCCTTGGGATCGCTGGCGCGCCGCGCCTCCCATTCGGCGAGGCTCCAGCCCTTCGGCAGATAGCCGTTGACCGGGTCGTGGGCGGAGGTCTGGTCGGTCACGGCGTCGGGCCGAACGCCGCGGCGCACCAGCTCCGGGAACACCTCGGCCGCGTTGCCGAGCAGGCCGACCGAGACCGGCCGCTTATCGCGGCAGGCCTGATGGATGATCGCCAGGGCCTCGTCGAGGTCGCGGGCCATGTGGTCGAGGTAGCCGGTCCGCAGCCGCATCTCGATGCGCGACGGCTGGCACTCCACCGCCAGGCAGGAGGCGCCCGCCATCACCGCGGCCAGCGGCTGGGCGCCGCCCATGCCGCCGAGGCCGCCGGTCAGGATCCAGCGGCCGGCGAGGTCGCCGCCATAGTGGCGGCGGCCGAGCTCGTAGAAGGTCTCGTAGGTGCCTTGGACGATGCCCTGGCTGCCGATGTAGATCCACGAGCCGGCGGTCATCTGGCCGTACATCATGAGCCCCTTGCGATCGAGCTCGTTGAAGTGGTCCCAGTCGGCCCAGTGCGGCACCAGGTTGGAGTTTGCGAGCAGCACCCGCGGCGCGTCGGCATGGGTGCGGAAGACGCCGACCGGCTTGCCCGACTGCACCAGCAGGGTCTCGTCGTCGCCCAGCCGCTTCAGAGTGTGGACGATGCGGTCGAAGCTCTCCCAGTCGCGCGCCGCCCGGCCGATGCCGCCATAGACCACCAGTTCCTCGGGCCGCTCGGCGACGTCGGGATCGAGGTTGTTCATCAGCATCCGAAGCGCCGCCTCGGTCTGCCAGCTCAGGGCGTTCAGCTCCGGCCCGCGCGGCGCGCGGATCAGGCGGGTGTTGTCGCGGCGCGATGCGGCGGTGGAGGTCATGCGGCGGCTTTCGTGAATTCGAGGCAGGTGGTGAGGACGCCGCGAAGCAGGCCCGCAAGCGGGGCGGCGGCAAGCGGATCGTAGGGCGGCGGCCAGGCGCCTTCGCGCACTGCGCCCGCGGGCTCGTCGAGATAGCCGCGGCAGGCCAGCTCCATCTGCAGCGCGTGGACGCCCTCGGCCGGGCGCCCGTAGCGCCGGGTGGTCCAGCCGCCGACGAAGCGTCCGTCGACGACGTGGCGGAAGTCCGGCTGCTCGCAGGCCCGCGCCACGGCGGCCCGCAGCTCGGGTGCGCAGCTGGCGCCGCGGTTGGTGCCGAGGTTGAGGTGCGGCAGCTCGCCGTCGAACAGGCGCGGGATCTGCGAGCGGATCGAGTGTGCGTCGTAGAGCACCACCACGCCATACCGGGCGCGCAGGCGCTCGACCTCACCCTGCAGGGCTGCGTGGTAAGGGTCGAACCAGCGCTGGCGCCGCGCGGCGATCTCCTCCGGGCCGGGTGTTTCGCCGTCGCGATACAGCGGCTCGCCGTCGAAGGTGGTGGTCGGGCAAAGCTCGGTGGTCGCCTGACCGGGATAGAGCGAGGCGCCCGACGGGTCGCGGTTCACGTCGATCACGGTCCGCGACATCGACGTACGCACGGTGGTCGCGCCGAGCTCGCGGGCGAAGCCGTAGAGCTGGTGGATGTGCCAGTCGGCGTCCTTGCGGGCACGCCAGGCGGAAACCAGCCGCGGCTCCAGCTCGGGCGGCAGATCCTCGCCGGTGTGCGGGAAGCTGACGATCAGCGGCGCCTCCCCGCGGTGCACCTCCAGCCAGTCAGCCATCGGCTTCGATCCCCGGCAGTCGGGCGGGGCCTGCCGCCGCAAGGATCTCGCCCGAGCCGACCAGGGCGACGGCGGCGGCGATGTCCGGATGCCAGTGGCGGTCGTCGGTGAGATGCGGCACGGCCTGGCGCAGCGTCCGGCGCACCGCTTCCAACGGCTCGCTGGAGTGCAGCGGCGCATGGAAGTCGCAGCCCTGAGCCGCCGCCAGCAGCTCGATCGCCAGCACGGCGCCGGCGTTCTCGATCATCGGCAGCAGCCGGCGCGCGGCGTGCGGCGCCATGGAGACGTGGTCTTCCTGGTTGGCCGAAGTCGGGATCGAGTCGACCGAGGCCGGATAGGCCTTCTGCTTGTTCTCCGAGACCAGGGCCGCCGCCGTCACCTGCGGGATCATGAAGCCGGAGTTGAGGCCCGGCTTCGGGGTCAGGAAGGCCGGCAGGCCGGAGAGCGCCGGGTCGACCAGCATGGCGATCCGCCGCTCGGCCAGCGAGCCGATCTCGCAGAGGGCCAACGCCATCATGTCGGCGGCGAAGGCCACCGGCTCGGCGTGGAAGTTGCCCCCGGACAGCGCCTCGCCCGTGTCCGCGAAGACCAAGGGGTTGTCCGTCACGCCGTTCGCCTCGACGGCGAGGGTCGCGGCGGCCTGGCGCAGCACCTGCAGGGCCGCGCCCATCACCTGCGGCTGACAGCGCAGGCAGTAGGGGTCCTGCACCCTCTGGTCGTCGACCAGATGCGAGGCGCGGATCGCCGAGCCGGCCATCAGCTCGCGCAGCGCCGCCGCCGCCTCGATCTGCGTCTCGTGCCTGCGCAGCGCGTGGATCCGCGGATCGAACGGGGTGTCGGAGCCCTTCGCCGCCTCGGTGGAAAGGGCGCCGGAGACCAGGGCGGTCTGGAACAGCTGCTCGGCCTCGAACAGCGCCGCCAGCGCCCAGGCGGCGCTGAACTGGGTGCCGTTGAGCAGGGCCAGGCCCTCCTTCGGGCCAAGCTCGAGCGGCGCCAGGCCGGCCTCGGCGAGCGCCGCCGCAGCCGGGCGCGGGCGTCCCTCGGCCTCGATCTCGCCGACCCCGATCATCGCCGCGGCCATGTGCGCCAGCGGCGCGAGGTCGCCGGAGGCGCCGACCGAACCCTGGGCCGGAACCACCGGGGTCAGCCCGCTGGCGAGCAGGGCCTCGAGGAGGGCGATGGTCGCCGGCCGCACGCCGGACGCCCCCTGCCCCAGGCTCGCCAGCTTCAACGCCATCATCAACCGCACGATGGGCGCCGGCGTGGGCGCGCCGACGCCGGCGGCGTGGGAGAGCACGATGTTGCGCTGCAGGGTTTCGAGGTCGGCGTCGGGGATGCGGATGGAGGCCAGCTTGCCGAAGCCGGTGTTGACGCCATAGACCGGCGCGCCGGCGGCCAGGATCCGCTCGACGGCGGCGGCGCTGGCGGCGACGGCGGGCGCGGCGTCGGCGTGGAGGGCGGCGGCCGCGCCGCGATAGACCGACCGCCATTGGGCGAGCGTCACCTCGCCCGGCCGCAGGATCTCGCTCATAGGCCGCTCCAGACGCGTTGGTGCAGGGGATTGAAGCCGATCCGGTAGATCAGCTCCGCCGGCCGCTCGATGTTCCAGACCGCCAGGTCGCAGCGCTTGCCGGCTTCCAGCGTCCCGACCTCGTCGAGCCGCCCGAGCGCCCGGGCCGCCTCGCGGGTCATGCCCGCCAGGCACTCTTCGACCGTGAGGCGGAACAGGGTGGCGGCCATGTTCATGGCCAGGAGCGGCGAGGTCAGCGGCGAGGTGCCGGGATTGCAGTCGGTGGCGATCGCCATCCGCACGCCGTGCTCGCGCAGCGCCGCAATCGGCGGCAGCCGGGTCTCGCGCATGAAGTAATAGGCGCCGGGCAGCAGCACCGCCGTCGTCCCCGCCGCGGCCAGGCGCGCGGCGCCGGCGGCGTCGAGGTGTTCGAGATGGTCGGCCGACAGCGCGCCGAACTCCGCGGCGAGCACCGCGCCGCCCTGGTTGGACAGCTGCTCGGCATGCAGCTTGAGCTTCAATCCAGACCGGCGGGCCGCCTCGAACACACGGCGAATTTCTTCCGGGGTAAAAGCTATGCCCTCGCAGAAGCCGTCGACCGCCTCGGCCAGCCCGGCCTGCGCCACCGCCGGGATCATCGTGTCGCAGACCAGGTCGAGGTAGCCGGCCCGGTCGTCGCGGAATTCGGGCGGCAGGGCGTGGGCCCCCAGGAAGCTGGTGACCACCGTCACGTCACGGCGAACCTCCAGCGCACGCGCCGCCCGCAACTGCTTGAGCTCGGCGTCAAGGCTGAGGCCGTAGCCGGACTTGATCTCCACCGTGGTCACGCCCTCGGCCAACAGGGCGTCGAGCCGCGGCAGGGCGGCCGCGACAAGCTCCGCCTCGCTGGCCGCGCGGGTCGCCCGCATGGTCGACAGGATGCCGCCCCCTTCGCGGGCGATCTGCTCATAGCTGGCGCCCTGCAGCCGCAGCTCGAACTCCCGCGCACGGTCCCCGCCATAGACGAGATGGGTGTGCGGATCGATCAGCCCGGGCGTGATCCAGCGGCCTTCGCAGTCCTCGACGATCTCGGCGTCCAGCGGGGGCGCCCCGGCCGCGGGACCGGCATAGACGATCCGGCCACACGTCGCGGCGACCACCCCGTCCTCCACCTCGCCCAGCCCCGGCCGGTCGCAGGCAAGCGTCGCCAGCCTCGCGTTTCGCCAGAGGCGGTCGCAATGATGGGGGTCGGGCCGAACCTGCATAGGTGCATTGTTCGGACGGCTCGTGTATTTGTCTAGTCAAATAGTCGTTGTCGGAGGTGAGCATGAGCCGACTGTGGTTTCGCCAGGCGCTGCTGCCCAACGGATGGTCGGCCGCGGTGCGCCTTACGCTCGCCGATGGACGCATCGCGACGGTGGCGCCCGGGGTCGAACCGCAGCCCGGCGACGTGCGCCACGCCATCGGCCTGCCCGGCCTTCCCAACCTGCACAGCCACGCGTTCCAGCGCGCCATGGCCGGTCGCGCCGAACGGCGGGTGGAACGGGCCGACGACTTCTGGCTCTGGCGCGAGCGCATGTACCAGCTGGCCCAGGCGGTGCAGCCGCAGGATCTGCGCGCCATCGCCGCCCTCGCCTATGCCGAGATGTTGCAGGCCGGCTTCGTGCGGGTCGGCGAGTTCCACTATCTGCACAATGCGCCCGACGGACGGCCCTATGCCGACCCCGGCGAGATGGCCGTCAGCCTCGCGGCGGCGGCGGCCGAGACGGGGATCGCGCTGACCCTGCTGCCGGTCTTCTACGCCCACGCAGGCTTCGGCGGGACCCCGCCGAGCGCCGGCCAGACCCGCTTCCTCAACAGCCTCGACAGTTATGCGCGGCTGCTGGACGCCTCGGACGCGGCGATCTGCGGACTGCCGGGCGCGGTGCTGGGGGTTGCGCCGCACAGCCTGCGCGCGGTCACGCCTGCGGAACTCGCCGAGGTCACCGCCCTGCGGCCTGCGGGCCCCGTCCACATCCACATCGCCGAGCAGACCCGCGAGGTGGAGGACTGCCTGGCCTGGTCCGGCCAACGCCCGGTGGAGTGGCTGCTGGCCCATGCGCCGGTCGACCGGCGCTGGTGCCTGGTTCACGCCACCCACGTCGACGCCGCCGAGATCCGGGCCCTGGCCGCCAGCGCCGCCGCCGCCGGCCTCTGCCCGATCACTGAGGCGAACCTGGGCGACGGCCTGTTCCCGGCGGAGGACTTCCTGGCGGCGGGCGGCCAGATCGGCGTCGGGTCGGATTCCAACGTGCTGATCGACGCCACCGAGGAGCTGCGCCTGCTGGAATACGGCCAGCGCCTGACCCAGCGCCGCCGCAATGTCCTGGCCGGCCCCGCCGGGGAGCCCACCGCCGAGCGCCTCTATCACGCGGCGCTGGCGGGCGGCGGCCGGGCGCTGGGCGAAGATCCGCCGGGTCTGCGGCCGGGCGCGCCGGCGAGCTTCGTCAGCCTCGACGCCGAGCATCCCGCCCTCGCCGAGGCGGCGCCCGACGAATACCTCAGCCGCTGGATCTTCGCCGCCGGGCGCGGGGCGGTGGACGGCGTCTGGGTCGCCGGCCGCCAGCTGGTGGCCCAGGGACGCCATGTCCGCTGGCCGCAGATCGTGGCCGACTACCGCGCCGCGCTGACCCGCCTGCAGGCCGGCTAGGCCTCAGCGCGCCGGCTCGAAGCGCCCGACCAGCCGGTGCTGGGCCCCCGGGTGCCACAGGCGGGCGACGGTCACGGGGACGTCGCCGTTCCAGGTCTTGCGCTCCACCACCAGGCAGGCGGAGCCGACCGGCACGCCCAGCACCTCCGCCTCGTCGGGCCCGGCCTCGCAGGCCGCGATGGTGTGCTCGGCCTGCGTCCACGGCACATGCGCCAGCAGCCAGGGACCGGGCGGCTCGGTCTCCAGGCGATCACAGCTGATGCCCGGGGCGGCGTCGACGTTCACCAGCCGCTCCTCCAGCTGGAACGGCGCGCCGTTGGAGAGATGCACGCAGCGGATCGACAGCAGTTGGGTGGCGCGGGACACGTTCATCAGCCGGCGCATCTGCGGCTCGTCCCCGACGGCCTCGCACCGCAGCAGGCGGTAGGCGTATCGCGCGCCGGAGCGTTCGACGACGTCGACCGTGTTCCAGATCTCCAGCACCGGACGGTCCTGCGCGCGTTCGGCCACCAGCGTGCCGACCTTGCGGCGACGCTGCACCAGTCCCTCGGCGGCCAGGCTCTGGATCGCCTTGTTGACCGTCATCCGCGAGGTCCGGAAATGATCCTTGAGGGCCATCTCGCCAGGCACCCGCGTGCCCGGGCTCCATTCGCCGTTGAGGATCGGCTGCGCCAGGGCGCGCCGGATCTGCAGCCAGACCGGCCCGCTTCCGTCCAGTTGCAAGGCGGCCAGTTGCGGGGCGGCGACGTCCAGCGGATCGGTCAAGGTCCAGGTCTCAGGAGTCTCTCGGCCTCGGTCTTCGAGCGGCGAACGGCTTGCGGCTCGGACCGGCGCTGAGGTTAGTGCGTTCCGGCGGGGGTGGAAACCGGTTCCCGGCTGCGACCATCTACGACCTCCAACGTTACCTGCGGGATGGCAGCCTCGGTCGACATCCGCGATCCCGAGATCGCCCAGCTGATCCTGGCCAATGCGCTACGGCCGAGGAGATCGTCGGCCAGACCTCGCGGCGGCTGCGCATCGCCTGAGCCTGCGGCTGGAGCCCCTGAGGTCGCAGCGGCCGGCCAGGCTGGGCGCGGGCGGCTGACTCGGGCTCTCAGAGCGCTTCAGAGCCGTCGGCGTCGCCAAAGCTGGTTGGATTGGAGCGGGTGATGGGAATCGAACCCACGACATTCAGCTTGGGAAGCTGACGTTCTACCTCTGAACTACACCCGCGCTGTGCGCCTCGGCGCGACAGGCGGCGGACCATAGCGGCGCCGGCGGCTTGGGAAAAGGGGGTCGTTCAGGGCGAGCGCCGCAGCACCGAGGAGCGCGCCGAAGGGATGGATCTGCGCGGGGGTCGTCGTGGCGGCTGAAGAGGGCCGGAGCGGCCCCTGCCGCTCCGGCCGCTCCAGCCACCCCCAAGTCATGGGCCGCCCGCCGTAGCGACCTTGCGAGGCCAGTCCGAGCCCGTCCCCCAACAGGCAAGGCCAGCGTCATTATGCAAGCGGCGCTGCTACTCGCCCCATACCTTGAAATGCTTGGATAGCTTGAGACCTTGTCTTTGGTAATGCGACCCTAAGTCGCCATAGAGCCGGGTCGGCCGCTCGGTCAACGGCTCGTAGACCAGCCGCGCCACAGTCTGGCCATCTTCCAGAATGAACGGGGTTTCGTGGCTGCGCACCTCCAGCACGCCGCGCGAGCCCTTGCCGTGCGCCTCGTCGGTGCCGAAGCCGGGGTCGAAGAAGCCGGCGTAGTGGACGCGGAACTCGCCGACCGAGGGATCGATCGGCGTCATCTCGGCGGCTTCCAGCACCGGGATCTCCACCGCCTCCTTCGAGGCCAGGATGTAGAACTCGCCGGGATCGAGCAGCAGCTCGCCGTTCTGCGGGACCAGCGGCTCCCAGTATTGCTGCGGATCGTGGCCATCCTCGCGGTCGAGGTCGACGACCGGCGCGTGGCGGCGCGCGCGGAAGCCGGCGATGCCGTTGGAGAGGTCGACGCCGACGCTCTCGATGCGCAGCCTGGGCGGCGCGCCGCGCTTCAGCCGCAGCTGGTTGAGCCGGGTGTTGCGCCGCACCAGCACCGAGAAGGTCTGCGGCGCGATCTCGATGTAGGTGGGGCCGTGGTAGCCCTCGGCGACGTCGTCGAAGGCCGGGCCGGCGTCGGACAGCAGCCGCACGAAGACGTCGACCCGACCGGTCGAGCTCTTCGGATTGGCCCGCGCCGAGATCCCCGGCGGCAGCGCCAGGCTCTCCTGCAGCTCGGCGATGTAGACGCAGCCGCGCTCCAGCACCGCCCCCTTGGTCAGGTCGAGCTCGTGCATGGCGACCTCAGCGATCCGCTGGGCCACCGTGCGCCCGCGGCCCGGCAGGAACGAGGCCCGCACCCGCCAGGCGCGCGCGCCCAGCCGCAGGTCGAGGCTCGCCGGCTGCACCTGGTCGGCGTCGAACGGGCTCTCGGAGGTGATGGCGCCTCGGGCGATCAGGTCGTCGAGGGACTGGCAGGGCAGAATGCCGGGCGGCTGGCTCATGGACGGCGGAGCCTTAAGGCGAACGGCGAGTCTTGCAATAGGAGATGCTCTCCATAAGGAGGCCTCGGACATGCCGCGAACTCCCTGACTTGCGGGGAAGGCCCCCGGGGCCTTGACGCCCAAGCCGCGCTGCCGTTGATGCGCCCACCAAGCCGCAGGAGACCGCCATGGCCGAAGATCCGAACCACTGGGACGTCGAGACCCGCCTGGTCCGTGGCGGCATGGCGCGCACGCCCTACGGGGAGATGTCCGAGGCCCTCTTCCTCAACCAGAGCTTCGCCTATGAGAGCGCCGGCGCCGCCGACCGCCGCTTCTCCGGCGACGAGCCGGGCTTCATCTACCAGCGCTTCGGCAACCCGACGACGCAGATCTTCGAGGAGCGGCTGGCGCTGCTGGAGGGGGCGGAGGCCTGCCGGGCCACGGCGTCGGGCATGTCGGCGGTGCACGCCGCCCTGCTCGGCCTGCTGCGCGCCGGCGATCACCTGGTGGCCGGCCGCGCCCTGTTCGGCTCCTGCAAGTGGATCATCGCCGAGCTGCTGCCGCGCTATGGGATCGAGGCCAGCTTCGTCGACGCCGTCGACCCGGCCGCCTGGCGCGAGGCGGTGCGGCCCAACACCAAGGCCTTCCTGGTCGAGAGCCCGGCCAATCCGCTGCTGGAGATCACGCCGATCGGCGCGGTCGCCGAGATCGCCAAGGCCGCCGGCGCCAAGCTGATCGTCGACAACGTCTTCGCCACCCCGATCTACCAGAAGCCGCTGGCGCTCGGCGCGGACCTGGTCGTCTATTCCGCCACCAAGCACATCGACGGCCAGGGCCGGGTGCTCGGCGGGGCCATGCTCGGCTCGCTCGAACTGCTCACCGACACCTACAAGGACTTTCTGCGCCACACCGGGCCGGCGCTATCGCCGTTCAATTCCTGGGTGCTGCTGAAGGGGCTGGAGACGCTGGAGCTGCGCGTCGCCCGCCAGACCGAGAACGCCGGCAAGGTGGCCGACATGATCGCCGCCCACGCCAAGGTGAAGCAGACCATCTATTGCGGCCGACCCGACCACCCGCAGGCGGGGATCATCGCCAACCAGATGACCGGCGGCGGCAATGTCGTGGCCTTCGACCTGGGCAGCCGCGAGGCCGCCTGGCGCTTCCTCGACGCCCTGGAGATCGTCGACATCTCCAACAACCTCGGCGACGCCAAGTCGATGGCCACCCACCCCTCGACCACCACCCATCGCTCGATGACCGAGGAAGAGCGCGAGTCGATCGGCCTGACCCAGGGCTGGGTGCGGATGAGCGTCGGCCTGGAGGGCGTCCGCGACCTCAACCGCGACGTCAGCCGGGCGCTGGACAGGGCGTAAGCGCCGCCCGCGGCAAGAGCTACATCCGCACCTCGGCGCGGATCTCGTGCGGCGTCTCGCGCTCCACCCCGATGCCGAACAGGGTCGGCCGGGCGCCGTCGTCCGGCAGCCAGATCTGGGCGCTGGAGGGGCTGAAGCACAAGAGGGCGAGGTCGGGATCGTTGCGGCCTTGCGGGTACCAGCGCGCCACCTCCTCGCTCCAGAAGCGCTGGACGACGCGCGGATCCTCGGTCAGCACCACCTCGCCGTGGACGCAGGCGTAGAGGTCGTGCTTGCGGCCGACGTAGTGGAACACCGCCGGGTGTCTCTGCTCGGCGGCCATGGCGATCCGGCTCTGCCGGTGGGCGTAGAACCAGAGCGGACCATGCTCGCCCTCGAAATGGGCGGTCATCGGCTGGGCGTGGCCTTCGGCTTCGGTGGCCAGGCCGAGCATGCCGGTCTTGAGATCGGCCAGGTCGCGCCAGAACCGGGCCAGCAGGTCTTGCGGGTCGGCGTGGGTCATTTCCTCCACCTTCGTCTTGGGGCGCAACCCAAGGGGCGCGCGCTATGAGCTTGAGCGCGCGGGAGGGGCCGCCGGTTCCTGACGGCCGCCGGCTACTTCAGGCGGAACTCGTCGGCCGCCAGCCACTGGGTGATGTAGGCGTGCGTCTTGCGCACCAGCTCGGTCGGGCCGGAGAAGTAGAACTCGCTGCCGAACAGCTTCTTCTTCTCGGACCAGCGCACCGCGCCGGTGTCTTCGGTCTGCAGCACGTGGCGTAACTTCGCCCGCTTCCGCTTCGGCACGTAGGAGACGTAGGTCACCTCGGTCACACGCTTCTCCCGCTCGGACGCCCCCAAGCGCCCGCCTTAACGGCTGAGGGATTCTTGTGGCGCGAATGCGGCGGAGTCCAGCGCCGGTTCGCCGCACAGACCCGGCGCGCCGCTTCTCTAGGCGGCCGCGTCCAGATCCGCAGGCTCCACGGCGTAGACGTGCGCGCAATACTCGCAGGTGACGCGGATCTTGCCGTCATCCTCGACCATGTCGGCCCGCTCGCCGGGGTCGAAGGCGCGCAGCACCGTCTCGATTCTCTCCTGGCTGCAGCGGCAGAAGGCGCGCAGCGGCTGGGGGCCGAACACCCGCACCCCGTCCTCGTGGAACAGCCGCCAGAGCAGGGTGTTCGACGACAGTTCCGGGTCGACGAGCTCGTCCTCGCCGATCGTCTCGAACAGGATCTGGGTGCGCGACCACGCCTCGGTCGTCGAGCCGCGCGCCTCGTCGTCGGCGATGTTCTGGATCAGCACCCCGCCGGCCCGCCAGTGCTGGCGATGCTCCGCGCCGTCGACCTGGCCGACCGCCAGCAGGATCCGCGTCGGCGTCTGTTCCGACTGGGCGAAATACTGCTCGGCGCACAGGGCCAGGGTCTCGCCCTCGATCGCCGTGACCCCCTGGTAGCGGTCCATGTCCGTGCCCTGGTCGACGGTCATGATGAAGACGCCCTCGCCCAGCAGGGTGCGCGCGCCCGGCCGCAGGAAGCCTGCGGAGACCGCCGCCACCTCCTCCTCGTCGAACCGGCAGTAGCCGCGCAGCCCGCCCGAGGTGTCGTAGTCCGCGACCACATAGCGCACCGGGCCGGAGCCCTGGGCCTGGACGATCAGCCGGCCGTTGAACTTCAGGTTGGAGCCGACCAGGGCGGCCAGCGCGCAGGCCTCGCCCAGCAGGTTGGCCACCGGTTCGGGATAGGAATGGGCGCGGAGGATCTTGTCGACCGCAGGGCCGAGCCGCGCGACGCGGCCGCGAACCGGCTCGCCCTCGATCTGGAAGGCGCCGACCAGGTCGTCAGGAATGGGAGAAGTGGACATGGGCGGGATATAGGTCCGGCGTTGGGATTTTCGAGCGTGGCGCTGAGTCGGCGATCAGATGAGTGTCATCCCGGTTTTTGCGCAGCGAAAGACCGGGACCATGGGCACGGCGTTGCGGAAAGTCGCTGCCAGGCCGCCTTGGCTCATCAAAGACCTCGGTGTTCATGGGTCCCGGACAAGCCGCTACGCGGCTTTCCGGGATGACAGCTCAAATGGTCAGATCTTCCCGAAGCACCAGGCGAGGATCGACTTCTGGGCGTGCAGGCGGTTTTCGGCCTCGTCCCAGATCAGGCTGCGGGGTCCATCGATGACCTCGTCGGTGACCTCCTCGCCGCGGTGGGCCGGCAGGCAGTGCAGGAAGGCGGCGTCCGGCGCAGCCAGGGCCATCAGGGCGGCGTCGACCTGGTAGGGCTCCAGCGCGTCGAGCCGCTCGTCGTGGTCGGTGTCGCCCATCGAGACCCAGGTGTCGGTGATCACCACATCGGCCCCGCGAACCGCCTCGCGCGGGTCCTCGGTGGTAGTGACTTGGCCGTGCTGCTCGGCCGCCCGGGCGAGGTCGACCAGGTCGGGATGGTAGACCGCCGGACAGGCGATCTTCAGCTTGAAGCCGAGCTTCGGCGCGGCGTGGATGAAGCTGGCGCAGACGTTGTTGCCGTCGCCCACCCAGGCCAGCGTCTTGCCCTCGATGCGGCCGCGATGCTCCTCGATGGTCAGGATGTCGGCCATGATCTGGCAGGGATGGCCGCGGTCGGACAGGCCGTTGATCACCGGCGCGGTGGCCGCCAGCGCCAGGCGCTCGACGTCCTCGTGGACATTGGCGCGGATCATGATGGCGTCGACCATCCGCGAGAGCACGCGGGCGGTGTCCTCGATCGGCTCGCCGCGGCCGAGCTGCATCTCGTGAGCATTGGAGATGATCACGTCGCCGCCCAGCTGGCGCATGGCGGCGTCGAACGAAAAGCGGGTGCGGGTCGAATTCTTCTCGAAGATCATCGCCAGCGTGCGCCCCGCGCCCGGCGCGTCGACGTCGACCTGGCCCTTGGGCCAGCCGGTCCGGGCGGCCTTGCGCGCCTTGGCGTCCTCGAGGATGGCGCGCAGGTCACGCCCCTCGAGCTTCCACAGGTCGATGAAATGTCTGAGGGGTTGGGTCATTCCAATAATCCCCGCCCATCCCGGCGAAGGCCGGGACCCAAGCAGCGCATGAGTTTCGCCGGAGCGGTGGATCCTTTCTGAGCGTCTTGGGTCCCGGCCTTCGCCGGGGTGAGCGGATGATTGTCAGGCGGCGGCCTTGGCCTGGGCGCGGGCGCGCTCGCAGGCGCGCTCGAGCTTCTCGATCGCCTCGCGCGCTTCGTCCTGCGTCAGCACCAGCGGCGGCAGCAGCCGCACGCAGTTGTCGCCGCCGCCGGCGATCAGCAGGTGCTCGTCGCGGGCGTGCTGCATGAACTCGCGGTTCGGCGTCGCCAGCTTCACCCCGATCAGCAGGCCCTTGCCGCGGATGTCCACCACCACGTCGGGATAGCGGCTCTTCAGGCCGGTGAGCTGCTGGGTCAAATAGCCCGCCAGCGCGTTCACCTGGTCCATCAGCGCCGGCTTTATCAGTTCGTCGACGGCGGCCAGGCCCACCGCCATGGCCAGCGGGTTGCCGCCGTAGGTCGAGCCGTGCGAGCCGACGGTCATGCCCTTGGCCGCGTCGGCGGTGGCCAGGCAGGCTCCCACCGGGAAGCCGCCGCCCAGCGCCTTGGCCAGCGCCATGATGTCCGGCGAGGCGTCGTCGGCCCACTCGTAGGCGAACAGCTTGCCGGTGCGCCCGAGCCCGCACTGGATCTCGTCGTAGATCAGCAGCACCCCGGTCTCGTCGCACAGCTGGCGGATCTCGCGGAGCGCCGCCTCCGACCAGGCCCGCGCCCCGCCCTCGCCCTGCACCGGCTCGATCAGGATGGCCGCGGTGGTCGGCCCGATCGCCTCGCGAATGCAACCCACATCACCGAACGGCAAATGCACGAAGCCCGGCAGCGGCGGGCCGAAGCCTTCCAGATAGCCGGGGTTGCCCGAGGCGTTGACCGCCGCGATCGTACGGCCGTGGAACGAGCCGTCGAAGCCGATGACGTCGATCCGCTCCGGCTGACCATTGGCCCAGTGGTGCTTGCGCGCGGTCTTGATCGCGCACTCGATCGCCTCGGTCCCGGAGTTGGTGAAGAAGACCACGTCGGCGAAGCTGATGCTGGTCAGCCGGTCGGCGAGCGCTTCCTGGCCGGGGATCTTGAAGATGTTCGAGACGTGCCAGAGCTTCTCGGCCTGGGCCTTCAGCGCCTCGACCAGCACCGGGTTGGCGTGCCCGAGCGCGTTCACGGCGATGCCGGCCATGCAGTCGAGATAGGCCGCGCCGTCCGCCGTGTAGAGGCGCGATCCTTCGCCTCGCTCGAACGCCAGCGGGGCGCGCGAATAGACGCCCATGATGTGGTCGCTGGGAACGGGCGCGGCGGCTTGGCTCGCGGTCTTCTCGGTCACGGAGGGGCCCTCCAAACGGAAGCGTCCCCGTCGCGGCGGACGGGGACTGGAAGGCCTGGCCTTTTCCGCGTCGAACGCTGCGATGTCAATGGATAGGACGCATCGGGGTCAGGTCTTGATCTTGTAGCCGGTCCTGAACATGCCGTAGCAGACCCCGCCCAGGGCCAGGACCAGCGCGGCGGTCATCGCCATGCCGATCGCCAGCGAGCCCTCGGCGTGGCCGATGAAGCCGTAGCGGAAGCCGTCGATCAGATAGAAGAAGGGGTTCACCTTGCTGAAGCTGCGGAACGGCTCCGGCAGCCGTTCCACGAGATAGAAGGTCCCTGAGAGGAAGGTCATCGGCATCACCACGAAGTTGGTCACCGCGGCCATGTGGTCGAACTTTTCCGCCCACAGCCCAGCCATGATGCCGAGGAAGCCCAGGATCAGCGCCGCGCCGGCGCCGAAATAGGCGATCGCCCAGAGGTGGGCGACATCGACGCCGGCGAACGGCATGACCGCCAGCCAGGTCACCGTCCCCACCAGCAGGCCGCGGGTCGCCGCCCCCAGGCTGAAGCCGGCGGCCAGCTCCAGCGGGCTGAGCGGCGGGGTCATGAAGTCCCCCATCAGCCCGTTCATCTTCGACTGCAGCAGCGAGGAAGAGGAGTTGGCGAAGGCGTTGTTCAGCACCTGCATCATCACCAGGCCGGGGGCGACGAAGGCGCCGTAGGCCAGTCCGTGGATCGGCGCGGCGCCCTGCGCGGCGACCACGAACACCATCATGTAGAGCAGGGCCGTGACCACCGGCGCGGCGAGGGTTTGCGCGCCCACCTTGAGAAAGCGGCGTATCTCGCGAAGGTAGAGTGTCTTGAAACCCTCCCAGTTGAACCCGGGGTACTCCCGCGGGGCCGGCGGGACGACGGTTTCGGCGATCAGATCCTGCATTCGTCCCATGTGCGCCGGCTGTCCACGCGCCGCAAGGGCGGGCAGCGCGTGCGGCGCGCCGACGCAATATCTAGTTCCTGTGGAGAACCCCATGGGCGCCTATTGTGGCTCTTAAGGAGTTGTTTACTACTGATGGTGGTCATTGGGGCAGGACAGCTCCGAGCGCCACAAGATGTTGAGTCTGGAAAGGCCGCGGGGGCGCGGCCGGGCGGAGCGGGAGGCCAAAATGGGGTGGACGGACGAGCGAGTCGAGTTGCTCAAGAAGCTCTGGCAGGACGGCCTATCGGCCAGCCAGATCGCGAAACAACTGGGTGGTGTGACCCGCAACGCGGTCATAGGTAAGGTGCACCGACTGGGCCTGTCCGGCCGGGCCGCACCGTCGAAGCCGGCGCGCACCGTCTTCAAGGCGCCGCGGCCGGCGCGTCCGGCGGCGGCTGCGCCGTCGGCGCCGCGTCGCATCTCGGAGCCCGCGGCGCTCGCGCCGCTGCCCTCCCCGGTCCGCTATGTGGACGAGGCGCCGGGCACTGCGACGGTGCTGACCCTGGGCGCGCACATGTGCAAGTGGCCGATCGGCGACCCGTCGCTGGACAGCTTCACCTTCTGCGGCCGCCGCTCCAGCGAGGGCCCCTACTGCCACGAGCACAGCCAGGTCGCCTACCAGCCGGCGCAAAGCAAGAAGAAGGCGGGCGCCTCCGAGCTCGCCCGCAGCCTGCGCCGCTACATCTAAAGCTCGCGAGGAGAGACGCGGGCCGACAGGATCCGTTGGGGATGGGGCGCGTTCCTTCGGCCGGTCACGGCGAAGGGGCGCGCCTTCGTTTTGGGGAGTGAAGGTGCTCTCCCGCCTGCGCAGGACTATCGCGTAGGCCGCGAGCGCCCCCTCACCCGCTTCGCGGGAGCTCCCCCGCAAGCGGTGGAGCATCTACGGCCCAGATCCTCCACCGCGCAGCGGGGGAGGTGGATCGCGTAGCGAGACGGAGGGGGCGTTTGCGGTCTGTGCGACCGCCCTTCCCTCGGGGAGAGAACCTCGCCCCCCCATTGGGTTTCCGCCGCCGAGCCGTTACCTTCCGCCGATGAGCGACATCGCCCCTGAGGCCGAATCGAGCGGCAACGCGCGGCCCTATTCCGTGTCGGAGCTGGCCTTCGCGCTGAAGCGGACGCTGGAGGACGCCTACGGCTTCGTGCGGCTGCGCGGTGAGCTCTCCAAGGTCACCCATCACTCCAACGGCCACGTCTATCTGACGCTCAAGGACGAGCGGGCGGCGATCGACGGGGTGGTCTGGAAGGGCAGCGTGCGCGGGCTCTCGGTGCGGCCCGAGCAGGGGCTGGAGGTGATCGTCACCGGCAAGATCACCTCCTATCCGGCCGGCTCGCGCTACCAGATCGTCATCGAGACCATGGAGGCGGCCGGCGTCGGCGCGCTGCTGGCGCAGCTGGAACGCCTGAAGGCGCGGCTCGCCGGCGAGGGCCTGTTCGAGCCGTCGCGCAAGCGGCCGCTGCCGGCGACTCCGCGGGTGGTCGGCGTGATCACCAGCCCCACCGGCGCGGTGATCCGCGACATCCTGCACCGCATTCGCGACCGCTGGCCCTGCCAGGTGGTGGTCTGGCCGGTGGTGGTGCAGGGGGACGCGGCCGCCGCCCAGGTCTGCGCCGCCATCCGCGGCTTCTGCGAGCTGGCGCCGGGCGGTCCGGTCGCGCGCCCCGACGTGCTGATCGTCGCCCGCGGCGGCGGCTCGGTCGAGGACCTCTGGCCGTTCAACGACGAGACCCTGGCCCGCACCGTGGCCGAGTGCAGCATCCCGCTGATCAGCGCCGTCGGCCACGAGACCGACACCACCCTGATCGACTTCGTCTCCGACCGCCGGGCCCCGACCCCCACGGCCGCGGCGGAGATGGCGACGCCGGTATTGGCCGAGCTGAAGGCCTGCATCGCCGACCTCGGGGCGCGCATGCACCGCTGTGGCGGCCGCACCGTCGAGGACCGCCGCGCCCGGGTCGCCGCCGCCGACCGCGCCCTCAAGCGGGTTCCCGACCTGGTGCGGCTGGCCGAGCAGCGCTTCGACATCGTCTCCGGCCGGCTCACCGCCGGTCTGGCGCGCAACGCCGCCCTGCACGAGCGCGACCTGGTGCGGGTGTCGAGCCGCCTATCGCCGCTGCTGCTGCAGCGGCCGCAGACCGTGCAGCGCCAGCGGCTGCAGGCCGTCGCCGAGCGGCTGAAACCCGCCGCCGCGCGCAGGCTCGAGCGCCTCGCCGAACGGCTGGGGGCGCTCGCCAAACTCTACGCCTCCGTCGATCCCGACCGGCCGCTGCAGCGCGGCTTCGCCCGGGTGACGCGCGAGGACGGCTCGCTCGTGCGCGCCGGCGCTTCGCTCGCCAGCGGCGAGACGGTGGCCATCAAGTTCGGCGATCAGGTGACCCGCCAGGCGGTGGTCGACGGCGCCTCGGAAGGGCCGCCCTCCCCGCCGAAAGCCGGCAAGCCGCGCGTCAAGTCGCCCTCCCCCGCACAGGGCGACCTGTTCTGATCCCGCAGGGCGCGCTAAATAAACAGTCATGAACGCGCACGATCCCGAATTCGCCGGCCACGAACTCGCCAAGCTGCACTTCGGCGACGGCGACTTCGCCGTGCTGAAGCCGGGCCGCTACGTGCTCTGCGCCGTCACCGGCCGCAAGATCCCGCTGGAAAACCTGCGCTACTGGAGCGCGACGCGCCAGGAAGCCTATGCCGGTCCCGCCGAGGCGACCCAACGCTGGAAGGAAACCGGCCAGGCCTGAGCCACGACCGCGCCAAGCTCAGGCCTTCTTGTACATCTCGTTCGGCCAGCGCTTGTGAACCCAGAACCACTCGCCGGGCCGCTCGCGCACGCGCCCTTCCACGAAGGCGTTGATGCGCCGCACCCCGGCTTCGATGTCGGCGTCACGGTCGCCGGTGTCCTGCAGCCGGATCGGCTCGTGGACGACGACGCGGAAGCGCGCCTTTCGCACCCGCTGCACGCTCATCGGGACCAACGGAATGCCGAACTTCAGCGCGAAGGTCGACGGGCCGGGCGCGGTGTGGGCGGTGACCCCGAAGAAGGGCGCCGCCACGCCGCCGTTGAACTTCTGATCGTTCATCAGCGCCGCCGATTCGCCGCGGGCGAAGGCGCGCATCATCGCGCGTGCGCCCTCGATCCCCTTCGGCGCGAACAGCTGCACGCCATAGCGCGCGCGGCTCACCCGGAGGCGATGGTCGAAATAGGGGTTGTTGGCGGCGCGATAGGTCACCTGGCAGCGCACGCCGGCCTGCACGATGGTCGCGGCCATGATCTCGAAGCAGGAGAAATGGCCCGAGACGAACACCACGGGACCGGCGCCCTCGGCCACCGCCACGAGCCGCTCACGGTTGACGACCTCCACCCGCGACGGATCGCCGACGATCCGGTCGAGGATGGGGAACTCGGCGAACACCCGGCCGGTCTCGCGCCACTGCGCCTTCAGCAGCCGCGCGACCTCGGCGTCGGAGGCCTGCGGAAAGGCGATCCTGAGGTTGCGCTCGGCCGTGCGGTTGGCGCTGGTCAGCGGGCCCAGCACGGAAAACAGCCCGGCTCCGAAATCCGACACCCGGTCGATCGGCAACAGCCGCATCACGCCGGCGAACAGGTCGAAGGCCAAGGCCTCCAACCGCCAGACCAGATCCTGCACGCGCGAAGGCGTCTCCCGAGACATGCCCTCTGATAGGCGGCCAGGGGCGGTGTGCGCAATTCCCCGGGCTTCCGTGGGGGGGCCGGCCCCTGGCCCGCGACTTGCGATGCCCAGGCCGCGGCGTCCCGGATTGGGACGCAGGCGATCAGACGACGCTTGTTGCGGGAACACGGGGCAAATGGGCGACGAAATCGACGAACATCTCGGCCGGCGGCTGCGGCGACGGCGGCGCCTGCTGGGCATGACCCAGCACCAGCTGGCCAGCGTGTGCGGGGTGCGCTTCCAGCAGATCCAGAAGTACGAGTGCGCCGCCAATCGGATGTCGGCGGCGCGGGTGTGGCGGCTCGCCGAGGTGCTGGACGTGCCGGTCAGCTATTTCTACGAGGGCCTGGGGCCGAAGAGCGAGCCGCGCGGCGGCGAAGCCGAAACGCCGCGTGAAGTCTTCAGCCGCAAGGAGACGCGCGACCTGATCCGGGCCTACTACAGCCTCAGCGAACGACCGCGACGCCGGCTGCTGGATCTGGCGAAGTCGCTGAACAGCGAGGTCGAGGCCTGACTGGGCGCGGCCGGCGGGTTAAAGCGAACGGATGACGACGCTTTCCCCTGGCCGCCTCGACGACCTGGAAGTCTTCCTGGTCGAGCTCAACCGCGCCGCCGCGGCGCACATCCTGCCGCTGTTCCGCGCCGACCACGGCCTGAAGGACAAGGGCGGCGCGGCCGGCTTCGATCCCGTGACGGAGGCCGACGTCGGCGCCGAGCGCATCATGCGCCAGTTGATCGCGCAGCACTATCCGGACCACGGGGTGATCGGCGAGGAACTCGGCGAGGACCGGCCCGAGGCCGAGTTCGTCTGGGTGCTGGATCCGGTGGACGGGACCCGGGCCTTCATCGCCGGCCTGCCGACCTGGTGCACCCTGGTCGGCCTGCGCCACCAGGGACGTCCGGTGCTGGGCTCGATCGCCCAGCCCTTCCTCGGCGAAATCTATCTCGGTCATGCCGGCGGCTCGCGGCTGCTCAGCCCCGCCGGCGAGACGCCGCTGAAGGTGCGCCCCTGCCCGCTGCTCACCGATGCGGTGATCGCCACCACCGATCCGGAGGGCCTGTTCGACGGCGCCGAACACGGCGCTTGGACCCAGGTGCGGGCCGCCGCCCGTCTGGCGCGGACAGGCTGCGACGCCTACGCCTTCGCCCGGGTTGCGGCCGGGACCCTGGACCTGGTGGTCGAAGCCGGCCTGAAGGCCTGGGACATCGACGCCGCCATCCCCGTGATAGAGGGGGCGGGCGGTCTGGTCACCGACTGGCGCGGCCAGCCGGTCGGCGCATATGGCGGCCAGGTCGCCGTGGCCGGCGACCGCGCCTGCCTTGAGGAGGCGCTGGTGGCCCTGCGGCGCTCGGCGAAATAGCCGGGCCAGTCAGGCGGTCGGCGCGCCCTTCTTGGCGGCCGGCTTCTTGGCGGTCTTAGGAGCCGCGGCCTTTGCAGCGGCGGACTTCGCCGGGGCGGCCTTGGCCGGAGCAGCCTTGGCCGAAGCGGTCTTGGCCGGAGCGGTCTTGGCCGGAGCGGCCGTGGCGACCGGCGGCTTGGCGGCGGCGGCCTTGGCGGCGGGCTTTGGCGCGGCCTTCGCCGCTGCAACCTTGGGGGCCGGCGTCTTGGCAGAGCTCGCCGGCTTCGCAGCCGTGGCGGCCTTGGCCGCGACGGGCTTCGGCGCGGCGGCGGGCTTGGCCGCGGGCTTCGCCGCCGCCTTTGCGGGCCCCGCCGCCTTGACGACCGGAGCCTTCGCCGCCGGCTTCTTCTCCGCCGGCTTGGCCGTTACAGGCTTGGCTGCCTTCACCGGCGCAGGGGTCGGCGCTGAAGCGGGCGCCGAGACGACCGCGGCTGGCGCGGCCGCAGTTGGCGCGACCGCAGTTGGCGCGACCGGGGCTGGCGCGACCGGGGCTGGGGCTGGCGTGGGCGCCGGGGCTGCCGTCGGGGCGGCGGCTGCGGCCGGCGCCGCCGGTGCGGCCTCTGCGGCGCGTTTCGGCGCTTCGGCGGGCTTCGGCGCCACTCGACCGGTGAGCGCGTCGAACGCCCGCAGGAAGATATTTCGCATCGGATCGGTCTCCATGAGAATTTCGTGGAACGCCCCGGGCACGCTGATCAGCTTGCCCTGGGGCAGGTGGCGCGCCGCCGCGGCTTGCGCGGCATTATCCACCAGCTGGTCGTCTTCGGCCGAGACGATGACCACCGGGACGGTGATCTCCCGCAGCCGCTCGGGCCTGGCCAGGTAGGCGGTGGCCCGGAAGGCGAAGTCCAGCCAGCCCCAGGTCGGCCCGCCGAGCGCCAGCTTCGGCTCGGCCGCGAGCAGGCCGCAGGTGCGGGCGAAGCGCGCACGATCGTGGGTCAGCACATTGCCGTCGAAGGCGTCGTCGAAGGGACTGCCGAGCTGGCCCAGCACGTAACGGCCAGAGCGGCCGAACAGGTTTTCCAGCCGGGCGGCCAGCCGGGCCTGCTTCACCGGAACCTTGCCGGTCTTCACCCCCAGCATCGGCGCCGACAGCACCGCGCCGGCGAAACGGCGCTCGCCATGCGCCATGGCCAGCAGCGTGAGGCAACCGCCCATCGAATGGCCGACCGCCACCCAGGGCTTCGGCAGGCGGTCTGCGAAGCTGCGCAGCAGCGCCTGGAAGTCCTCCAGATAGTCCTTGTAGCCCTTGGCGTGGCCTTTCAGCCGGTTCGGCAGGTCGCGGGCCGACAGCCCCTGTCCGCGCCAGTCGTGGGCCAGCACGACGAAGCCGCGCTCCAGGAAGTCGCCGATCAGCTCGTAGTACTTTTCGATCGGCTCGGTGCGGCCGCCGGACAGGATGATCGAGCCCCGCACGCGCCCGGCCGGCTTGAACAGGGCGGCCCGCAACTGGGCGCCGCGCGCGCCGCGAAACCACTCCGCTTCGCCGCCGGGAGGAACCGGCGCTTCAGGGGTCGTTACGAGGGGCGCAAGCTCGGCCATGACGCTTCCCTACACGGTCCTGGCAAACAGAGTTTGAATGGCCGGCTGAAGCTTCATCGCCAGTCCCATGTCGGACAATTTCATGCGACCGCTCATGATCGCCCGCATCGGGTCGAGCTCGCGCCGGCCGAGCGCCTCCAGGTCCTTGCGGCTGATGGTGATGACCAGATCAGCCGGAAGGTCGGCGTTGGCCACGCTCGCCCCGTCGATGTGGATGAAGCCCTCGCCCTTGAGGTCGAACTTGAGGCGCTGCCCAAGCCCCGGCCCCGCGGCCACCGCGCCTCGGATCCGCTCGGTGATTTCCTCCAGCGTGGCCATGCCCCCCGCACCCCCGACTCACAGGAAAGCTTCGTCTCATGCGGGAGTTAAGTAAACCGCAAGGTCTGAGCTGCGCAGGGGCTCGCGCAGCGTCATCCCGTCGCTGCCGGCCTGTCGCGGGCCGCAGGGCGCGCGGGCTGCAGCCAGCGGCCGCAACCCGCGAAGGCCGCTAGCCGATGCGGCCGGCGCAGAATTTGTTGCCCTCCGGATCGCGGAAATAGGCCAGGTAGAATCCCGGCCCGCGCTCGCCCGGGGCGCCCTCGTCGCTGCCGCCGAGCGCCAGCGCCTTGGCGTGGAAGGCGTCGACGGCCTCGCGGCTCGGCAGGTCGAAGGCGATCATCGTGCCGTTGCCCACCGTCGCGGGGTTGCGGTCGAACGGCGTCAGGACCGCGAGCACCGGCTTGCCGTCCTTGCCGAACATCGCCCCGCCGCGCGGGTGGTCGAAGATCTTCGCGGCGCCCTGAAGCGCGAGCAACTCGGTGTAGAAGGGCAGGGATTTTTCCAGGTCGTTGGAGCCGACGGTGGCGTAGCTCAGCATGGGTGATCCTCTTTCCTGACAGACGGCCTGGATCATAGGGACGGCGAGGAGCGGCGCCAGGTCCAAACATCTCGCCCCGACCATGCGTCGTCGGGGCGATCCTTGCCTCCGCCAACAGCTCCCCTTGAACGCCGATTTTCCGGCGCCTACCTCAATCGGCGAAGGCGCTGGATGTCCGGGCCTTCCGGGATGCCAGGCGACGCCATTTCCGGGTCGCCGACGGTCCTGAACACCACGCAACCTTGCTTATGAAGAAGGATGTGAGACTCATGCGTACGATCGACTTCGCTCCGCTCTATCGCTCCGCCGTCGGCTTCGACCGGCTGGCCTCGCTGCTGGAAGCGGCCACCACCGAGGCGGCCAGCGGCTATCCCCCCTACAATATCGAGCGCACCGACGAGAACGCCTACCGTATCGAGATCGCGGTCGCCGGCTTCCGTCCGGAAGAGCTCAATATCGAGGTGAAGGAGAACCTTCTCAACGTCCAGGGCCGCAAGGCCGCCAATGAGGACGGCCGCCGCTACCTGCACCGCGGCCTCGCCGAGCGCAATTTCGAGCGCCGGTTCCAGCTCGCCGACTATGTCGTCGTGACGGAAGCCAAGCTCGCCGATGGCCTGCTGTCGATCTCGCTGAAGCGCGAGTTGCCGGAAGCGCTGAAGCCGCGCCGCATCGAAATCAGCACCGGCGCCGCCGAGGCGACCCTGATCGAAGGCGAAAAGGCCGCGTAAGGCGCGCACCTGGAATAGCTGTCGGGGCGGCGTCGCGAGGCGCCGCCCTTTTCATTCGTCCACAATTCAGCGGCCCGAAGGCGCGTGCAGATCAGATCACCTCTTCCAGCCCGCGGGCGCCGGAACGGACGGCGCCGGTGGCGTTGACCTGGCGCAGCAGGGCGCCGGTGAAGTTGGCGCGGCTGACGTCGGCGTGGGCGAGGATCGCCTGGCGAAGGTCGGCCATCGAGAGGTCCGCGCCCTTCAGATTGGCCTCCGTCAGATCGCACGGGAGAATGCGGTCGCCGCCGAGCAGCAGCGGCCCCATCTGGGCCTCGCGCAGGTCGGCGCCGGCGAGCTTGGCGCCGCACAGCTTGGCCCCGCGCAGGTCCGCCCGGCGCAGGTTGCAGTTGCGCAGGTCCGCCCCCTCCAGATGCGCGCCCTGCAACTGCACCCCTTGCATGTCGAGGGCGTAGAAGACCGCGCCCTTGGCCGACAGGGCGGTGAGGTCGAAACCGCCGATGCTCTTCAGGGTCCGCAGGTCGGCGCCGTCGAACACCGACGGCTTGCCCTCGGCGCCGCCGGTCTCGCACCAGCGGGCGTGGTCCTGGATCATCTGCTGGTAGGGCAGCGACGAGGCCGGCAGGCCGGCGGGCTCGTCGGTCAGCACGCCTTTCAGGTTGGCCGCGGAGACGTTCCAGCCGTTGGTGGTGCAGCCGACCAGGACCGCGTCCTGCAGGTCCGCGCCCGCCAGATCGCAGCCCGACAAGTCGGCGCCGGAGAGGTTGGCGCCCTTCATGTTGGCCTGCTTCAGGTTCGCCCGCACCAGCTTGGCGTCCTTCAGGATGGCGTCGCTGAAGTCGGCCTTCAGCGCCAGGATGCCGCCCAGCCGCGAGCGCTCCAGGTTCGCGCCGGCGAGGATGGCGCCCTGGGCCTGGCCCGGCCGGGTCCGCGGCTCCAGGCGACGGAAGCCCTCCTTGCGATCGGCGGCGGCCATTGTGCCTTCGCGCAGGTCGGCCTCGAACAGGTCCGCCCCGGTCAGGTTGGCGTTGCGCAGGCAGGCGCCGCGCAGGTCGGCGCGCCGCAACGAGGCCTCATAGAGATCCGCGCACTGAAGATCGGCGCCGAACAGGTTTGCGTGGTCGAGCCGAGCACTGCGCATCTGGCAGTCGAACAGCACCGCGCCGGTCAGGTCGGCGTCGCAGAGATTACGGCCGCGAAGGTCCAGGCCGGTCAGGTCCGTCCAGGCCAGGGCCGCGCGCGCCCCGCCCGGCTTGGAGCTCCACAACCGGTCGTGCTTGGCGCACACCAGATTGAGCTCGGCCTGGGACAGCTTGCGTAGACCTTGGCTAGGGCTGTTCGACGCGGACATCTCGCCGCAAGCCTAAACCCAGGCCGTTAATTACGCCTTGCGTCAGGAAGCCGGCCGGTAGCCGGCGTAGAGCGCCGCCGCCTCGTCGGCCAGCAGCCCGGTCTCCACCGGCACGCCGGCGGCGCGCAGCCGCGCCTGGCCCTGGCCGGAAGCGAACCGGGAGGCGTCGAGGCCGGCCACCACCACCCGGGCGATCCCGGCCACGGCCAGCCGCTCGGCGCAGGAGGCGGCGCCGGACGACCGTTGGCCGCAGGGCTCCAGCGTCACATAGGCGACCGCGCCGCGCGCGGCCGCTCCGGCTGCGGCCAGCGCCTGCTCCTCCGCATGCGGACGGCCGCCCGGCGCCGTCGCCGCCTCGGCGATCACCACCCCGTCCTTGACCAGCACGCAGCCGACGGCGGGGTTTTCCGCCGTCCGGCCGACGTTGGGCGCGGCGAGTGCGATCGCCCGGCGCATGAAGGCCTGGTCTTCGGACGTGCTCATCAGGTGCGCCACCTCCCTGCGAACGTGGCCCAGGATCAGCCCAGCTCCGGCAGCGCCTGCGCCCGCGCGGCGTCGAGATAGCGTGCGGCGGTCGGCTTCAGCGCGGCGTCCAGCTCGATCAGCAACGGATTGCCGGTCGGCACCTCAACGTCGATGATCGCCGCGTCGGAGAGGTCGAACAGCAGCTTGACGATCGCCCGCAACGAATTGCCGTGGGCGGCCACCAGCACCGTCTCGCCAGCCTGCAGACGCGGCGCGATCTCGCCTTCCCAGTAGGGCTGCACCCGCTCGAGGGTGGTCTTCAGGCTCTCGGTGTTCGGCAGCACCGCACCCGCATAGCGGCGATCGCCGGCGAAGTCGTACTCGCCGCCGGGCGCCAGCGGCGGCGGCGGCACGTCATAGGAGCGGCGCCAGATCTTCACCTGGTCGGCCCCGTGCCGGGCCGCGGTCTCGGTCTTGTTGAGGCCCGTCAGGCCGCCGTAATGGCGCTCGTTGAGGCGCCAGTCCTTGATCTCCGGCACGAAGGCCTGGCCGGCCGCCGCCAGCGCCAGCCATGAGGTGCGGATCGCCCGGGTCAGCACCGAGGTGTAGCAGCGGTCGATGGCCAGGCCGGCCTGACGGATCAGCTCGCCGCCCTTGGTCGCCTGGGCTTCGCCTTCGGGGGTCAGGTCCACGTCCACCCAGCCGGTGAACTTGTCCTCCAGGTTCCACTGGCTTTGGCCATGGCGCAGCAGGATGAGCGTCGGCAAGGGCGTGACCTTTCTCGGAGCTTGAGTTGGCAGAGGCGCTAGGGCCTGAGGCGGGGCGGCGTCAAGCGCGCAGGCGAGAAGATCGTCCCGACACGGCCAGGGTTATCGCATATGCCGCAGGCTGCCGAGGCAGGCGTCCGGCGCATGGGCGATCGGCCCGCCCATCTTTGAGGACGCCGCCCGACCCGCTATAGGTCGCGCGATGCTCGACCGTCTCTACATGCCCCTGCTGGGGCTCGCCGCGCTGGCGGCGATCGCGTTCTCGCTGGTCTGGCCCCAGGGCCTGGGCGCGCGCTCGCCGGGGCCGTTCGGGCAGACCCCCGTGCAGCAGACGCCGGCCATGCGGGCGGCCATGCGCCGGGAGACCGAGGCCTCGACGCGCCGGATGAACGATGCCCGCGAGACGGTCCGCGCCGTGCAGTCCCAGGCGATCGCTCCAGACCAATGAGCCGCTTCGACGCCATCGCCGTCGGCCGTCGCGTGCTGGCCGCCGAGGCCGAGGCCCTCGCCGCCCAGGCGCAGGCGCTGGACGCCAGCTTCGGCCGCGCGGTCGACCTGCTGTTCGCCGCCAAGGGACGGGTCATCTGCACCGGCATGGGCAAGTCCGGCCATGTCGCGCGCAAGATCGCCGCCACCTTCGCCTCCACCGGCGCCTCGGCCTTCTTCGTCCACCCGGCCGAGGCCAGCCACGGCGACCTCGGCATGATCACCGGCGACGACGTGATCCTGGCGCTGTCGAAGTCCGGCGAGGCGCGCGAGCTGGCCGACGTCCTGGCCTACGCCAAACGGTTCGCCATCCCGCTGATCGCCCTCACCGCCCAGCCGGACAGCGCCCTCGGCCGCGCCGGCGACGTGACGCTGCAGCTGGCGGAGGCGCGTGAGGCGACCTCGGCGGTGAACGCGCCGACCACCTCGACAACCCTGCAGATCGCGCTCGGCGACGCCCTGGCCGTCGCCCTGCTGGAACGCCGCGGGTTCAAGCCGCAGGACTTCCACCTCTTTCATCCGGGCGGAAAGCTGGGCGCCATGCTGCGCACCGTCCGCGACCTGATGCACGGCGCCGACGAGCTGCCGCTGGTGGAGGCCGCCGCGCCGATGCGCCAGGCCCTGCTGGTGATGACCGAGAAGCGCTGGGGGATCGTCGGCGTGACCGGCGCCGACGGCCGCCTGCTGGGGGCGGTCACCGACGGCGACCTGCGCCGGCACATCGACGGCCTGCTCGACCATACTGCCGGCGAGGTGATGACCGCGGGGCCGAAGAAGACCGTGCCGCCGGACATGCTGGCCTCGGAGGCCCTCTCGCGGATGAGCGACCCTGCGCCCGCCGTCACCGTGCTGTTCGTGGTCGACGACGGCCGCCCGGTCGGCATCCTCCACGTCCACGACATCCTGCGCGCCGGGGTGATGTAAGCTCGCTCGCGGCGCCGCGCCCGGATGCGGAGCCCTGGCAAATAGTCTCGGAGTTGCGATGCTGGCCGCCCCCCGCGCCGACCTGATCCCCAACACCTTCGACTACGAGGTCCAACCGCTGGTGAAGGCGACGGGCTTTCGCGAGTACGACGCCCGCTGGCTGTTCGGACCGGAGATCAACCTTCTTGGCGTCCAGGCCCTGGGCCTGGGGCTGGGGACCTATGTCCACGAGCTCGGCCAGAGGCGGATCGTCGTCGGCCACGACTACCGGTCCTATTCGCTATCGATCAAACAGGCCCTGGTGATCGGCCTGGTCGCCGCCGGCTGCGAGGTGCTGGACATCGGCCTGGCGCTCTCGCCGATGGCCTACTACGCCCAGTTCGACCTCGAGGCGCCCTGTGTGGCGATGGTCACCGCCAGCCATAACGAGAATGGCTGGACCGGCGTCAAGATGGGGGCCCAGCGGCCCCTGACGTTCGGCCCGGAGGAGATGGGCCGGCTGAAGGAGATCGTGCTGAGCGCCGGCTGGCGGCAGCGTCCCGGCGGCTCGGTCGCCCAGATCGCCGGCGTCGCCGAGCGCTACATCGCCGACGCCGCGTCGCGCGTGCGCCTGAGCCGTCCGCTCAAGGTCGTCGCCGCCTGCGGCAACGGCACCGCCGGCGCCTTCGCGCCCAAGGCGCTACGGGCCATGGGCGTGGCCGAGGTCATCGAGATGGACTGCCAGCTCGACTACAGCTTCCCGCGCTACAATCCGAACCCCGAAGACGCCGTCATGCTGCACGCGATGGCCGAGGCGGTGCGCGAGCACGGCGCCGACGTAGCGCTCGGCTTCGATGGCGACGGCGACCGCTGCGGCGTGGTCGACGACGAGGGCGAGGAGATCTTCGCCGACAAGATCGGGCTCATGCTTGCGAGAGATCTCTCTCAATTGCATGCCCACGCCACCTTCGTCGTCGACGTGAAGTCGACCGGCCTGTTCGCCACCGATGCGGTGCTGAAGGCCAACGGCGCCCGCACCGTCTACTGGAAGACCGGCCATTCCCACATGAAGCGCAAGACCGCCGAGTTGGGGGCGCTGGCCGGATTCGAAAAGAGCGGCCACTTCTTCTTCAACGCCCCCCTCGGCCGCGGCTACGACGACGGCCTGGTCGCCGCCGCCGCCGTGCTGTCGATGCTCGACCGCAACCCGGAGCGGAAGCTCTCCGAGCTGAGGAAGGCCCTGCCGGTCGCCCATACGTCCCTGACCATGAGCCCCTACTGCCCTGACGAGGTGAAGTACCGGGTCGCCGAGGAAGTGGCCGCCGAATACGCCCGGCTGCATCAGGCTGGGGGCTCGATCCTTGGCCGCAGGATCGTCGAGCTGATCACCGTCAACGGCGTGCGCGTGGCGCTGGACGACGGCTCCTGGGTGCTGGTGCGCGCCTCCTCCAACAAGCCGGAGATCGTCGTGGTGGTGGAAAGCACCCGCTCCGAGGACGATATGCGCGCCCTGTTCCGCAACGAGGTGAAACCCCGGCTCGCCGCCCACCCCGAAGTCGGCGCGTACAACCAGGAGATCTGAGGCCGCGCCCTCTGCGACATCTGGCTTCGCGTATGTGATAAGTTGCCTCTCCGAGGCTGCGCCGTGTTGATCGTCGATCCGCCGGCGCGCACCCTCCATCCAGCCGCACGAGCCGCTGATGGCGGCGGCTCGCACCCCGTGCAGATTGAGGCCTGAGTCCATGGCCGACCACCCGGACAATCCCGACCGGCAGCACCCGCCGCCGGAGCTCGAAAACGGCATGCTCGCGGTGATCCTTCGCCGAGCCGACCGACTATCGGACCGGGGCCGCACGGCGCGCCGGCTCGGCGGACGTCGCCAGCAGGGCGCGCGTCCCGGCGTACGGTAGCCGCTCCAAGCCGGGCCTTCCGCCGCACGCGGGGGCAATCCGTGCCCGCGGTCAGCAGCCAAGCTTGCTCGAAGCCTAGCATTGCGCGCGAATACCTTCGTTCACGAGTTAGACAACGCGTCGACGGATACTGTTAAAATATCCGATAGTGTGCTCTTCTTGTCACATCAGGCCCCAATTCATGGACGGCCTCAATCCCTGCATGGTGGTTGCGAGGGCGAGATGACGAATGCACGTCGACTGGCGACATCGATTATCATTGGACTTGGAGGCGCACTAACATTTGCTGCAAGTCCGGCCGCTCTGGCGGACTCCGACGCAATGCAGCTGGCCGTCCAGCAGGCCCCGGTCGAGCAAGCCCAGGGCCCGTCGGTGACGATCGCCCGTCGCGTCGTGGAGGCGGCTGGCGCGTTCGAGCGCTACATCCGGACGACCGCCGCCATCAGCCCGGATTTCGATGGCGCTCCCTCAGTGTCCGCCGCCGTGATGGCGAGCGCCGGCTATGAGCCCCGGCAGCTGGAGCAAGGCGCCGTCGCCTACGCAGCCCTGGTCGCACTGCAGGAGCCGACCTTCGCCAACGGCCTGTCGCGCCTGGCCAGCGACCCCTCCGGGCGCGCCGCCTTCGCGGAGCATTTGATCGCCAATCCGGACCAGGTTCTCGATGTCCCCGGCGCCCGGCAGGCGGCCGGCCTGGCCTCGGCCGCGCTCGGCCGTCTGGGCATGGATCTCCTCGAACGCGGACGCGGGGTCAAGCAGGCGGCCTACACCGTCCAACGCCAACCCTGGTCGCTGCAGCCGATCGATGACCCGGCGTCGCGCATGTCGCAGGTCAAGTCTGAGGGCCAATCACCAGGCGCCCTGACCGAGGCGGAGACCCAGCAGCTGTTGACGCGCGTGGTGGCGCACCGCAACGACGCCGGGGTGGTTCCGGACCAAGCCCCCACGCCGACGATCGTTCGCGGCCTGGCGCTGGCGGCGGCGGCTTTCCTGGGTCAGGCCGGCGACGAGCGCGCCGAGTCGCTGACGCCGCTCCTGAGCGACCCGGGGACCAGCAACTGCCTGAAGATGGCGAAGCTCAACCTGCACCAATGCCTGGCGGTGGCCGGTCCTCAGTACGAGGACGTCTATTGCGCCGGCGAGTACGCGATGGCCCAGACGGGCCAGTGCATCGTCAATGCCGCGCACGTCCAATCCGCAGCCGGAGTGCTGGTGCCGGTATCCGGCGGGCGCGCGACCATGGCGGTCTCGGTTCCGGTCGCGCTCGGTCCCGCCGCCCAGCCAGCCTCCGCCGCGCCGGTCGGCGCGGAGGCGCAGGCGGCCTACGCTCCGCGCTCCGCAGACACGGCGGCGACGACGGCGAGCGCCGTCGAAGAGGACCAGCCTTCGACCGCCGCCCCGCAAATGCCCAGCGTGTGGAGAGCGCCGACGGAGCCGGCCGGCGAGGATAAGGGCTCCTGACGGCGGCGGCCGGCGAAAGCGCCGCCGCTCCCCGTCGGTTCACAAATCGCCCTTCCTGGCGGCGACGGCTGCAAGGGACGCCAATTGACGTTGCGGGCCAAGGCCGGCGTCCGGATCGTGCCCAGGACCGCGCGGGTGCTCGACCGGCCTTCCTGGGCCGCCGCCTGGCCCCGCGCCTGCGCCGGAAGGACTTGCATGCTGGGGCGCGAGCGGAGCGAACGCCGCCCGACGGTCATCTTCCTCGACGACGACGGCTGGGCGTCGTTCGACCAGGTCGCGGTGATGCTGAGAGCCCGGGGGATCAGAACCGTCCGGGCGATCCTGACGCCGGCCGCGAGAGCCGACAAGCTGCTGCGTGAACCACACCTGCGCTGGCTCGCCGACCGCCTGTTCTACGACGAGCTGATCGAGCTTCGCGCAGCCAGCGGCCGCGCGCGGCTCGACGCCTTGCTGGCGTCAGGCGCGGTTGCGGACGTGATCGTCACGGAGCCGGCCTTGCTGGGGTTGGGCCTCACGACACCGCTGGGAAAGGCGCTGACCGCCGGCAGCCTCGCCTTCCAAGGCACGCCCCCCGAGGTGATGCTCGACAAGTTCGCGGTCAACGTCGCCCTTCAGGGCGCTGGGGTCGGATGTCCGCGCCAGAGGCCGGCCCAGAGCATATCGCCGGAGCTGGCCGCAGCCCAGCTCGGCCTTCCGGTGGTGATCAAGCACCCGGTGGGGGCCGGCGGCGATCGCGTGCGCGTGGCGGCCTGCGTCGCCGAGATCGCCAGGTTCGTCGCCGAGCTCGGGGGCGACGCCGAGCCGCTGTTCTACCAGGAGCACGTGGCCGGCAAGGTGGCCGTCTACGGCGCCGTCGTCGGCGACCGAGGGCCGATCATCGAGCACGGCTTCCGCATCGAGACGCAACAGTACGCGTGCGGCCCGGCGGCCCTGACGCGGCTTTACGACCATCCGCAGCTGCTGGCGGCGGGCCGCCGTGCGAGCGAGATCTTCGGCCCCAGGGGCTTCGTGTCCTTCGGCTTCATCGAGGCTGAGGACGGACGCTTCCTGCACATCGATCCGAATATACGACCGTGGGGCATGATCGCCGCGCCCCTGCCGCTCGGGATCGACTTCGCGGCCGCCTACGCCGACTTCATCCGGAATATCGAACGGTCGCGTCGCCCGTCGCCGGCGGACGGAGGCAGAACCCTGCCGATCTACCCACACCGCCTGTTCGAGGCGGCCCTGAAGGGCTCGGTTCGAGAGTACGCCGCGAGCGTTGCGGGGCTGGTGGCGCTCGGCGCGCAGGGATTGGGTCCGGCCTATTGCGCCTATGCGCTGGGGCGAGCGCTGCTGCTGTTGGCGCGCAGAGCGCGTTTCGCGCGGGCCAACCGCCGGCGTCTGCGCGCTGAAAGGTTTCGATCGCCGCATGCGCCGCTCGCAGTCGGTCGTCGGCAAAGCGCGGATGTGCGCCGTAAGGCGCGCTCAGAGTGAGCGAGAACTCGGCCCTGCCCGGGCGCGGGTCAGTAGCCGAACGATCCCAGGCGAACCAGGAACTCGGCAATCCAGAGGGCGCCGGCCCAGAAAGCGAGACTGAGGAAGATGACGAAGCCCAAGCATGCGAGCGAGCGCCCGGCGTGTTGCTCTGGTCTTGCTCCGGCAAGCGCGAGGTTGCGCCGCATGTGACCTCCCAAGGGTGTCCAACCAGCCTCTCGCGGGGCTGGATTATTACAACTATGTCATAGCGAATTGCGCTTGGGTAGACTGGATTAGCAAAAACCTAAGGCCGCCAGCGGAGCGCTGCCTGAGCGTGGAGCCGTCGCCCGCGCACGGGGGGACCTACCGTCCCGGCGTCCAGTCTAGGCCGCCACCTGTTTCACCACGCCGGCGATCTCCTTGACCACCTGTTTGACCAGGCTGGCGTCGTCGCCCTCGGCCATGATGCGGATCAGCGGCTCGGTGCCGGAGGCGCGGACGACGATCCGGCCGGAGCCATTGAGGCGTTCCTCGGCCTCGGCGATGACCGCCTTCACCTGGGTGCTTTCGAGCGGCTTGCCCGAGGCGAAGCGGACGTTCTCCAGCAGTTGCGGCACCGGCTCGAACTGCCGGGCCAGCGCGCTCATCGGCTTGTCGGCCTCCTTCAGCACCGCCAGCACCTGCAGCGCCGCCAGCAGGCCGTCGCCGGTGGTCGCATAGTCGCGCATGATGATGTGGCCGGACTGCTCGCCGCCGAGGTTGAAGGCGCCGCTGCGCATCCGCTCCATGACGTAGCGGTCGCCGACCTGGGTGCGCTCCAGCTTGAGGTCGCGGGAGCGCAGGAAGCGCTCGAGGCCCAGGTTGGACATCACCGTGGCGACCACGCCGCCGCCCTCCAGCCGCCCGCGCTCGGCCCAGTGGCCAGCGATCAGCGCCATGATCTGGTCGCCGTCGACGACCTGGCCCTTCTCGTCGCAGATCACCAGCCGGTCGGCGTCGCCGTCGAGGGCGATGCCGATGTCGGCGCGGTATTCCTTCACCAGCCGCTGCATGGCCGCCGGATGGGTCGAGCCGCACTCCTCGTTGATGTTGAAGCCGTTCGGCGTGACGCCGACCGGAATCACCTCGGCGCCCAGCTCGTAGAGCGCCTCGGGCGCCACCTTGTAGGCCGCGCCGTTGGCGCAATCGACCACCACGCGCACGCCGGCGAGGCTCAGGTGCCGCGGGAAGGTGGCCTTGGCGATCTCGACGTAGCGCGCCTGGCAGTCGTCGATCCGCTGCACGCGGCCCAGCTGGGTGGGCGGCGCCAGCCCCTCCTGCAGGCCCTGATCCATCAGGGCCTCGATCTCCAGCTCGCGGTCATCGGAAAGCTTGTAGCCGTCGGGCCCGAACAGCTTGATGCCGTTGTCGGAGAAGGTGTTGTGCGAGGCTGAGATCATCACCCCGAGGTCCGCACGCAGGGACCGCGTCATCATCGCCACCCCCGGCGTCGGCAAGGGGCCGAACAGGCGCACGTCCATGCCGACGCTGGTGAAGCCCGCCACCAGGGCCGGCTCGATCATATAGCCGGAGAGCCGCGTGTCCTTGCCGATCACCACCAGATGGCGGCGCTCGTCCTCCGACCTGAACAGCTTGCCCGCCGCCAGGCCCACCCGCAGGGCGACTTCCGCCGTCATCGGGTGGCGGTTGGCCTGACCGCGGATGCCGTCGGTGCCGAAGTAGGCGCGCTTGCTCATCGATATCTCTCGAAACGAACCGAAACTCAGATTTAGTTCACCACCGCTTAGCCAGTGATAAAGGCCCAGGCTGCGGTCGCGATCACCATTGCTCCGGTTTACCACAAAGGACGTCATACCCCATGTGCGGCATCATCGGCATCGTCGGGACCAAGCCCGTCGCCGGGCGGCTCGTCGAGAGCCTAAAGCGGCTGGAGTACCGCGGGTACGACTCCGCCGGAGTCGCGGCGCAGGTCGGCGGCGAGCTGCAGCGCCGGCGCGCGCCGGGCAAGCTGCGCGAGCTGGAAGCGGTGCTCGCCGCTGAGCCGCTGCCGGCGGCGACCGGCATCGGCCACACGCGCTGGGCCACCCACGGCGCGCCCACCGTGCGCAACGCCCACCCGCACATCGCCGGACGGGTGGCGGTGGTGCACAACGGAATCATCGAGAACTTCGCCGAGCTCAAGGCCGAGCTCCAGGCGCGTGGCCGGGTGTTCACCAGCGACACCGACACCGAGGTGGTCGCCCACCTGGTCGACGAGCACCTGAAGGACGGACTGGAGCCGCTCGCCGCCTTCAAGGCGACCCTCGACCGGCTGCGGGGGGCCTACGCGCTCGCCGTGCTGGTCGGCGGCGAGCACGAGGTGATCCTCGGCGCGCGCAACGGCCCGCCCCTGGCGGTCGGCTATGGCGAGGGCGAGATGTTCGTCGGCTCCGACGGCCTGGCGCTCGGCCCCTTCACCAACCGCATCGCCTACCTGCAGGACGGCGACTACGCGATCATCGACCATCACGGCGCGAAGATCTTCGACCAGGCCGGCCTGCCTGCCGACCGGCCGATCAAGACCCTGCCGGCCTCCGCCGCGATCATGGAGAAGGGCAACTACCGCCACTTCATGGAGAAGGAGATCCACGACCAGCCGGAGGGCTGCCAACGCACCATCGCGGCCTATGTCGACCCGTTGTCGGACCGCACCAGCGTGCCGGGCGAGATCGACTTCGCCGCCATCGAACGGGTGCAGGTCGTCGCCTGCGGCACCTCCTACATCGCCGGCCTGCTCGGCAAGTACCTGATCGAGCAGCTGGCCGGCCTGCCGGTCGACGTCGAGATCGCCTCGGAGTTCCGCTACCGCGAGCCCGCCCTGAGCCCGGGCTCGCTTGCCTTGGCCATGTCGCAGTCCGGCGAGACCGCCGATACCCTGGCCGCCCTGCGCTACTGCCAGGCCAAGGGCATGAAGAGCGCCGCCATCGTCAACACGGTCGAATCGACGATCGCCCGCGAGGTCGACGTGATCTGGCCGATCCACTGCGGCCCGGAGATCGGGGTGGCTTCGACCAAGGCCTTCACCGCCCAGGTCAGCGTGCTCACCGCGCTGGCGATCGCCGCGGCCCGGGCGCGCGGGCGCATCGACGAGGCCGAGGAGAAGCGCCTGGTCCGGGTGCTGCTGGAAGCGCCGCGGCTGATCGCCGAATCGATCCAGCTCGAGGACGCCGTCCGCAACATCGCCGTCGAGGTCGCCAAGGCGCGCGACGTGCTCTACCTCGGGCGCGGCCCGATGTACCCGCTGGCCCTGGAAGGCGCGCTGAAGCTGAAGGAGATCAGCTACATCCATGCCGAGGGCTATGCGGCCGGCGAGCTGAAGCATGGGCCGATCGCCCTGGTCGACGAGCAGACGCCGATCGTCATCCTGGCGCCGTTCGACAGCTATTTCGAGAAGTCGGCCTCGAACATGAGCGAGGTGATGGCCCGCGGCGGCCAGGTGGTGTTCATCACCGACCCGGACGGCGAACGGCATGCGCCGGCGGGGGCTCGGGTGGTGGTGACCGCGCCGCGCTGCGATCCGCTGGTCGCGCCGCTGGTGATGTCAGCGCCGATCCAGCTGCTGGCCTATCATGTCGCGGTGCAAAAGGGCGCGGACGTCGATCAGCCGCGCAACCTGGCCAAGTCCGTCACCGTCGAATAGCGGGGCGGGAAGCGCTGGGGCCAGGAGGATGCGGCGGCCGCCAAGGGCGGCCGCACGCTGTAGTCGGGTATTAGGAGTTACCCATGGCGTTGCCCATTTCGGCGTTGCCGGCTTCGGCATTGCCCATGGTGTTGCCCATTTCGGTGGTGGTGGTGGTCGTGGTGTTGGTGGTCTCGACCGCAGCGGCATCAGAGGTGTTGCCGGTGTTGGCTTCTTCAGCCTTCTTCTGGCAGGCGGACAGGCTCGCGGCCAGGACGGCGGCGACGGCGACCGAGGTCAGAACGCGCATATTCATTTGCTAGGCTCCCCTGGAGGACAATCCCCCGACGCGGGCAGTCATACACGTCTTCGTGTGATCCCGAAATCGTGATCATGTGCAGGGCGCGCATTTTTGTCGCAAGCCGCTGCGATTTCGTCGGCGCGGGCGCCACGGGTGCTTCACCGCGCCCTGGCGGGATCGTAAGGCCGAAACGTGTGTCGGGCTCGGCTGAAGGCCGGAGCCCTGGTGGTGTGGAAGAGCCTCGGAGGGTTGGATGACCAAGCGTGTGCGTAAGGCGGTGCTGCCGGTGGCCGGCCTGGGGACCCGGGTGCTGCCGGGGGCGAAGACCACGCCGAAGAACATGCTGAACGTGGTCGACCGGCCGATCCTGTCC
>Ga0207703_10000052_pt1 | contig 143988 bp, 128 predicted proteins | sample KBSSwiS12_FD_184304 | JGI IMG/M metagenome (GOLD analysis project Ga0207703, IMG submission 184304) | Switchgrass rhizosphere microbial communities from Kellogg Biological Station, Michigan, USA - KBS Switchgrass S1-2 (SPAdes) (version 2) | ecosystem: Host-associated > Plants > Roots >...
GGCCCTCGCGGCGGGTCATGACCAGCCCGGCGTCCGCAAGCACGGCGAGGTGCTGCGAGATCGCCTGCCGGGTCGAGGCGAGCCGGTATTTTGCGGCGAGTCGGGCGCAGATCTCGAACAGAGTCTGTCCGTCGCGCTCGACCAGCTCGTCGAGGATCCGCCTGCGGGTGGGATCCGCCAGCGCCCGGAACACCTCTGCCCCGGGGTCAGCCACCTCATCGTGATCGCCGCCTGCGTCGCCCACCGCCGGCACTATAGGCAAGTGGCAACTTGCCTGTCAACAACCAGCGGCAGACGGACGCCAGCGCCGGACGCAAGGAACGACTAGGGAAATGACAGATCGGCGAGAAACGGCGCCGGGACAGATCAGTGAGCCTTTTCAAAGTAGTTTCTAAAGACTTTCGTGGGTGAGGACGAGGATGGCCTGCGCGAAGGTGCCAACGCGGCGGGGGCAGCCGCGGTATCGGTCGAAGATGTGCCAGTTCTTGAGGGCCGCTAAGCCGCGTTCGCCCTGTGAACGGGTGGTGGCGTGGGTCCGGTTGGCTTCTGTGTCGCGGTCGGGAGCTCCTTGTTCTTGGGCTTTTTGATCGGGACGAGGAGTCGTTCGCCCTCGCCGCCGACGTAGCCCTTGTCGGCGTAAAGGTAGAGCCCGGAGCGGTCGACGAGGTCGAGAATGTTGTGCATCCGGGCGGCGGTGAGGTCGCTGGGGCAGCGTTTCATCAACGAGGACGTCTATCCGGGCGTGTACAACCACGCCGCGCTGCTCCACGAGCCGGCGCCGCGGTGGGTGGTCATCGACGAGGAGGGTATCGAGGCGGGGGCCGCGGCGGAGGCACCGGGCCCGCGGCCGCGGCACGTGGCGGAGAGCGCCGCCGAACTCGGGGCGTACGCGGCGGGTCGGGCCTCGTCGGGTATTCACGGCGAGGGCTACCTCAGCGGCACCTCGCTGGGTGACGGCACCTTCTTCGGGCGCCGCGCTGGGCGGGCCGCCGCCCGCTGAGACGTGGCTGGACGTCGGTGGCGTCACCGACGCCCAGCGGCCATCGTGCCGGGCGGACGAGACGTGCTGGGCGCGGGTCGGCTAACCGAGGCGCCCGCGGGCGGTGGAGATCACTTCCGCACCGAAACGCATCGTACGTTCGATCTTCGCCTCGAGGGGCTCGTCGTCCGGGGTGGTGTCGTAGATCGGCCGGGGACCGGGGAAAGAACTGTGGGCGTGTGTCACGCCGAGCTCGGCCAGGGCACACAGCGCGTCGAGATCCGCGGGCGCGGCTGTGTGTATGGCGAACGGAGCGTTCTCCCGGCCCTGTTCCCGCAGCTCGTTGCGCAGCAGGTCGATGGCCGTCTCGAGCTCGGCGTTCTCCAGACCGATGGTGATCCACCCGTCGGCGACCCGTGCCGCCCGCCGCAGCATCGCTGGCGAGTTGCCGGCCACCAGAATGGGCACGGGGTTCTCGGGTACCGGGTTGATTTTGACCGGCGCGAACTCGTAGAACTCGCCCTTGTGGCCGTAGTACCCCCCGGAGGACAGTCCACGGATGATGTTGATGCATTCCTCGAACCGTTGCGCACGCCGCTGCCAGGGGATGCCGACGACCTCGTAGTCGTCGGGCCACGGGCTTGTTCCCACGCCGAGCCGGAACCGTCCGCCGGAGAGGACGCCGAGCGAGGTCACCTGCTTCGCGAAGAGCACCGGCTGGCGGATCGGGAGCTTCAGCACGAACGGCATGAGCTCGATGGTGCTGGTCGCCACCGCGATCGCGCTTAAGGCGACCATCGGCTCCAGGAACGGCATGTTCTCCAGGAACTCCCGGGACCCGTCCGGGCTGTAGGGATAGCGCGAGTCCGACTGTTCAGGATAACAGACGCTGTCCGAGACCGCGATCCCGTCGAAACCGGCCTCTTCCGCCGCCTTCGCCAGTGGCAGATACTGCGCGGGGTCAATCATCGTGATCGGTGCGACGAATTTCATGGTGTGCTCCCTGCTGTCCGCGCGCCGATCCGGCGCCGGCTGTCGAGCTTTGTCCGAAGACCGTGGGGCGTTGGTTAACATGGTCATCTTCAGACAGGTGTCTTCGCAGCATAGGCAGTGGCGGCATCATCCCATCCCGGCTTTCCCGTCCATCGGGAGTGCTCCTACCCGACCAGCGGAGCGGTCTCGGCGGCCGTGTGCGGGGGCGTGTCCGCGGTGCTCCGAACCGGCCCCGAGGGCCCGGCCTGCTGACCGACGTCCTTGTAGCCGACGTGCAGGCTCGGGGTGACGCCGTCGGTGATGAGCCGGGTGCGAAACCGTCCCGGGGTTGCGTAGGGTCCCCGGCGCATCAGGCGGCGATCGAAGACCAGGCTGACCTGGTCGGGCCGGCCGATGTCGAGGTTGTCGTGGATGACCTGGTCGAAGAAGATCCGCCCGGAGATCGGCTGGTGCGTCGCCGAGCTCGACCGGGTGGTGCAGGGCCGGTGAGCGGGTCGACCGGTGCGGTCAGCCGACGGCGCGGCGGTAGGCGTCGTGGAGCCGCCGGTGACCGGCGCGTACCCGGTCCGCGTCCACCTTCAGCACCGCCCGGTCGTAGGTCATCAGCCCGTTGAGCTCCCCCTCGACGTCGGTCGCCTGGGTGTACACGGCGGCGGCCAGCCCGTCGGAGACGGCCAGGTCCTCGAGGCGGCCGAGCATCCCCAGGTACCGGTCGGTGAGACGCTCGGGCGAGTCGGCCCACTCGTAACTGAACGCACCGGTCCCCGGCCCGGAGTGCCCCGCCACCGCGAGCCCGATCCCGCCGAACTCGCCGAGGACCGCCACCCGGCCGCCCCGGTCGGCCGGGGGCACCGCCGGCCCGGGGTAGTCGTGGATGTCGGCCAGATGGCCGCCGCCGGCGTCGAACCAGGTGTTGCGCTCGTCCGCGCTGCCGCTGTTCTCGCTGACCAGGCGGGTCGGGTCGGCCGCGGCCACCGCGGCGGTCACCCGGGCGACATCGTGCTGCCCCCAGCCCTCGTTGAACGGCACCCATACGGCAACCGACGGGAACGGGCGCAGCTGGTCGATCAGGGCGTGCAACTCGGCGTCGAACCGGCGGCGGGCCGCGGCGTCCGGCGCGCGGTCGTGCGGCGGGGACGGCATGTCCTGCCAGACGAGCAGGCCGAGCCGGTCGGCCCAGTGGTACCAGCGGGCCGGCTCGACCTTCGCGTGCTTGCGCACGCAGGTGAACCCGAGCGCCCGGGCCACCTCCAGGTCGTAGCGCAACGCGGCGTCGGTCGGCGCGGTGTAGACCCCATCGGGCCAGTAGCCCTGGTCGAGCGGGCCGAGGTGGAAGACGGGACGGCCGTTCACCGCCAGCCGCGGCACCCCACCCGCCTCCACGACCTCGACCGAGCGCATCCCGACGTACCCCGAGACCCGGTCGGCCGCGGCGCCCCCGTCGAGCAGCTCCGCCGTCACCCGGTAGAGGAACGGGTCGTCGGGTGACCACCGCCGCGCGTCGGGGATCCCCAGGTCGAACGGCCGGCCAACCGACCCGGTGCCCTCGGCCACCACCCGCCCGCCGGCGCCCCGGATGACCACCCGCACCGGCGCGCCGGCCGCGCCCCGCCGGTCGACGCCCGCCCCGTCGACCCCCACCGCGTCGACGTCCACCCGGACCGCCCCCGCGCCCAGATCCGGCGTGAGCGTGAGCCCGGCGACGTAAGCGGCCGGAACCGGCTCCAGCCACACCGTCTGCCAGATCCCCGACGCGGACGTGTAGAAGATCCCGCCGGGGCGGCGCCGCTGCTTGCCCAGCGGCTGGCCACCGGCCTCGGTCGGGTCGGACACCGCGACGACCAGCTCCTCCTCCCGCCCGGTCAGGTGGTCGGTGACGTCGAAGGAGAAGGCGTCGTAGCCGCCGTGGTGCGAGCCGAGCGGGACGCCGTTCAGCCACACCCGCGCCGCCCAGTCGACCGCGCCGAAGTGCAACCGCACCCGCGCCCCGGACCAGTCTGGCGGGACCGTGAACGTCCGCCGGTATACCATGCGCTCCCAGGCGGCGCCGACGCCAGACAGTGCGGACTCGACCGGGAACGGCACCACGACCCGGCCGGGCAGGGGAGTGTCGGCCGGGGGGGAACCGACGTCGTCCACCCAACCGCCGGTGTCGCCGGGCGCCCCGGCGAACTCCCAGACGCCGTTCAACGACAGCCACCGCGGCCGGACCAGCTGGGGACGCGGGTAGTCGGGCAACGGCCGGGTCTCGTCGACGTCGGCCGACCACGCGGTCCTGAGGCCTCGCCGGTTCGGGCTCATGCCGTCCACCCGGTCCTCATTCCGTCTCCCGGACCTCGCCGGCCGGGTGGCCGGTGCGGGAGTATGTCCGCCCCGTCCATGCGGCGCACCGGCCGGCCCGGTGCAGGCGCGCGGAGTCGACCGTCATCAGCAGGTACAGGACGGCGGTGAACGGCAGCGCGAAAGCGGCGATCGGCGGCGCGGCGGGCGAAGTCGGCCGTGCCGTCGGTGCTCCCGTCGTCGACCAGGACGACCCGGAACGGGCCGGCGTAGTCCTGGGCGAGCAGCCGCGCGACCGTGTCGCCCGCCACGGCGGCCTCGTCGCGCGCCGGCACGACGGCCGCCACCGCCGGCCAGGATCCCGGGGGCGACGCGGGCATCGGGTCGGCCGGCAGGCGTACGTCGGTGCGCCAGAACCGGCCCCTCACCAGCGCCAACCACAGCCACGCGGCCAGCGACCCGGCGGTCAGTCCGGTCAACAGTCCGGTCAGAACGGTCACCCGAGCGAGGCTGCCACATCCTCGTGGAAAGGCGGCAAGGTCAGGGGCCGCGGGCCTCGACGGCCGAGCTCACCGGGCCGGCCGGCTCGGCCACCGGCCCCACCCGCTCGACCGTCCGGCGGGTCGCGAGCACCGAGCCGGCCAGGATGAGGACGAAGGAGCCGCCGATGGTCGCGGTCAGCGGCTCGGACAGGAACGTCGCCCCGCACACCACCGCGACCGCCGGGTTGACGTAGGTGATGACGGTTGCCCGGGCCGCGCCGACCTCGCCGATCAGCTCGAAGAACAGGACGAAGGCGATCGCGGTGCAGACGGCGGCCAGTCCCGCGAGCGAGGCGGTCGCCGACGCCGACGGCATCCTCGACGGCCAGGTCGCCGCGGCCGCCGGGGTGTAGATCAGCGCGGTGACCGTGAGGCAGACCGACGTCACGGCCAGGCTGGGGCAGTCGCGCAGCGAGCGGTCCGCGATGAGCGGCGCCGTCGCGTAGCCCAGGGCGGTGAGCAGCACCTCGGCCATCGGCCGCACCCCGCCGCCGTGCAGCGCGGGCGCGGCCAGCAGGGCCACGCCGCCCAGCCCCAGCAGCAGGCCGAGCCACCGGACGGCCGAGACCGGCCGCCGGTCGCCGGTCAGCCGGGCGAGGACCACCCCGATGATCGGGACCGCCGCGATCAGCAGCCCCGTCGTGGAGCTGGACAGCCGCCGCTCGGCGTCCGACAGCAGCAGCCACGGCCCGGCGATCTCGATCGCCGCGAACGCCAGGACCGCCGGCCAGTGACTACGCAGCGTCCCCAACTGGCGGCGACGGGCGGCGAACGGGAGCAGCAGCGCCGCGCCGACCGACGTGCGGGCGAACACCAGAACAGCCGGGGAGACCTGACCGACCGCCACCTTGATCAGCAGGTACGGGATGCCCCAGATGACGCTCATCGCCACGAAAAGCGCCCAGCCTCGACGGGTCACCGCACCCCCTCCGCGCCCGCGCCCCGGGACAATCTGTTTCGTCGTCCGGGCGACCGGCAACGCTAGTTGACCACCGGTACGGCGAACAAATCCGGCGCTTCCGGCCTGCTTGGGGCGCGTGGTCCGACAGGTCGATCAGGAGAACCGAGAAGGAGGGCGCACGTGTTGCTCAAGGCCTGCCTCAACGGCGCCCGGAAACCGGGCGACCATCCCGCCCTCCCGCTGACCCCGGCCGAGCTGGCCGCGGACGCCGTCGCGGCGGCCCGCGCCGGAGCCGGCGCCGTCCACGTCCATCCCCGCGAGGAGACAGGCCGGGTATCGCTCCTGGCCGGGGACGTGGGCGCGGCGGTGGCCGCGATCCGGGCCGCCCGTCCCGGCCTGCCGGTCGGCGTCACCACCGGGCTGTGGATCACCGAGGGCGACCCGGAGCGGCGTCTGGACGAGGTGCGCGGCTGGGCCCACCTGCCACCGCCCGGCCGCCCGGACTTCGCCTCGGTCAACCTGAGCGAGCCGGGGTTCGCCGAGTTGGCGACGGTCCTCCGGGCGGCGGGCGTCGCCGTCGAAGCCGGTGTCTGGTCGGTGGACGACGCCGAGACGCTCGGCGCGGCCGGACTGCCCGGCTCGGCCGGTCCCCTGCCGCGGGTCCTGGTCGAGGTCATGGACGCACCCGCGGCGGACGCCCCCGCCTACGCCGAGCGGGTCCTCGCGCGGCTCGACGAGCTCGGCACCGAGGCGCCGCGTCTGCTGCACGGCGAGGACGAAGCGGCCTGGCCGGTGCTCGACCTTGCCGCGAGCCTCGGGCTCGCCACCCGGATCGGGCTGGAGGACGTCCTGGTCGGACCGGACGGCTCCCCGGTGTCCGGGAACAGCGAGCTGGTCGCCCTCGCCCGGGCCCGGCTGACCGGAGCCCACTCACCTTCCGGATGAACTGGCGGGCGGCCGCCTCGACCTCCTCGCCGGTGGCGGGCGGTTGCAGGCCTCGCAGCTCGGTGATGTTGCGACACATGGCTACCACGCTAAGCGGCGCGGCCGGGCGGGCAGCGGGTGAGCCGGGTGACCTCCCCGGTCAAGTACCAGGACGGCGCGGGGTGTCAGGCTGGCGCGAGCGTCCTGCCGGCGGACCGCAGGGTCACGCCGGTTTCGGCGTGGAACAGGTGCAGGCGCTCGGCGGCGACGTAGAACGACAGCCGGCCTCCGGCGCTGACCGGAGTGTGCGGGTCGAGCGCGGCCGTGAACCGGTGCTTCGTCGGGTCGGGCGACAGCTCGTCGTCGGCCCTGATCAGCGCGTGCGCGGCCTGGGCGGCCGCCCCGTTCATCGTCGACTCGGTGACCAGCTCGCCATGCGCGAGCGTCTCGGTGCCGAGCTGTTCGACCAGATCCACGTCGACCTCGAGCATGAGCGTGGCGGCGGAGTCCGGCGCCTTGACCCGCAGATCGTGCGGCCGGACGCCGACCAGCACGTCCGGCGTGGACGACGCGGTCACCTCGGCCGCGAGCCGCGCCGGGAGTGCCAGCGTCTGGCCGCCGACCCGCAGCGCCGTCTCGCCGTCGGCGGTGGTGAGAGTGCCGGGGATCAGATTGGTGGGCGGGCTGCCGATGAAGGCGGCGACGAAGACGTTCGCCGGCCGGGAGAACAGGTCGTCGGGGGTACCGAGCTGCTGGAGCCGGCCCTCGTGCAGCACCGCGATCCGGTCGGCCATGGTCATGGCCTCGATCTGGTCATGGGTGACGTAGAGGGTCGTGACGCCCAGGTTGCGCTGGAGGCGCGCGATCTGGGCCCGGACCTGGGTGCGCAGCTTCGCGTCCAGGTTGGACAGCGGCTCGTCCATCAGGAAGGCCCGCGGCTCGCGGACGATCGCGCGCCCCATCGCGACCCGTTGCCGCTGGCCGCCGGAGAGCGCCTTGGGCCGCCGGTCGAGCAGCTCAGTGAGGCCGAGGATCTCGGCGGCGCGCTCGACCCGCGCATTGCGCTCGGCCCGGGAGACGCCGGCGAGCCGCAGGCCGAACGCCATGTTGTTGCGCACCGTCATGTGCGGGTACAGCGCGTAGCTCTGGAAGACCATCGCGAGGTCGCGATCAGCGGGCGGGACCTTGGTGACATCCAGGCCGCCGACGAGTACCTGCCCCCAGGTCGGGTTGAGCAGGCCGGCGACGATGCGCAGCGCCGTCGTCTTGCCGCTGCCGGACGGGCCGACGAGCACCAGGAACTCGCCGTCCTCGACGGACAGGCTGATGTGGTCGAGGACCGGGCGGACGTCGTAGGTGAGCGTGACATCGCGGAGCTCGATCGTGGACATGGGCTCCCTCTTCCCTTCCACCTGGGCGGTTGACCCGCCGGGCGCATACGGACGATGACGCCTGACCGGTAGGCCGCCGCCGTGCGGCGACGGAGCTGGTCGGTGACCCGTGGGCGGCACCCATGGGTCCTGGACGCGTGGGGGAGGGAGTCCCCAGCACGTCCGGGCTGGCGTCGTGCCGTCCAGGGTGGCACGACGTGTCCGGTCGCGTCCAGACTGGCGCGGTGAGTCTCCATTTGTAGCCAGATGACTCCATAACGTGGGTTCGACATCTCAGAGCGACTGGCCCTTGACGGCGCCGCAACGACACCTCACAGTCTCAAAGTCATGAGAGCGCTCACACGCGATCAGTGCGGTGGGCGTGAAGCCAGAGGGAGGGCTTCATGAGGGCACATCGCGGTCGCTTGGCGGCCATGGCCGGGGCGTTCCTGGCCACGGTGCTGGTGGCGACGGCCTGTGGCGGCGGCAGCGGCGACGGAGGAGGTACCAAGAGCACGACGCTGGTCGTCAACGACTTCGGCACGTTCGGCTACAAGGACGCCGGCCTGTACGCCGCGTTCGAGGCCAGTCACCCGGGTGTCAAGATCGTCGAGAACGTCAACGAGTACAACAACCACCACAACAACCTGGTCAAGCACCTCGCCGCCGGATCGGGCGCGGGCGACGTCGAGGCCGTGGACGAGGGCTTCATGGCCCAGTTCAAGTCGACCCCGGAGCTGTTCACCAACCTGAACGACCACGGCCTCGGCAGCCGGAAGGCCGACTACGGTGACTACAAGTGGACGATGGGCGAGTCGGTGGACGGCAAGTCGCTGTTCGGCCTCGGCACCGACGTCGGCGGCCTTGCGATGTGCTACAACACAAAGCTCTTCCAGAAGGCCGGGCTGCCCACCGACCCGGCGGCGGTCGCCGCGCTGTGGCCGACCTGGGGCGCCTACTTCCAGACCGGTGCGAAGTTCAAGGGCGCCAACACCGGCGCGACCTGGTTCGACACGGGCACGAACGTCTACAACGCCCAGGTCTTCCAGCTCAAGGAGAGCTACTACAAGCCGGGCACGGACGACGTCGAGGTCGCGACCAACCCCGGCGTGAAGGCCGCGTTCGACTCGACGGCGCGGGCGATCGGTGACGGTCTGTCCGGCGGCCTGGTCTCCTTCTCCGACGACTGGACCAAGGCGATCACGAACGGCGCGTTCGCGACGCTGACCTGCCCGGCCTGGATGCTCGCCAACATCCAGCAGGCCAAGCCCGGTGAGGGCATTTGGAACGTCACCACGGTCCCTGGCAAGGGCGGCAACTGGGGTGGCTCCTGGCTGACGGTCCCGGCCCAGAGCAAGAACAAGAAGCTCGCCGCCGAGCTGATCGATTTCCTGACCAAGCCGGAGAACCAGGTCAAGGTCTTCAAGTCGATCGGCAACGTCCCGTCGACGGTCGCCGGCGTGGGTGACCCGACGGTCCAGAGCTTCACCAACCCGTACTTCGGGGGCGCCCCGACCGGAAAGATCTTCGGCGAGTCAGCCCTCTCCACGATCCCGCAGTTCCAGGGACCGAAGCACGGCGCCATCCGGCTGGCGATCGAGCAGCAGATCCAGAACATGGAACAGAAGCACACAGATCCGAACACCGCCTGGACGGCGGCGGTCTCGGACGCCGAACGGGTCTCGCGCTGAGTCGCTGACCTGCCGCGCGTGCCAGGCCCCTGGCGCGCGCGGCCCCTGCCGCCCCAACAGTCCCGCCGCCTCAACAGTCCCGCCGCCTCAACAGTCCTGCCGCCTCAACAGCCGCGGGGATCAGGCAGCACGAGTTCCGCCCCACCGACCCACCCGAGTGCGCCGCCGCGGCGAGCGCGACGCACCGGGCCGGAGGAGACCCGGTGACCACCCTCGCAACTTCGGCGTCCGCGACGGACGCCGCGCCACCTCGGCGCCGCCCGAGCGCGGCCCGGTCCCGAATCCGGCGCATCACCGGGGTGACGGCCCCGTACGGATTCGTCGCCCCGTTCTTCGTCATCTTCCTGGTCTTCGGGCTCTTCCCGATCCTCTACACCTTCTGGGTCTCGTTGCACGACCGGAGCATGCTCAGCACGCACAGTGGCGACATGGTCGGGTTTCGCAACTACACCGACCTGATGAAGGACGCGTACTTCTGGAACGCCGTCCGCAACACGTTCTGGCTGATGCTGATGTGCACGGTGCCGCAACTGGTCCTGGCACTTGTGCTCGCGCACGTCCTGAACGCGAGGCTGCGTGGCAGAACCCTGTTCCGCATGGGGGTCCTGCTGCCAAACGTCACCTCGATCGTGGCCGTGACGCTCGTGTTCGGCCAGCTCTTCAGCTTTCGGTACGGGCTGTTCAACTGGGCCCTCGACTCGGTCGGCCTGCATCGGATCAACTGGCAGGCCGGGGACTGGACGTCGAAGCTGGCCATCTCCTCGATGGTCATCTGGCGCTGGACCGGCTACAACGCGCTGATCTACCTCGCGGCGATGCAGGCCATCCCGAAGGAGCAGTTCGAGGCGGCCGCGATCGACGGCGCGGGGACGTGGCGCCAGCTGTGGCACGTGACGCTGCCGGCGCTGCGCCCGACGATCGCGTTCACCGGGCTGGTCTCGATCATCGGCCAGGTCCAGCTGTTCACCGAGCCGCTGCTGTTCGAGACCACCCCGGGCAGCGTCACCGGCGGCACCGACCGGCAGTTCCAGACGCTGGCGCTCTTCATGTACGAGGAGGGCTTCCACCTCTACCACTTCGGCTACGCGTCGGCGGTCGCCTGGCTGATGTTCCTGCTGACGGTGCTGCTGGCTGCAGTCGCCTACCTGATCACCCGCGGTGGCTCGCTGATCGGCGGGACCCGGACGCCCGGCCGGCCCCGGCGCTGGCCCCAGCCCCGGCGCCCCGCCGGCCGCCGCGTGCCGGCCGCCACCTCCACGCCGGCCGCCACCTCCAAGTCCGTCCCCACCTCCGCCGCCGTCGCGGCGTCGGCCGAACCCGCCGACGGGCCGGCCGGTGGCCTCCAGGGAGGAGCCCGATGAGCCTCACGACTCAGCGGCCCGCGGGCTCGGCGCCGGCTCCGGACGAGACGCCGGCCCCGGAGCCCCGCGGCCCGCGGCGCCGCCGGACCGCCGACCCGAACGCCCAGCGCCCCGGTTTCTCGCGCTACCCATTTCTGATCATCGTCCTGCTGGTCGCGGTCCTCCCGGTCTACTGGACGTTCATGATCCCGTCGCGGACGAACGCCGACGTCGCGAAGGTGCCGCCGCCGTTCGGCCCGGGCGGGCACCTCCTCGAGAACATCCGGCGGGTCTTCGACACCGTCGCCTTCGGGAAGGCCCTGGCCAACTCGTTCATCGTCGCCACGTCGATCACCCTGTGCACCCTGCTGTTCTGCTCGCTGGCCGGGTTCGCGTTCGCGAAGCTGCGGTTCCGGGGCCGAGGCGCGCTGCTGCTCATCGTGATCGGGACGATGATGGTGCCCGTCCAGCTCGGCGTCATTCCGCTGTACATCGAGATGCAGAAGTTCGGCTGGACGAACCATCTGATCTCCGTGATCGTGCCGACGGCGGTGACCGCGTTCGGCGTGGTGTTCATGCGCCAGTACGCCGAGCAGGCCATCCCGGACGAACTCCTCGAGGCCGGCCGGATGGATGGCTGTTCGACCCTCGGCCTCTACTGGCATGTCGTCCTGCCCGGGCTGCGACCGGCGTTGGCGGTGCTTGGCCTGCTCACCTTCATGCAGGCCTGGAACGACTTCATGTGGCCGCTGATCGCGCTCAGCCCGCAGAACCCCACTGTGCAGGTCGCCCTCAACACGCTCGCCGCGGGCTACTACCGCGACAACACCCTCGTGCTCGCGGGCACGGCGATCGGCACGCTCCCCGTGATCGTCGTGTTCGTCGTGTTCGGCCGTCAGATCATCAGCGGAATCATGGAAGGCGCGGTCAAAGGATGACCATCAGCATTGCCTCGGCCACCGGGCTGACCGGAACACCCGAGACCGACGAGCTCACCGCCCGGATCGCCGGCGACCTGCCGAAGGACTTCGTGTGGGGCTCGGCGACCTCGGCATACCAGATCGAGGGCGCGACGACCCAGGACGGCCGTGGCCCCAGCATCTGGGACACCTTCGCCCGCACCCCGGGCAAGACCCGCAACGGCGAGAGCGGCGCGGTCGCGGTCGACCACTACCACCGGTACCAGGCGGACGTCGCGCTGATGGCCGAGCTCGGCCTGTCGGCCTACCGGTTCTCGGTGGCGTGGCCGCGGGTCGTGCCGACCGGTTCCGGGCCGGTCAACCGCGCTGGGCTCGCGTTCTACGACCGGCTGGTCGACGAGTTGCTCGCCGTCGGCATCGACCCGTGGATCACGCTGTTCCACTGGGATCTGCCGCAGCCGCTGCAGGACCTGGGAGGCTGGGCTAACCGGGAGACGGCGCACCGGTTCGCCGAATACGCCGACCATGTGGCCACCGCGCTGGGCGACCGGGTGCGGCACTGGTCCACGCTCAACGAGCCGTGGTGCTGCGCGTTTGAGGGTCATCTGACCGGTCGGCACGCGCCCGGCGTCCAGAGCGCGCACGCGGCCGTCCGCTCGGTGCACCACCTGATGCTCGGCCATGCTCTGGGCGTGGAGGCGCTGCGGGCCCGCGGCGCCGGCGACGTCGGCATCACCCTGAACCTGATCCCGGCCGAGTCCCCGGAGGACTCGGCGGCCGCGCGGGAGGCCGTCCGGCTCGTCGACGGCCAGACCATCCGGCTCTGGCTCGACCCGCTGCTGCGCGGACGCTACCCCGAGGACGTCGTCGCCGACCTCGCCCGGGCCGGCGCCCGGCTGCCGGTCGAGGACGGAGACCTGGACCGGATCGCCGCGCCGCTCGACTGGGTCGGGATCAACTACTACGCCCCGCACATCGTCGTCCCCGGTCCCGACCCGGACCCGGCTCCGCTCCCGTTCGTCGCCGCCGACAACGTGACCAGGGTGAAGTCGACCGACGACGTGACGGCGCTCGGCTGGCCGATCCGCCCGCGTAGCTTCGCCGCCCTGCTGCGCCGGCTCGCCGTCGACTACCCGGGCACCACCTGGTACATGCACGAGAACGGCGCTGCCTACCTCGACGAGCCGATCGCCGACGGCAGCGTGCCGGACCCGGAGCGGTTGCGCTACCTGGCCCTTCACCTCGATGTCGTGCGGGAAGTGGTCCAGGAGGGTGTCGATGTCCGGGGATACTTCGTGTGGTCGCTGATGGACAACTACGAATGGGCGGAGGGCTACCAGATGCGTTTCGGCATGGTTCACGTCGACTTCGACACCCTCGTGCGTACCCCGAAGTCGAGCGCGCTGTGGTACTCCCGCCTGATCCGCGAGCACCGCGCCGCGAACGGGTAGGGGAGCGAACCGGACAATCGTGCCTGACAGGCCGGAGCACGCTGCCGGCGGTAGTGGCAGCGGTGGTACTGAGCCAGCGGGTGCGGTGAGCAGGGACGGAGGGACGATGAGCGCGGTGGCCGGGTTCGCCGAGCCGGACGGGAGCCCGGGAGAGGCGGCGGGCCGGGGGCCAGGCCCGCGGCGGCCGCCGACCCTGGAGGAGGTCGCGGAGCTCGCCGGGGTGTCGCGGGCGACGGTGTCGCGGGTGGTCAACGGGTCGTCCCGGGTGTCGCCGGAGGCGCGGGCGGCGGTGACGTCGGCGATCGCCGAGCTCGGCTACGTGCCGAACCGGGCCGCCCGCAGCCTGGTCACCCGCCGGACGGATACGCTGGTACTGATCGTCCATGAGCGGCCGGACACGGTGTTCGCCGACCCGTTCTTCGCCAGCATCCTGCGGGGTGTCAACCGGGCGCTGAGCCCGACCGACCTGCAGCTCGTCCTGCTGCAGGCCCAGGGCGAGGCGCAACGGGACCGGGCGCTGCGGTACGTCGGCAACGGCCACGTCGACGGCGTGCTGCTGATCTCGCTGCACGGCGACGACATCATGCCGACGGCGATCGCGGCGGCTGGAGTACCGCTGGTGATGGCCGGCCGGCTGCTGACCGGCCGTGCCGTCGACTATGTCGACGCGGACAACGTCGGCGGCGCCCGGGACGCGGTCAACCACCTGCTCTCCATCGGCCGGCGGCGGCTGGCGACCGTCGCCGGGCCGTCGGACATGAGCGTCGGCGTCGACCGGCTGCGCGGCTACACGGAGGCGGTGCGCGCCGCCGGCGACGACGCGTCGGCGGGCAGGGTCGTCGTCGCTGACTTCACCGAGGCCGGCGGCGAGGCGGCGGCGGCCAGGCTGATCGCCGAGCATCCGGACACCGACGCCCTGTTCGCCGCATCGGACCTGATGGCGCTGGGCGCGCTGCGGGCCCTGCGCGCGGCCGGCCGGCGGGTTCCCGAGGACGTGGCGGTCGTCGGCTTCGACGACGCGGTGCTCGCCACGTATGCCGACCCGCCGTTGACGACCGTCCGCCAGCAGGTCGAGCAGATGGGCCAGGAGATGGTCCGGCTCCTGCTGGCGCGCATCGCGGTTCCCGACGGCGATCCACGAGAGATCGTCCTCCCGACCGAGCTCGTCATCCGAGCGTCGGCGCCACGGGCGCTTGTGGAGGGGACGTACTAGCGTCCAAATGCGTGTTGCCAGCGCGATCTCGACGAACAGATGGCGGACCTCGTACTCGCCGGTGCTGATCGAGCGCCGGATGAGCAGATAGTGGTGGCCTGGTAGCTACCATCTTGGGTCTCGACGAGCGGGCCCGGAAACTCCGGCGGCCCGATATCGATGCTAATCGAGCACCATCTGGTAGACCCGGAACAGCGAGCCGACTCCGACGATGGCCTGGGCGCACTCATCGGCGGTACCGACCGGCTTCGGGGCCAGCGTGACGGCGACTTCGTAGAGGTTGCCGGTCTGGATGTCCTCGAACAGGCCGACGGTCTCGGTCGCTGTTTTCACGCTTTTGAGGAGAAGGCCCTTCTGGCCGAGCGGAAGCACGTCGCTGACGCACAGAGCGCCATTCTGTAGCTCCTTGATCGCGTCGTTGACCGGATTGGTGGACAGCGAGAATATCTGGAACTGGGCCGCGGAGAAATCGCCGTCGTTCGACGGGTTGGCGCTGTTCGTCGGCCAGATCGAGATCCGGGCCATGTAGGTGTCCGTGGTCGCGTCCGTCGGAATCGCGGACGGACTGTAGAAGCGGCTGAGCCCGGCCGGCATGTTCACCGAGTTCGCCGTGTAGTAGTAGCTGTAGCCCGACGGCCCATCGATGTCGTAGACCTCGAACTCGACATTTACCAGCATGGCCGCGCCGGTTGTGTTGTTCACATCCACGTGGTAGGTCGCGGTGCTGTTCGAGTTGAGAACCGTCCGGTGAGCGTGCTGGCTGTCACCGACCCACACCGAATCTATGCTCAGCGGCCCTTGCTTGGCCACGGCGGGCTGGGCCACCACCAGCCCGCCGGCCACGGCCATCAATACGGTCAGAAATGGTGTCAGTATCCATCGTGTCGTTCGCATGCTCTTCCCCCCCACGGTAACCTGGTCCACCAGGTCGGTAGCCATTGATAAATGTCGTTCAGGTGCGGTCCCGGACAAAGGTGGCGCTGTACCAGTGGTCGCCCGTTTCGATGGCCAGCCAGCCGTCTTCTCTCAGGCGGGCGCACAGGCGGTCCAACGCCTGCCCGCCGGCCTGGCAGTCCTCTTTGGACCGCAGATGAACGGGTTTGTCGTTCTGGCTCACGTCCAGCCCGAAGGGCTCGTCGTAGGTCCGATCCCCGGGACGCCCGTCCGGACCCAGGGCGACGAATCGGCACTTGGCCAGCAGGGGCCCGCCCCGGTGCCGGGACAGGCGTTTCCTCAGCGCGGCCGGGCTCTCCTCGATGCGGGCCTCGATCCGCAGCCAGTCAGCGGCCTTCCACCGGACCACCTCCGTGCGGGCCCGGTCCCGGTCCTGCCGGCGATAGAAGCTCAGTACCCGCCGGCGATCGCCGTCGTCGAGAAGAAGTCCGAAATGGCAGCCGTCAGTGCGGTGCGCGTCCGGGTCATCGATGCTGTCCACGAAAAGCCTGCCGTAGGGAAGCACGACCGTCTCCGGGCTGGCCGGCCCGCCGACCGACGGGCGAGCGGCCTCGATGACCAGACGGTCCGCGTACAGATAGCAGTGCCCGCCGGGGAATTCGAGCGGATGGACGGCGCGGGCGCCCCAGGCGGTCTGGAGTCCTTTGACGCAGATCCGGAGAGCCTCGGCACCGGCGATTTTCACGGGGCGTCGGTTTTCCCCGTGATGCGTGCAGGTCCGCGCCGACCGGGTGTCGCGCGGGAAGGAGAGCCGGGCTATCGCCGCCTGCGCCTGCGCCTGCGCCGGCCCCGGCTCGGACCGGCGCAGGCGGACGACAATCAGGCCTCGTTCGTTCCCGATGACGCAGTGCTCGGGTGGAACGAGAAGCAGAGCCGCGATGCTCCACAGGGTGTAGATCTCGACCGGGTCCGCGCCTAGATCGCTCAGATCGCGGATGCGGACAGTGCCGTGGATGTCGCCGGATGCGAGCAGCGGGCGACCCGCCATCTCGGCCTGGGCCAGCGCCGTCACCGGCCCGTCGTCGATCAGCGGCGGCCCGTCGAGCTGCAGGCCACCGCGAAGGGCGAAGATGGCTATCTCTCCGGCCTTGTCGCCGGCGATGACGAGCGGCTGGTCGTCCAGCGACCCGAGCGTGAGAACGCTTCCGTGGAATGGCCCGCTGTGGTGGCGAAATGCTCGGCCGTCCACGACGGTCGGCGGCGGCGGTGTCTCGTCGCAAGTCGCAAACACCACACGCGGCGGGAACGCCGCCATCTCGCCCGGCGAGGGCCTGGGCTGGCCGGGCGCGCGTAGGTAGTTGGCCCGCACGGTGGTCGTGTCGCAGGACACGACCACGTCCTCGTCAGCCACCGTGGTGATGGCGATGCTCAGGGGGAACGATCCAAAACCGGTGATCGCCTCCTTGATCGGCTGACCCGACTCCAGGTCGGTCAGCCGAATGGCACGGTTCCACAATCCGGTGGCCAGCAGCGGCTGGTCCCCCACGGTGCCGAGCGCCAGAGCGGTGATCCTCTCGTCGGGGATCTCTGCCTGTCGGGCCAATGGTTCACCCGTGTCGACGAACCAGGCATGCGGCCCAGGCTCGCGTCCGACCGCGACGGCGATCGGCCGCCCCGCCAATCGCCCGGTCGCGACATGGGTGGTCTCGCCGAGGTCAACGGTCGCCGGTGGGCGGCCAGCCGGCTCGCCGGTGGCGAGATCGACGACGAGCACGCCATCCCGGCGCCCGGCGACGACCACCGCCGCGCCGTCGACCTCGACAGTGCCAAGGCTGGCTACACCGGCGGCCCGGCCCGGACCAGCGCCGGATCCGGTTAGGTCGAGGAGGCGGACTTCGCCGTGGCGACCGGCGCACACGGCGGCCACGCGGCCGGAGACCTCGACGGCGGCCAGGTGGCTCGTCGGCCCACCCACCGGCACCAGACGGCCAGGCCATGGTGCCCGCCTGGCCGGACCAGGATCGGCGGGACCAGGATCGGCGGGACCCGGGTCGGCGGGACCCGGGCCGGCGGGTAGATCGGCCGGATCCCAGACCCGGACCGACTGCTGTTCCCCCGCTACGAGCAGGCCCCGTCCGTCATGCCGGACGAGCGCGAGGTTCTCCGCACCGCTGGTCACCTGGATGTGCTCAACATCGAGTTCCGCGCCCGTATCCAGATCGAAGGCGCGCAGATACTTCCCGGAGTTATGGTCCTGGCCGAGGCAGAACAGCGTCGACCGCCCACCGTAGTCGCCGGTGGCGATGGCCCGGATACCGCGGGGACCCTCAAACAGCCCCGGCTCGCCCGGCTGGCCGGTCGCAAGGTTCCAGACGTGGACGGTGGAGAAGCCGGCGCAGATCACGACGGTTCGGTCCCGTTGCCGGCCCAGGGCCAGCGCCCGCACCGGGCCGGGGAACCGCCGCGCCAGCACCTTCCCGGCCGGGTCACGGGCCGCCTGGCCGGAGCCGACGTCCCAGGTCCGAACCAGGCCGTCATCGGCGTAGGTCGCGGCGACCGCGAGGGCACGGCCCTCTACGGTGGTCACCGCGAGGGCCTGGACGCGCTCGGCGGCGCCGCATACGGGCAGGTCGCGCGGCTCCCCGGTGCGCGCGTCCCAGGCCAGGGCGGCGCCACCGTCCGAGGCGAAGATCGTCAGACTGTCGGCCTCGTGCGCGGTTGCCAGGTCGCGGAGCTCCCGGCGCGGACGGATCACCGGACCGACCGGCTTGGCCGACCACGCTCGACTGGCCGGCGCTGACCGGCCGAAGCGCGAGATCAGACGGCTCCCGCCGCGCCCGGGCGCCATCGCCGCGGGCGGATCGATTCGCCAGCGGCGCAGGCTGGGACCGTGCCGCGCGGGGCCCTCGGACCCGCCCGGCTCCGAGGCCTCGATCGCGGCGCAGAGTATGTACCCCCCGTCGTCGGGGCTCGTGCCGTCGGACCCGCCGCCGTCTGACTCACCGCCGCGGGCTGGGACGATCGCCACGGCCGTCACTTCGTCCAGGCTCAGGCCGCCCTCGATCACGGCGAGGGGAGCGAGCGTCACCAGGTCGCGCAGGCCGATCTGGCCCTCCGAGCCGCCGGTGACGACGATCCGATGGCCCCCGATGACGCCTATCGCGATGGCCTGGATCACCGGGGGTGTGAGCCGGGGGGCTCGCCGGGAACAGGCCGCTCCGGTGGCGGTGTCGAAGACCTGCAGGCCATCACAGTCACCGACCGCGACGACGAGGGCGCCGCAGCCATCGCCGACCGCGAGCGCGGTCACGCTGTCGTCGGGACGGATCGTCTTGCCGATGCGTTCCCCGGTACGGGCGTCCCACAGCAGGACGACCCGCTCCCACGGGTCGGGTTGGACCGCGACCGCGACGATCGGGTGGCCGTCGAATTCGCCCAGCGCGACCACACGATTGGTGGCCGAGACGTCAGGGAGTCGCAACGGCGGTCCGACCGGCGTCTGGTCGGTGAGGCTCCACAGCCGAAGAGTTCGCGCGTCGCACAACGCGACGGGCATCCCGCCGAACCTGCCCACCGCGACTGGCCTTCCGGCATTCTCGAGCCCGACCAGCGGCTGGCCGATCCGCGCGCGGGTCTGGGCGTTGAGGGTCACCACCGTCCCGTCGCTCAGGCCAGCCACCGCGACCGGCTGCCCGTCGCCCAGACCGCTGGCGGCGAGTGCGGTGACCCCAGCGTCCATCGGGACTTTGCCGACCGGCCGGCCCCGCTGGAGATCCCAGAGACTGACCACGCCGTCGGTCCCGCCGGAGACCGCGAGCGGGTTGCCGTCCTCGTCGTGGGTGACGGCGAGGGCGTGCACGTCGCCGTCGTGCTGGCCGAGTACGCCCCGGACCCGCAGCGGCTGCGCCTGGATGTGGGCTGCTGACCAGGGCCGCGGCGTGTCGGCGGTCGCGGCCGCCGCGACGAGGTCAGCGAAGTCGGTCTCGCCGTCCTGCCGCGCGTAGAGCTCCAGATGAGCCAGGGTCGCCCCGTCCGGCCCGGACAGGAGCGGAAGCAGCCGCTGGTAGATGCGGGCGATCGGCCGCGCGCGGGTGGCTGCCTCGAAGGTGCCGAGGAGATGGTCGGGCTCGGCGGCGAGGAGGAACAGCGGGTCGACGAGGAGGTCGTCCAGCCGGCCGGCGGCCGTGGCGTGGACGGCGAGGTAGGCGCGGAGGTACGGGTCGGCCGATCGCCAGTCGCCGGCGGCCTGGTGCCGCGCGATCGCGTGATCGGTGAGCCGGCGATGCCACCGCGCGGCGTCGCAGTGCAGCGCCTCCGCTTCCGGCTGTGCGGGTGGACCGGTGAGGAAGTCGGCCAGGGATGGATGGAACACCGAATGCTGGACGCCGTCGACCGCGAGAAACTGGCTGAGCGTTTCCAACGCCGCCGCGAGGTCACGCTCGTCGGGGTCGAGGGCGCCGAGTTCCCGCATCTGCCCGGCGGTCATAGGAGCCCGGGTGACGGCGAGCAATGACAGTACCGGCCGGTAGCAGCGCTCCCAGGTCTCGGTTCCGACCCGGCTGCGCACATTCCCGAGGAACTCGGTGTAGAGACCGGTCAGGCCAGCCGGGAAGTTCTCGACGTTCACCAGCCAGGGGAGGTCAGCGTCCCCTGAGCCGTCTGCGAGCGCTCTGACCACCAGGTTCAGGTACAGAAAGTTGCCCTGAGCGGCGCGCGCCGCCCGCCGGATGAAAACGGCCTCGTCCAGCGACCGCGCCGCGAGAACCGCGCGGACGTCGGTCGGGGCGGCGAGAAGCTGTGCGGCGCATTGTTCGAGGTCCGCGAGCGCCTCGTCAGCGTGGTCGATGCGGACCTCGGCCAGCTCCGTTCCGAACCTTTTCCGCAGCGGGAGCAGCCAGGGTGCATCGGGCCGGCTGGACACCACCAGCCGGACGTTGGCGGGGAGCATGGGGGTGCTCGTGAGCCAGTCGCCGATCGTGGTCGATCCCGGCCGGAACCGCAGCTCGTCCAACCCGTCGACCAGCACGACGATCCGCGCGCTCGGCTGGTCGCGCGCCAGCTTCTCGGCCGGGGCCAACAACGCCGGCTCCGCGAGTTTCTCCGGGCAGCTGAAGGCCCCGTCGACGACGAGCCGGCGGATCTCGACCGCTGTGGCGCGGCCCTCGACGGTGTCGGCTTCCAGCACCGCCGAGATCGCCCGGCGGACGAACGGCTGTGTGATCACCTCGTTGATCAGAATGGCCGTACCGGTGCCGCCCGCCGCGATCAGCCTGGCTCGGAGGGTCGCGTTGATCTCGGTGAGTTCGTCGATACGTGGATAGAGCTCGGGCCTTCGAGCCTGCAGTTGCAGGCCCACCGTGGTGAGGAAGGAGGCGAGGCCCCCGCTGTGCCGGTAGGTCGGGCCGTCGGGCTCACCGCCGCGCCGGATGAAGTAGCGCGGCGCGTCCTCCCACGCCTGGGCCAGTCCGGCCATCAGTGTCGACTTCCCGGCGCCCGGACTCCCGGTCACCAGAACAATGCGGCGCCCCGGCCGGTCCAGCTCGGCCTTAATGCGGTCTCGTACGTCCGCTCGGGCCGCGATAGTCGGCCCGTCCGCCAACCGGCCGACGAGCGCCGTATCAAAGAGCTCCGGATCGGAGGCGTCGAGCGTGGACTGTTCTTCCATGCCACCTTCCGGCACCACGGTTTGCCGCGAGTCCCCCGGTGAGCTCGCGGTCCCGTCTCCCTACTCCATGATCACTTGATTATCATGCGCTGCATACAGTACGGCTTCACAAACCGGGGGACCAGTGTGAACGCGGCCGTCGACGCGATTGGCAACAGGAAACCGTCTGGTGGCGATGGCCCGGCCGGTGCACACTTCGGTAGTGAACTCCGCCGGCGCCGGCAGGGGGCCGGGCTGTCCCTGCGGGACCTCGCCACGCGTGTGCATTACACCCGCGGCTACCTCAGCAAGATCGAGAACGGTCATCGGTCGGTGACGGTGGAGCTTGCGCGGCTCTGTGACAGCGCGCTGGGCGCCGGCGGCGCCCTGATCGCTGCCGCGGCGGCGGGAAGAACGGCCCGAGGGGGCCCGGACGCCGGGGATGGCTTGGATAAGGGAAGGCGGGATCATGATGTGACCGGTCGGTCGCGCCAGCCTGGCGATCCCGCCGAGCTCGTGCCACTGACTCTCACCGATGTCGCCGAGGGCCAGCTGGAGGTTCTCGCGGATGCCCTCCAGTCGTGGTTGGGCGAGCTTCGGGTCATCGGGCAGCGCACGTCGCCCCGCGGGGTACTGCGCCTGGCACTCCGGCACTCCGAAATTGCGCGGGAACTCGCCGAGGCCGCCCCCGAGCGATCCGCGGCGCGGCTGTGGGGCCTGGCTGCGCGGTACGTGGAATACGCCGGTTGGCTGGCGCAGGAGGCCGGTGACGACCAGGCCGCGACCTGGCTCATCGAGCGCGCGGTCGAGTACGGCGAAGCCGCCGCTGATCAGGACATGGCCGGGTACGCCCTCGTCCGGCGGGCTCTGATCGCGCTCTACCAGGGTGATTCCGCTGACGTGGTGCTCCTGGCCCAGCGGGCGGGGGCCGACTCCCGGACATCGGCTCGGGTACGCGGCCTGGCAGCGGCGCGCGAGGCTCAGGGGCATGCGCTGGCTGGCGCGGCCGGCGCCTGCGATCGATCTCTTGATCGGGCTCGGCGTTACCTCGCGGACGCCGCGGCGGGGGCAGGTACGGCGGCGGCCGGGCTCGTTCTCGGGACCTCGACCGTGGCGGATCCGGCGGCCATGACCCACGGCTGGTGCCTGTACGAGCTGGGGCGACCCGCGCAGGCCGTGGATGTTTTCGACCGGGAGATAATGCGCCTGCCTGACTATGCACTCGGAGCGCGGACGCGCTACGGGGTCCGGCGCGCGTTGGCCTACGCGGCGTCCGGCGAGGTGGACCATGCCTGCGCCCTCACCCAGGATCTGCTGCCCGCGGTGCCGGTCCTTTCCTCAGCGACCATACAGGTCGATCTGCGCGGCCTGGTGCGCGCTCTCAACCGTTGGCCCACCCGCCCGGCCGTCCGCGACCTGCGGCCGGAGCTGAGCAGCGCGATCCTCAACCAGCGATTATCCGATCAGTAGGGAGCGATCTGTGCAGAGGCTGTTCGTCAATTTTCGGGGGGACGACGGCGACATTGCCGCGCGCCTCGTCTACGAAACGCTCGCCGATCGTTTCGGTGAGAGTGAGGTCTTTCTGTCGAGCGAGTCGATCGCGTACTCCAGGAATTTCGAGGACGAACTTCTCGATCACGCCGCCGGCTGCGCCGTCCTGATCGCGATCATCGGTCGTCACTGGATGACGACCGAGGGACCGGATCGGCGTCCGAAACTCCAGGATCCGAACGACTGGGTCCGTCGCGAGATCGCCGCCGCCCTCGCGAACGGGCGAGCCGTACTGCCAGTCCTGGTGGGCCGGACATCGTGGCTGGCAAAGAACGCCCTGCCGGCCGACATTGCCGAAATCGCGCACTTTCAGCCACACTATCTTACCCGACGTGACGCGCGACCACAGCTGCGCAAACTGGAGCGAACCATCATGACCCTGGTGCCCGACCTACCGGACCTGAAGCCGGAGACACAGAAAGTCCCGGGGGTGCGGAGCCGGCTGAAGGCTCGTCTCGTCGGGGCATCGGCCGTCGTTTCGGCGGTCGATGCCACGGTGGCGGCCGGTGCCGTGCTACCCGACATCGACGCGGAGATGGATGTCGACACCATCGAGGGCGCTGTCGACACGGTCAGGATCAACCGAGCGTAAGCACGCAGCTGCGGCGCGAACGGGATCGAAACCGGGCGTCGATTCGCGATGCGTTGATATTTCGAGGATGGCGATGAACATTTTTCGCGAGCTGGTCTCGCTGCGGTTTGATGAGGTGGCGGCAACATTCCGGGCCGCCGACATACTGCACCAGACGGCCTACGTCTGTGGTGCGCTCGGCGCCGCGATCTGCTTGCTTCTAGCCCTGGGGGCCCTCCTGACCGGAAATTTTGCGGCCGGGTTTCTCCTGCTGTTGTTCACTCCCGTAATAATGCTGATCGGTGCAGTGTTCGGCTATCTTCTCATCGCGGTAATCGGCATGCTGATCTTATTCGCGCTGGCTGCCGCCGCAATGGCCATCCTGACCTAGGCGAGCGCGCCCAATAATCTACCATGTAGTTTCAAAGATCCTATCGGGGGTAGCTGTGTACTGCTCGCAATGTCGGGCGGGTCTGCCGGCGGGAGCGCGTTTCTGCAGTTCCTGTGGAAGGTCTACGGCTCCGGACGGGGACGGCGGAGTCCTGGGTGGCGAAAATCCCGCTGCCGGCGCCAGTCAAGACGCCGAGAAGATCAGCTGGCTGCTAAGCGAGGTTTCCGAGTATCGGCGGCTTGCTCTGTCCGGTCCAGTCAGCAGTCAGGTCCTCGACGCCGGCGTGGCCCTCCATCACCAGGCGATGCGGGAACTTGACGCGTTCATAGCGAACGATCCGTACCGAACCAGGATGTCAGGCCGCGTCAGGGACAGCCTCTCACTGCGCATCTTCCTGGACAGCGCTGAATTGATCGCGGCCATGCGGCGACTCACCGCGCCCAGTCAGTCAACCAAGAAACTGATTCAGGAGATCTTCCCGCTGTACGCGCAGCGCGGAGTCGTCGATCTGGTGAAGTCGGCGGGTGTGCGGCTCTCCCGGGGCTTCAGCCCGGACTTTGTCAGTGATCTTCGAGAGTACTATGCGGTAAGCAGGTATCTGGACGCGGAGATTTTTGTGATCATAATGGAAGCACTTCAAAGAAACAAGCTCATGCCGATCAAGGAGCCGCTATGGAATGCGGCTGCTCACCGCGTCGGGCTTGAGGCCACGAAGCGCGCGATGGCCAACGTCGAGCGCATCAGGCGGTGATCAGAAGATCGGCATTTCGATGGGCGCCCGTGGGTTGATCGCGGCGCTCGCTTCGGCCGTCGAAGCCATTGTCCGGACAATCGTCAAATCGGGCGGCGTCAGCTTTGCCTGCCGGCACCGGCCGAACATAACCGGCGGTGAGGGGAAGGAGGACCGCGGCGCTCGCCCAGTCGGGCGGGCCAGTTGGCGCCGGGGTCAGGTGGAAGACGGCCGTGTCCAGGAGCCAGTAGTTGACGCGGACGGCGCCTCCGGCGACCTCGACCAGGAAGGCCCAGGTCGGCATCCGCGGGGTGTACGCGAGGCCGAGCGGTGCCGGCGATCGAGGTGGCCTGCCGTCGGGTTGCGGCGGGCTCACTGGCGAGGGCGCCGAGTGGCTCAGCCGGTGGTGGAGGCGCGGGCGATGAGGATCGGGGTGAAGATGACCTGCTCGTGCCGATGGCGCGGGTTGGTCGACTCGTCGAGGACCAGCTCCGCGGCCCGCCGGCCCAGCTCCTGGCGTGGCTGGCGGACCGAGGTGAGCGGTACCGCCGCGGCGCCGGCGAACTCGATGTCGTCGTAGCCGACGATCGCGACGTCGTCGGGCACCCGCCAGCCTCGCCTGATGCACTGCTGGAGGAGCCCGAGCGCGACGAGGTCGTTGGCGCAGAACACCGCGGTCGGCCGGCGCCGGGTGGGAATGCCGGCGAGCTGCTCGCCGGCCGACCGGCCCTCGTCGACGGTCAGGGCGGCGCAGTCGAGCAGCGTCAGGTCCCCCGGGGCCATCCCGGCCTCCTCCCAGGCCAGGCGGGCGCCCTCGTACCGGTCGGTGATCTGGCCGATGGACAGCGGGCCGCCGACGAACGCGACGCGGCGGTGGCCGAGGTCGAGCAGGTGCTCGATCGCGAGGCGGCCACCGAGCACGTCGTCGACGGCGACGGCGCAGAAGTCGTCGAACCTGCGGACCCGGTCGACGATGACCAGCGGGGTGCCCTTCGCCGCGAGGTCGTCGAGGGCGGCGCTCCCGGGATCCACCGGCGTGATCAGGATGCCGCGCACCCGCTGCTGCTGGAGCTGCTCCAGGTAGGCGACCTCGCGCGACGGGCGGCTGTCGCTGTTGCACAGGAACAGCGACAGGCCGAGCGCCTCGACGGCGTGCTCGATGCCCTGGGCGACGTCGGTGAAGAACGGGTTGCCGGCGTCGAGCATCACGTACGCCAGGACGCTGCTCACGCCGGCCCGCAGCGACCGCGCCGACTCGTTGCGCACGAAGCCGAGCTCGGCCATCGCCCGCTCGACCCGCTCGCGGGTGGCCGCGCTGACCAGGTCGGGGCGGTTGAGCACGTTGGAGACCGTCCCCACTGACACGGCCGCGGCCGCGGCGACGTCCTTCACCGACGCCCGGCGTTCACGTGGCCGGGGAACCTCCGCCATCCGCCCTCCCTGGAGCCCGCCTGATCTTCCATCCCAGCCGGCACAATTGAAACGCTCCAAACCCAGGCGAGTCAACAGGACCGGCCCGTGGCCAAAGATGTTCAGACGAATGGCTTGACTGGAGTGACGCGGATCTCCTATCGTCCACACGGCTCTTTTGAAACCTTTCAAGGGAGGGCGTATGCCTAAACCGGCAGCGGCCACCGCGGTGCTGGAGCTGCGGGACGTGACCAAGGCCTTCGGGTCCGTGGTCGACACCGACGCCAGAAGAGACGTGACATGACATCCCGATTCCAGGGGATCGCGCCCCTGCTCGAGGGCCAGGCGGTCGAGGTTCCCTCGTGGGCCTATGGCAACTCGGGTACCAGGTTCAAGGTCTTCGGCAGCGCGGGCACGCCCCGCACGGTCGAGGAGAAGATCGCCGACGCGGCCACCGTGCACCGCCTCACCAGGCTCGCTCCCTCTGTCGCGCTGCACATCCCGTGGGACAGGACCGATGACTACGGCGCGCTGCGGCGTTACGCCGAGGACCTCGGCATCCGGCTGGGCACGATCAACTCCAACACCTTCCAGGACGACGACTACCGGCTCGGCGCCCTGACCCACACGGACCCGAAGATCCGGCAGAAGGCGATCGACCACCACTTCGAGTGCCTCGACATCATGGCCGTCACCGGCTCGCGGGACCTGAAGATCTGGCTCGCCGAGGGCACCAACTATCCCGGGCAGGGCGACCTGCGCGGCCGGCAGGACCGGCTCGCCGAGTCCCTGCGGACCATCTACGACCGCCTCGGCGCGGGCCAGCGGCTCGTGCTGGAGTACAAGTTCTTCGAGCCGGCCTTCTACCACACCGACGTGCCCGACTGGGGCACGGCGTACACGCAGGTCGCGGCACTCGGGGAACGGGCGGTCGTCTGCCTGGACACCGGCCACCACGCCCCGGGCACGAACATCGAGTTCATCGTGACCCAGCTGCTGCGGCTGGGAAAGCTCGGTTCGTTCGACTTCAACAGCCGCTTCTACGCCGACGACGACCTGATCGTCGGCGCCGCCGACCCGTTCCAGCTTTTCCGCATTCTGGTCGAGGTCGTGCGCGGCGGCGGTTATCGGCCGGTCGACGAGGGCGGCGTCGCCTTCATGCTCGACCAGTGCCACAACATCGAGAAGAAGATCCCGGGTCAGATCCGCTCGGTGCTCAACGTGCAGGAGATGACCGCCCGCGCGCTGCTGCTCGACCGGGCGGCGCTCGCCGCCGCGCAGGAGGCCGGCGACGTCCTGGCGGCCAACGAGATCTTCATGGACGCCTTCTACACCGACGTGCGGCCCGCGCTCGCCGCCTGGCGCGAGGAGCGGGGACTGCCCGCGGACCCCGTGCGCGCCTACCTGGCCAGCGGCTACCAGGAACACATCGAGGCCGAGCGGGTCGGTGGCACGCAGGCAGGATGGAGCTAGCATGACGAACCCGACAGTGACGGACCCGACGGTGACGAACCCGACAGTGGCCGAGCTGATCGCCCGGTCGAACCGGCTCGGCGCTGACCCGAAGAACACCAACTACGCGGGCGGGAACACCTCGGCGAAGGGCAGCGAGACGGACCCGGTCACCGGGCACGCGGTCGAGCTGATGTGGGTGAAGGGCTCGGGCGGCGACCTCGGCACGCTTACCGAGAACGGCCTGGCCGTGCTGCGGCTCGACCGGCTGCGCGGCCTCGTCGACGTCTATCCCGGCGCCGAGCGCGAGGACGAGATGGTCGCCGCGTTCGACTACTGCCTGCACGGCCGGGGCGGGGCGGCCCCGTCCATCGACACCGCCATGCACGGCCTGGTCGACGCCGCCCACGTCGACCACCTCCACCCCGACGCCGGCATCGCGGTCGCGACCGCCGCCGACGGCGAGGCGCTCACCGGGGCGATCTTCGGCGAGCAGGTCGTGTGGGTGCCGTGGCGCCGGCCCGGCTTCCAGCTCGGCCTCGACATCGCCGCGATCAAGGAGAAGAACCCGAGGGCCGTCGGCTGCGTCCTCGGCGGGCACGGCATCACCGCGTGGGGCGACACCAGCGACGAGGCCGAGCGCAACTCGCTGTGGATCATCGACACCGCCGCGGCGTACATCGCCGAGCATTCCAGGCCCGAGCCGTTCGGCGCGGTCCTGCCCGGCCATGAGCCGCTGCCGGCGCAGCTGCGCCAAGCCAGGGCCGCGGCGCTGGCCGCCACCCTCCGGGGCATCGCCTCGGCGGACCGGCCGATGGTCGGCCATTTCAACGACTCCGACGCGGTGCTCGACTTCCTCTCCCGTGCCGAGCACCCCCGGCTCGCCGCGCTCGGCACCAGCTGCCCTGACCACTTCCTGCGCACCAAGGTCAAGCCGCTCGTTCTGGACCTGCCCGCCACCGCGACCGTCGAGGAGTCGATCGCGCGCCTGCGCGAGCTGGCCGAGGCCTACCGGGAGGACTACCGGGCGTACTACCACCGGCACGCCACCGCCGACTCCCCCGCGATCCGCGGCGCCGACCCGCTGATCGTGCTCATCCCCGGCGTCGGGATGTTCAGCTACGGCAAGGACAAGCAGACCGCCCGTGTCGCCGGCGAGTTCTACGTCAACGCCATCAACGTCATGCGCGGCGCCGAGGGCCTGTCCACATACGCGCCGATCGACGAGGCCGAGAAGTTCCGGATCGAGTACTGGGCGCTCGAGGAGGCCAAGCTCGCGCGGATGCCGAAGCCCAAGGCGCTGGCAACGCGGGTCGCGCTGGTCACCGGCGCCGCCAGCGGCATCGGCCGGGCCACCGCGCGGCGGCTCGCCGCCGAGGGCGCCTGCGTCGTCATCGCCGATCTTGACGCGGAGAAGGCCCGGGCCGCCGCCGCCGAGATCGGCGGGCCTGACGTCGCGGTCGGTGTCGCGGCCGATGTCTCGGACGAGGCTGCCGTACAGGCCGCCCTCGACGCGGCGGTGCTGGCGTTCGGGGGCCTCGACCTGGTCGTGAACAACGCGGGCCTGTCGCTGTCGAAGTCGCTGCTGGAGACCACCGGCGCGGACTGGGACCTGCAGCACGACGTGATGGCGAAGGGCTCGTTCCTCGTCTCGAAGGCCGCCGCGAAGGTGCTCCTCGAGCAGGGAATGGGCGGCGACATCGTCTACATCTCGTCCAAGAACTCGGTGTTCGCCGGCCCTAACAACATCGCCTACTCGGCGGCGAAGGCCGACCAGGCCCACCAGGTGCGGCTCCTGGCCGCCGAGCTCGGCGAGCACGGCATCCGCGTCAACGGCATCAACCCGGACGGGGTGGTCGCCGGGTCCGGGATCTTCGCCGGCGGCTGGGGCGCGCGGCGGGCCGCGGTCTACGGCGTCGAGGAGAAGGACCTGGGCCGGTTCTACGCGCAGCGCACCATCCTCAAGCGCGAGGTGCTGCCGGAGCACATCGCGAACGCCGTCTTCGTCCTCGTCGGGCCGGAGCTGACCCACACCACCGGAGTGCACCTCCCCGTCGACGGGGGCGTCGCCGCCGCCTTCCTTCGATGAGCCCCGCCCAGGATTCGGCGCGGCGGGTCGCGGCGGTCGACCTCGGGGCGACCAGCGGGCGGATCATGGCCGTCGAGGTCGGCCCGGGGCGTCTCACGCTTGCGGAGGCGCACCGCTTCCCGAACGGCGCCGTCCCCGTCGGGTCCTCGTTGCTGTGGGACGTGGTCGGCATCCACCGCGAGATCCTCGCCGGCCTGCGGGCCGTCGCCGCGGGCGGCCCGCTCGACGGCATCGGGATCGACTCCTGGGCCGTCGACTACGGGCTGCTGGACCGCGACGGGACACTGCTCGCGACGCCGTACTCGCACCGCGACCGGCGCACGGACGGCGTCGCCGAGCAGGTCCTGCGCAAGATCGGCGCGGCGGAGCTGTACGCCGTCACCGGGGTGCGGCAGCTGAGCTTCAACACCGTCTACCAGCTCGTCGCCGCCAGCGGCACCGCGGCGCTCGACGCGGCGCGGACGCTGCTGCTCCTGCCGGACCTGTTCGGCTACTGGCTGACCGGCGAGGCCCGGGCCGAGCGCACCAACGCCTCGACCACACAGCTCTACGACGTCACCCGCCGGGAGTGGTCGGCCGACCTGGCGCGCCGCGTCGGTGTGCCGTCGGAGATCCTCCCGGCGCTGGTCGACCCGGGCGCGCGGATCGGGACGCTGCTCGCGGGCGTCGCCGCCGACCTGGGCGTCGGCACCGGCGTGCCGGTCATCGCGGTCGGCTCCCACGACACCGCCTCCGCCGTCGTCGGCGTGCCCGCCGACGAGGGCGACTTCGCCTACATCTCCTCAGGGACGTGGTCGCTCGTCGGCCTCGAACTCGACCGGCCGGTGCTCACCGAACAGGCCCGGCTGGCCAACTTCACCAACGAGACCGGCGTCGATGGCACGATCCGTTTCCTGCGCAACGTCATGGGCCTGTGGGTGCTCTCCGAGTGCATCCGCGCCTGGGAGGCCGAGGGCCCCGTCGACCTGGCCGCGCTGCTCGCCGGCGCGGCGGCCGCCCCGCCGTTGCGGACCGTCGTCGACATCGACGACCCGGCGCTGCTCGCGCCCGGGACCGCCGCCGATCCGATGCCGGCGCGCCTCGGCGCCCTCGCCCGGCGCGGCGGCGAACCCGGCCCGGACAGCCGAGCGGCCGTGGTGCGCTGCGTCCTCGACTCGCTTGCACTCGCCTACCGGCGGGCGCTGCGCACCGCGGCGGGGCTCGCCGGGCGCCACCCGCGGGTCGTCCACGTCGTCGGTGGCGGGTCGCGCAACGCGCTGCTGTGCCAGCTCACCGCCGACGCCTGCGGGCTGCTGGTCCTCGCCGGGCCGGCGGAGGCGGCCGCGCTGGGCAACGCGCTCGTGCAGGCGCGCACGCTCGGCGCGGACCTGCCGGACCTCGCGGCGATGCGCTCCCTCATCCGGTGCACCCACGACCTGGCCCGCTACGAACCGCGCGCCGCCGGGCTCGACTGGGATGCCGCGCAGCGGCGGGTCACGGGAGGATGAGTGACATGCGGGTCGCGCTGATGGTCACCTGCGTCAACGACGCGCTCTTCCCGCGGACGGGGCAGGCGGTAGTGACGCTGCTGCGCAGGCTGGGCGTCGACGTCGAGTTCCCGGCGGCGCAGACGTGCTGCGCGCAGCCGATGGTCAACACGGGCTATCTGGACGAGGCGGTTGCGGTGGTCCGCACCTTCGTCTCCGCCTTCGCCGGGTACGACGCCGTGGTCACGCCGTCCGCGTCGTGCGCGGCGTCCGCCCGCCATCAGCACGCGCTGGTCGCCCGGCGCTCCGGCGACGCCGGCCTGCGGGCCGCGGTCGACGCGGTGTCGCCCCGGGTCCGTGAACTGTCGGAGTTTCTCGTCGACGTGCTGGGAGTGACCGACGTGGGCGCCTACTACCCGCACACCGTGACCTACCACCCCACCTGCCACTCGCTGCGGATGCTCGGCGTCGGCGACCGCCCGCGCCAGCTGTTGTCGCGGGTGCGTGGCCTGACGCTGCTCGACCTGCCGGACGCCGATCAGTGCTGCGGCTTCGGCGGCACGTTCGCCGTGAAGAACGCCGACACGTCGGTCGCGATGGGCGCCGACAAGGCGCGCGGCGTCCGGAACACGGGTGCCGAGGTGCTCGTGGCCGCGGACAACTCGTGCCTGGTCCATATCGGCGGGGTGCTGTCGCGCCAGCGAGCGGGGGTCCGGACGGTGCATCTCGCCGAGATCCTGGCGGCGACGGAATGAGCGCGACGTTCGTCGGGATGCCGCCGTTCCCGGTCGCCGCGCGCGAGAAGCTGGCGGACTCGCAGCTGCGGCGCAACCTCGCGCACGCCACCGGCACCATCCGCGCCAGGCGCGCCCACCTGGTCGCCGAGGTCGATGCGTCCGTCGACGGCGGCTGGGAGGCGCTCCGGCTCGCCGGCGCGGCCGTGAAGGAGACGGCGCTGCTCTCCCTCGATCGGCAGCTCGTGACGCTGGAGGAGGCGCTGACGCGGGCCGGCGCGACGGTCCACTGGGCGCGCGACGCCGAGGAGGCGAACGGGATCGTCACCTCGGTCGTGAAGGCGCACGGCGCCGACGAGGTCGTCAAGGTCAAGTCGATGGTCACCCAGGAGATCGGCCTCAACGAGGCGCTGGCCGCCGAGGGCATCGCCGCCTGGGAGACCGACCTCGCCGAGCTGATCGTGCAGCTCGGCGAGGACCTGCCGTCCCACATCCTGGTACCGGCGATCCACCGCAACCGGGCGGAGATCCGCGAGATCTTCCTGCGGACCATGGGCGACGCCGGCCGGCCCGCCCCCGCGGACCTCACCGACACCCCGGCCGTCCTCGCCGCCGCGGCGCGCGAGCACCTGCGGGAGAAGTTCCTGCGGGCCAAGGTCGGTGTCTCCGGGGCCAACTTCGCCGTCGCCGAGACCGGCACGCTCGTCGTCGTCGAGTCCGAAGGCAACGGCCGGATGTGCCTGACCCTGCCCGAGGTGCTCATCTCGGTCGTCGGCATCGAGAAGGTCGTCGCGACCTGGGACGACCTCGACCCGCTGCTGCGGCTGCTCCCGCGCTCGTCGACCGGCGAGCGGATGAACCCGTACACGTCGATGTGGACCGGCGTCACCCCCGGCGACGGGCCTCAGGAGGTGCACGTCATCCTGCTCGACAACGGCCGGACGCGGGCGCTCGCCGACGAGGTCGGCCGGCAGGCGCTGCGCTGCATCCGCTGCTCGGCGTGTCTCAACGTCTGCCCGGTCTACGAGCGCACCGGCGGGCACGCCTACGGCTCGGTCTACCCGGGGCCGATCGGCGCCATCCTCAACCCGCTGCTGCGCGGGGTCGGCCACGACCCGCAGATCGACTCGCTGCCCTACGCGTCGTCGCTGTGCGGCGCCTGTTTCGAGGCATGCCCGGTCCTCATCGACATCCCGTCGGTTCTGGTGGACCAGCGCGCGAAGGTCGTCGACGCGCACCGTGGCGGGCTGCCCAAGCCGGAGGCCGTCGCCCTGAAGGCGGCCGCGGCCGGTCTCGCGGGTGCGCGGCGCCTCGCCTTTGGCGAACGGTTCACCCGGCTAGGCCTGTGGTTCGCCCGGCGCGTCGGCGCCTCGGCCTGGACGTCGGCCCGCGACCTCCCGCCCGCGCCCCCGGAGTCGTTCCGTCAGTGGTGGAGCCGCACGGACGGAGGCAGACGGTGAACGCCCGCGAACAGATCCTGAGCAGCGTCAGGTCCGCGTTGTCGGGGGTCTCGGAGTCGTCGAGGGCATCCGGTGCGGTCGCTTCGGAGGACTCGACGTTCGCCCCCGATCTGAGTGCGACGTTGGCCCGCGGTTCGGGCGCCGCGTTGGTTCGGGAGGCGCCGTGGCCCGCCGCGCGGCGGAAAGCTGTCGCCGACCCGGTTGCCCTGTTCGCCGAGCGCGTCGCCGACTACCGGGCGACGGTGGTGCACAGTCTGGCCGCGTCGTTGCCGGACGCCGTCGCGGCGGCGCTGCCTTCCGGCGTGGCCGTCGTGGTTCCGGCGGGGCTGACGGTCCCGGTCCCGGTCGCGGGAGCGCTCGTTGACGACGGCGCGCTGAGCGCCGCCGAACTGGACCGGGTGGACGCCGTCGTCACCGAGGCCCGGGTCGGCATCGCCGAGACAGGCACACTCGTGCTCGACCACGGCCCCGGCCAGGGCCGGCGGGCCATCACCCTCGTCCCCGACCGTCACGTCTGCATCGTCCGCGCCGACCAGATCGTGCTCGACGTTCCCGACGCGGTCACGCTGCTCGCCCCGTCGATCCGCGCCGGCCGCCCGCTGACCTGGATCAGCGGCCCCTCCGCCACCAGCGATATCGAGCTCAACCGGGTCGAGGGCGTCCACGGCCCCCGCACCCTCATCGTGATCATCGTTGCCTAGCGGCCCACCAGTGTCACACTAAGCTGTACGCCCAGCACACCGCCGAGGCCGGCCAGGAGTTCACGCCGGAGGCGGTGAAGCGGGCGGTCGAGCTGACCTCCGGCCAGCCGTGGCTCGTCAACGCGCTGGCCAACGAGGTCGTCGAGGAGCTCGACCCGGTGCTGTGATCGTTTGACCTGATCGGGTGCGATCCGGCGCGGTGTTGACATGCAGGTATCTGACTGCATAATGAGGTCGTGGCCGACGCTGGCGGGATGGACCTGGTCTTCAAGGCGCTGGCCGACCCGACCCGCCGGCACCTGCTGGACCGGCTTCGCGAGCGCAACGGCCAGACGCTGGGCGAGCTGTGCGGCAGCCTCGCCATGACCCGCCAGTCGGGCACCCAGCACCTGACCGTCCTGGAAGCCGCAAACCTGATCAGCACGGTCCGGCGCGGGCGGGAGAAGCTGCACTACCTCAATCCGCTGCCCATTCACGAGATCCAGGAGCGGTGGATCGAAAGGTTCGAACGCCCGCGGCTCGCGGCGCTGGGCGCTGTCAAACGACGAGCAGAGGGACAGGACATGGCGGACCGGCCGACCTATGTGTACGTCACCTACATTCACACCACACCCGAGCGGGTCTGGCACGCGCTGACCGACGCCGACCTGACCGCCAGGTATTGGGGGCACAGCAATGTCTCCGCCTGGCAGACAGGCTCGGCCTGGGAGCACCGCCGTACCGACGGCTCCGGCATCGCCGACGTCGTCGGCACAGTCCTTGAGGCGCAGCCGCCGAAGCGACTGGTGATCACTTTCGACGCCCCCGGTGACGAGCCGCCGGGCGGCCCGTCCCAGGTGACGTTCCAGATCGAGCCGTACCAGGAGATCGTCCGGCTCACCGTCACCCACGAAAACCTCGCCGACCGTGATGCCTTTGAGGCCGTGTCCGCGGGCTGGCCGGCGGTGCTGGCCAACCTCAAGTCCCTGCTGGAGACTGGCCACCCGCTGCCGCAGGCCCCCTGGGAGATGCACGCCGCCCTTCGCAACGCCCAGATGTCGCGCAACGACCCCCGCTGAGCGCACCCGCCGCCGAGCCCGCCGCCGAGCCCGCGGTCGGGCCAAGCGGGGCCGAGGTGTCGGGCTGCCAACGACTTCGTCATGAGGAGCTGGGCGGCCACCTGTCAGTCACGCTCGTACTTCGACTTCCCTGCCGGCGCCCAGAGCACCCCGGGCCGGACGTCCGCCGCCGCGACGATCAGGCGCGTGGACGGGGTCAACGTGCAGACGACGTCCGAACAGTCGAGCACCTCCGCCGGCGTGCTCGCCGCCAGGACCGACACCCCGGCCGGCACCTGCTCCGCCAGTTCCTTGACGCGAAGCCCGGTGCGGGACCAGGCGACCACCTCCTGGTACCCGAGGTACTGGTGGGCACGGACATGCTCAAGCGCCAGCGCCAGCGCCAGCGCCAGCGCCAGCGCCCGCGCCGACCAGGCCGAGGGCGGTCGCGCTCGCGGTCCGGATACGGATCAGTGCCCGGCCGTCGATGAGCGCGAGGCACGAAGCCGGTGTCACCCGCCTGGTCATCGGAGCGCGACGCCGCGTCGGCGAGGAGCCGCTCGGGGACTACACCGTCGAGCGACTGCTGGCCCTCATGAACCGCCGCAACGATGTGGCGGTGTCGACGGGCCCGCTCGCGCGGGAGATCGAAGCCTTCTATCGTTCGGTCTGATCGCCGTGCGAACCTGGACCGGGCCAGAACTCGATGGCGCGGGGGCGATCCTCCGGCGGCGGGCCGTCGGGCTGGAGCAGGCTGACTGGCGCCCACTCGTAGCGCCGCTGAACAACGTACGGCCCGGAGGGCGGACGTATGGCAACCACCGGGAGCGGCACCGAGGCCGCGGTTGCGGGCGAGTTGGCGGCGGCCCAGCGCCGGCTCTATGCGGTGTTCGGGCGGGTGCCGCGCCCGCGGCGGCTCGAGGGCTGCCCGCACTGCGTCAGGGCCGCCGACGAGAAGTGTCTGCTCGACAGCCCGCTGCCCGCGATCGAGGCGGTGGCCCTGGCCGGGTATGCGGCCAAGGCCTTGACGACCTGGGGCGGTGTCGCCGAGCTGCGGTACTTCGTCCCCCGGCTGGTGGAATGCGCCGTGTCCGGGGACGCCGACTTCCCCGACCCGGAGATCGTGTTCGGCAAGCTGGCTCTCGGCGGCTGGCGGGGGTGGCCGGGCGAGGAGTCGGCCGCGATCGAGGAATTCCTGACGGCCTGGTGGGAGGCGACGCTCGGGGTCTATCCGAGCCGCCCGACGGTCGGCACCGTGCTGGGTGCGCTGGCCGCGACCGGCGTTGACCTGGTGCCGTTCCTGCGACGGTGGGGCCGGCTGGACGGCGAGACGGAGGTCCGCCACCTGCGCGAGTTGCTGACCGTCGAGGTCCGGTGGAACCCGGGGCCCCGGCTGGCCAGCGCCTTCCTGGACCGGAGCGGTGCCGCGGCGGGGACGCTGCTGTCCTGGTTGACCGGCGGGGCGGTCGCCGCCGCTGTGCGCGGCGCCGTCGAGCGGGTGGCGGCGGAGCCCGTCCTTGACGCGCTGGCCGACATCGAGCCGCTGCTGCCGCTGCTCGAGCCGGTGCGGGCGGTTGAGTTGGTGCGGGCGGTTGAGTTGGTGCGGGCGGTTGAGTTGGTGCGGGCGGTCGAGCCGGAGCCGGTGGACCGGGCGGGGGCCTGCCCGTGCGGGCACTCCACCCGCGCGGCGCCGCGCAACCGCGCGGAGGCGCTGGCCCTGGTGTTGCACGCCACCGAGATCGAGCCCCTGCTCGTCACGGTCGGGGAGGACCCGGCCCGCTGGCTCGACGTGCTGACCTGCCGGAGCTGCGGCCGACACTGGGCCCGGGACAGCATCACCTCGGGACACGCGGACCTGTTCTTCGTCTACCCGATCGAGACCGCTGACCCGCGCGCCTGGCTCGCCGCCGCCCAGCCCCTCAACCCGCCATCCAGCTGATCGCCGCCGGCCGCCTGGCTTAGGCCGAGGAGAAGGCCGCGGGCCGCCCTCTCTGGGCCTGCTGGAGCAGCGATCGTTCGGGTCGGGCGTGACCATGCACCGCGCTGGTCCGCGCGCTGTTAGCGAGACCCGGCCGCGCGGACTCCCTGTCGTCGGTGGCGCTGTTCGATGTGGACGGCCGGTTCCTCGCCTCCAGCGGGCGGTTGGTCCCGGTCAGCCGTGGCGGGCGGGCGGGCGGCCCGCTGGTCGCGCTGCGCGTGCCACAGCCACAGCGCCGAGACAAGGCCGAGGAGGCCGGTCAGGCCGACCAGCCAGAAGGCATGGCGGAAGGCCCGTTGCGGGTCGTGCGGCAGGCTGCGCGCGATGACCACGGCGAACAGTGCGCCACCGAGCGCGCCGCCGACCCGCTGCACGATGTTCACCGTGGTCGTGGCGTCGGAGAGCGCCTGCGCGGTCACGGTCTTGTACGCGGCGATGCTGGGCGGGACCGCGGCGAACGCTGTCGACACGCCGAACAACGCGAGGGTCAGCTGGACGACGACCGTGCTGGCGTCGAGCGGCAGCAGAGCGAACGTCACGCTGGCGGCGACCACGAGCGCGCAGCCGATCGCGGAGACAACGCCGCCGCCGTGCCGGTCGGTGAGCCGACCGGTGTACGGCTGGATGAGCGCGGTGGCGCCGGCTAGCCCGAGCAGCGAGACGCCGGTGGCGAGGACGCTCTGGCCCCGTCCGGCCTGGAAGTACAGCGGGAATACCAGTCCGCTGCCGAAAAGAATCATGCCGGTGAAACCTGTCGCGACCGTCGCCGAGGCGTACACCCGGTTGCGCCGCAGAAGACCCACATCGAGCAGCGGGTCGCGGCGCCGGCCGGATCGTGCCGCGAAGGCGGCGAGAGTGCCGATGCCCAGGACGAGCATCCCGAGGATGACCGGGTGCAACGGCGTCCCGCGGTCGCCCCAGCTGGTGAACGCGTAGACGAGCGCGGGCAGGCCAGTGCTGACCAACAGGAGACCGACCCAGTCCAGCCTCGCCGCCTGGCCCGGCTCGCCACGCGGGACATAGCGCACTCCGAGCACCATCCCCACCAGACCGATCGGCAGGTTGATCAGGAACAGCCAGCGCCACGACGCGCCATGCAGGATCAGCCCGCCGATGACGGGTCCCAGCGCCGGCGCGACGGTGACGACGATCCCGAGGGACGCCATCACCCGGCCCAGCCGCTCCGAGCCGACCGCCCTACCAAGGACGGTCTGCCCGGCGGGTATGAGCAGGCCCCCGGCCAGCCCCTGCACGACGCGCAGCGCGAGGAGACTGTTGATGTTCGGCGCGGCGGCGCACAGCCCGGAGGCGACCGTGAAGGCCGCTAGCGCCACCAGCCAGACCCGGCCGGGCCCGTACCGGCGGCCCAGCCAGCCGGCGAGCGGCAGCGACACGGCGAGGGCCAGCAGATAACCGCTGGCGACCCACTGCGTGGTCGCGAGGTCGGAGTCCAGATCAGAGCTAATCGTTTTCAGGCCGATGTTGGCGAGCGAGGCGTCCAGACCGCTGGCGAAGGCACCGAAGACGATGACCCAGGCCAGCCGCCAAACCTGCCAACTGATCCCCGGCTCGGGCGACGGCCCTCCAGTCCCGCCCGTCGGGCCGCCGTCATCGTCGGCGCCCCTCATCGACCTACCAGGCTCTCGTCTGGCGCCTCGCTGGCGGCGACCGGCGGCAGCGTCGGCGGGCGCAGCTGTGCCAGTGCCTGCGACCAGGACCGCAGCTCCTCGACGAGGCGGTCGAGGACGGGCCCATGGTGTGGCCCCGGCCGCAACGTGCCGGGCAGCGCCGGGTCGGTCAGCTCGAAGTCGGTGAACAGCGAAAGCGTCACCTGGCTGCGCACGCAGGCGACGTTGACCTCGGCGAGGGTGAGCCGCAGGTGCTCGACCGCGCGGACGCCGCCATGGAGCCCGTAGCTCACGAAGGCGGCGGCCTTGTTGTTCCACTCGGTGAACAGATAGTCGATGGCGTTCTTCAGGGCGGCCGGCATCGAGTGGTTGTACTCGGGTGTGACGAACACGAACCCGTCGTACGAGGCGACCGTCCGCGCCCAGCGCTTGGTGTGCGGGTTGCTGTAGGCGCCGATCGCCGCCGGCGTCGGCTCGTCGAGCAGCGGCAGGCCGAAGTCGGCCAGGTCGACCAGCTCGAACACGGCGTCATCGGTGTCGGCGACGCGGGCCCGCGCCTCGGCGAGCACCCACGCCGCTACCTGGTCGGCCCGGCGCCTCGGTCGGGTGCTGCCCATCACGACGGCTATGCGGATCATCGCGAACCTCCGATCGTCGTTGCTGCGACAGGCGTCATGGTACAACGCTCGTTGTAACATACACAACGTCCGTTGTACCGAACGCGCGCCAGTACTACGCTCGGACCCGGGAGGTGTCATGCGCAGCCAACCCGCGAGCCCGCCTGAGGGCGACGTCGCCGCGATCTCGGAGCCCGCGGCGCCAGTCCGGCCAGGTTTGACCCAGCAAGAACCGCGCGGCCGCCCGCGCGGCGGCGACAAGCGACGCGATCTTCTCGAGGGCGCGCTCGCGGAGTTCGCTCGCGACGGATACACGCGCGCGAGCATCGACGCGATCGCCAGGGCTGCCGGCACATCCACCCGGACGATCTACAACCACTTCGGCGACAAGGCCGGGCTGTTCCACGCGGTGATCGTGGACAGCGCGCGCCGGGTTGCCGACGCGCAGATCCTCGTGCTCGGCCAGCATCTCAACAAGATCGTCGACATTGAGGATGACCTGATCGAGTTCGGCCGGCGGTGGGCCACTCCGTCGCCGGACTTCGCTGACCACTTCACACTCGTCCGCCAGGTCGTCGCCGAGGCCGCGCACATCCCGGCGGCCACTCGGGACGCCTGGCAGGAGCAGGGGCCGCTGCGGGTCCGCCGTGAGCTGGCCACCCACCTGCGGCGTATCGCGGATGCGGGTCACCTGCGCGTCGATGACGCCTTCGCCGCCGCCGGGCACCTGATCCTGCTGGTCACCGGCGACATCAACCTTCGGTCCCTGCAAGGTGCCGTCCCCCTTGAGCCTGGGGAAATCGACCGCCTCGCCGACGCCGGCGTCCGTGCCTTCCTCCACGGCTATGGCGCCCCGCGCCGGGCAGTCCTCCGCCGCCACCCCGCCCGCGCCGGCCAAGCGCCGCCATCCGGCTCGTGAGAGGTGACACTTGTCACCGCGCGACCCGGCTTACTGGTATCGGTGCTGGTTGCCTGCCTACCTACTACCTCGCGCCTGACTCCGGAACGGTCGCCATATAGCAGCCGCGGGAGCCCTAGGCGGGACGACGCGATAGAGCAGTTCCACCGCCGGCCCGAGGCTTGTGGCCAGGCGTGCGGCCCACTGGTAGGGCGTGATCGGGTCCGCGGTCCCGCCGATGACGAGCAGCGGGACGGTCCGGTCGGGCAGGTGGATCGTGCTCAGCGGCTCGCGGGCGGCCGGCCAGACCGGGCAGGCGCCGAGGTAGAACGACACCGCCTCGCCGCCGAGGCGGGGGTAGCGGGCCGCGAGGTCGCGCGCGAGCGCTCCCGCCTGGTCCGGTGAGGGCCGCTCGGCTGTGTCGTTGCGGGTGATCGTCCAGTAGGCGGCCAGTACCGCGGTGCCGTCGATGTCGGTGAACTGTCCGACCGCCAGGTCCCGTAGCGCCGGTCCGTCACCGCGCAGGGCGGCCTGGAGTGCGTCCGGGTAGTGGGGGTGAGCGAGGGCGCTGACAGGTAGGTCAGCGTCGCCAGGTCCAGGTCGCCTTCCGTGACCGGGGTGGTGTCGCCGTGCCCGGGCGCGGGCAGCGGCGCGAGGGCCAGCCGTTCGCGTAGGGCGTCGAAGGCGGCCAGGGCGGGCATCGCGCGGACGGCCGCCTCGGCCGCCGCGGCCTGGTCGGCGGCCTGGTCGATGATTTTCTCGGCTGGGTCGATCGGGCCGTCGAGGATGGCCGCCCGTCGAGGATGGCCGCCCGCGGATGGTCGCCGAACAGCCGGGCGTACTGGGCGCCCAGCAGCGTCCCGTAGGACAGGCCGAGGAACGACACCGACGAGGCGCCGGCGGCGCGGCGGACGAGGTCGAGGTCTCGTACCGTGTTGGCCGTGCTGATGAACGGCGGGAGCCCGCCCTCGCGGCGGCGGCAGTCGTCGAGCAGAGCCTGGTAGGGGACGGTGGCGGGCAGCGGTCCGGCCGCCGGGGGCACCGGCCGTGCCGCTGTGGCTGTGGCTGTGGCGATGGCCGGGCCGCGGGCCAGTGGCGAGCTGCCACCGGCGCCGCGCGGGTCGATGGTCACGATGTCGAACCGCGCGCGGATGTCGGCGGGGAAGGCGTCGGCGGCGAGCCGGCGCGCCTTGATCCCTGACACGGCCGGCCCGCCCGGGTTGAACATGAGTACCCCGGCGCGGTGGGCGGGGTCGTCGGCGGGGTGGCGGGCCACGGCGATGCGCAGCCGGGGGCCGGCGGGGTGCGTGTAGTCGACGGGCACGTCCACGCCCGCGCACTGGAGGCCATTCCCGCATGCCGCCCAGTGGGCTGGCGCCACCGGTATGTGTTCGACGGCCGCCTCGTCCAGGGTGCGGGCGGCCGGCGGCGAGGCCGGCCCTGACGGGGCGGCCGGGCGGGGGGAACCGCCGCGGCCGGCGACCAGAAGCAGCGCCGCCAGCAGCGGTATGAACGTGACCACGGCCGGCCAGGCGACCATCCGAATCACCGGAATAATCACGCCGCGGGCTATCGTGCAGGCCCCGGCCGACGACCCCACCCGCCAGGAGCGGGTAAGCGCGGGTCAGGTGGGCGGGGGCGCGGTGCTGTCGCGGACGACGAGGTCGGGCGGGATGACGACCCGGGTACTGCTCGGCTTACCGGACTCGATCTGGTCGATCAGCGAGCGCAGGCTGGCTCGGCCGACCGAGGCGAAGTCCTGGCGGATCGTGGTCAGCGGCGGGGAGAAGTAACCGGCCTCGGGGATGTCGTCGAACCCGACGACGCTCACGTCCTCGGGTACGCGCCGGCCGTGTTCGCGCAGCGCCCGCAGCACGCCGAGCGCCATCTGGTCGTTGGCAACGAAGATCGCGGTCGCCTCGGACGTGCGGGCCAGGATCTGGCCGGCCTCGAAACCGGCGCTCGGGGTCCAGTCACCGGTCAGGGTCAGCGGGATCTTGGCCCCGGCGTCCTCGAGCGCCTGGCGCCAGCCGGCGACCCGGCCGGCCGCCTCGTACCAGCCGTGCGGGCCGGCGACGTGCCAGACGGTTGCGTGCCCGGCGGCGAGCAGATGCTGGGTCGCCCGGCGCGCGCCGGCCTCCTGGTCGACCGAGACGATCGACAGGTCGCCTTCGGGGTTGCCCTCCACCGCGACGAACGGGAGGGTGCGGGCCACCTGGCTGAGCGCCTCGCCGCTCACCAGCAGAGGGGTGATCGCGATGACCCCTTCGATGCTCTGCGTGACCAGGCGGGCGACGGCCTGCCGGACCGACGCCTGGTCGACCGAGCGCAGGCGCACCACGCTGACCTGGTAATCCGCCGCCCACGCGGCCTGCTCGATGGCGTAAAGGGTGGACGACGGACCGTACAGCGTTCCGGGCAGGGTCACCACGCCCAGTGTCCGGGATCGGCCGGTGGCCAGGGTGCGGGCGGCTGTGTTGGGCCGGTACCCGAGCTCCTGCATCGCGGCGAGCACGCGGGCCCGGGTCTGCGGCCGTACGTTGGGGTGATTGTTGATCACCCGGGAGACGGTCTGGTGGGACACCCCGACGAACCGCGCGACGTCGGTCATCGCCGGCGGCCGGGGCTGCCCGGCCGCCGGCGCGCTCGGGGCGTCGCGCCGCGGCGGAGCCTGCGGTGACTCCTCGTCGTGCTCCGGCGCGACCATTCGGATCGTCCCCCTAGTCCGGCTCGTCCCCCGGGTCCCGCGGGGTGGCATTCCGACCGCGTCGCGCCCTGTGCCCGATCCTTGCCCGATCAGCCTGCCCGATCGGCTTGCCCGATCCGTTCTGGTGCCGGTGCCGCGGGCAATTGTGATCCTACCGTTTCCGGGCGGAACGTATCGGCCCCGGGGGCCCCGTCGGCTATCCGGCTAGGTTCCGGCCTTCTTCTTGTTGTAGACGTCGAAGCCGACGGCCGCCAAAAGGACAAGGCCCTTGATAACCTGCTGGTAGTCTGTCCCCACCCCGACGATGGACATGCCGTTGTTCAGTACGCCGAGCACGAGACCGCCGATGATTGCGCCGAACACGGTGCCGACACCGCCGCTGGCCGACGCCCCGCCGATGAAGGCCGCGGCGATCGCCTCCAACTCGAAGTTGGTCCCGGCATTCGGTGTTCCCGCGTTCAGCCGCGCGGCGTAGACCAACCCGGCCAGCGCGGCCAGGACGCCCATGTTCACGAAGACGAAGAACGTCACCCGCTTGTTCTTCACGCCGGAAAGCCTCGCCGCGGCCTGGTTGCCGCCGATCGCGTACGCGTGCCGGCCCACGACGGTGGTGCGCATGACGAAGCCGTACAGCATCAGCAGCCCGGCGAGCACCAGCAGCACGACCGGGAAGCCGCGGTAGCTGGCCAGCAGGAGCGTGAAGACCACCCCCGCGGCGACGATCCCGGCGCACTTGGCCAGGAACCAGCCGAAGGGCAGGCCGTCGAATCCGTACCGGGTCTGGATACGCCGGTCCCGGAACTGCTGGCCCACGGCCAGCACGATGACCGCGAAGCCCAGCAGCAGGGTGATGTTGTGGTAGTTGGTGTGCGGCCCGACCTCCGGGAGGAAACCATTGCTGATCTTCTGGAAGCCGGAAGGGAACGGCGCGATCGACTGGCCCTGCAGCAGAATCTGGGTGGCGCCCCGGAACAACAGCATGCCGCCGAGGGTCACGATGAACGACGGCACGCCAATGTAGGCGATCCAGAAACCCTGCCACGCGCCGGCCGCCGCGCCCATCAGCAGGCACAGGACCAGCGCCACCGGCCACGGCATGCCGTGCCGGACCATCAGCACGGCGGCCGCGGCGCCGACGAAGGCGGCCAGCGACCCCACCGAAAGGTCGATGTGCCCGGCGATGATGACGATCACCATCCCGATCGCGAGCATCAGGATGTAGCTGTTCTGCTGGATCAGGTTGGTGACGTTGAGGGGTTTCAGCAGGATGCCGTGCGTCCAGATCTGGAACAGCACCACGATCAGCCCGAGCGCCACCAGCATTCCGTACTGGCGAACGTTGCGCCGGGCCATTTCGCGCAGCCGGCCGAGCGGGCTGGCGGAGGCCATGTTGTCAGTTTCCGCGGCCGGCGGCGGCGCGCCGGTCGGCACGGGCGCCTTCAGCGGTACGTCGGCCTGTATCTCTGTCATTATTCGACCTCCACTCCCACCAGGCCGGGCGCGGCCCGGCGGGTGGTCCCCCCACCGTCCGTCAGGTAACTGGTCATGAATCGCATCAGCTTTTCTTGAGTCGCTTCCGCGCGGGGCAGCTCGCCGGTGAGACGACCCTCGCAGAGGGTGTAGATCCGGTCGCACATACCGAGCAGTTCGGGCAGCTCGGACGAGATGAGCAGGACGGCCTTCCCGTCGGCGGCCAACCGGTTGATGATCGTGTAGATCTCGTACTTGGCGCCCACGTCGATGCCGCGGGTCGGCTCGTCGAGGATCAGGATGTCCGGATCGGTGAAGATCCACTTGCTCAGTACGATCTTCTGTTGGTTGCCGCCGGACAGCTTGCCCGCCATCTCCCGCACGGAAGGCGTCTTGATGTTCATCGATGTGCGGAAGGACTCGGCCGCCACCACCTGCTCGGGGGTGCTTACGACTCCGCGCCGGCTGATCTTCTTTAGGGCGGCCAGCGTGACGTTGCGGCTGACGTCGTCCAGCAGGTGCAGGCCGTACTGTTTGCGGTCCTCGGTGACGTAGGCGATGCCGGCTCCGATGGCGTCGGCGACCGTCCGGAGGCGTATCTGCTCGCCATCCTTGAACACCGTCCCGCTGATTTCCCGCCCGTAGCTTCGGCCGAACAGGCTCATGGCCAATTCGGTGCGCCCGGCCCCCATCAGGCCGGCGATCCCGACGATCTCGCCCCGGCGCACATCGAGCGACACCCCGTCGACGACCTTGCGGTGGTGGTCGCCCGGGTGGTGGACCGTCCAGTCCCGGACCGAAAGCGCCACCTCGCCGATCCGGGGCGTCCGGTCGGGGAAGCGATGATCGAGGTCACGGCCCACCATCCCGCGGATGATGCGCTGCTCGGTGATCTCGTCCTCGCCCACCCGCAGCGTCTCGATCGTGTGCCCGTCGCGCAGGATCGTCAGGGCGTCCGCGACCCGCGTCACCTCGTTGAGCTTGTGCGAGATGATGATGCAGGTGATCCCGGACGCTTTCAGGTCCAGAATGAGGTCGAGCAGTTTCTGGCTGTCGGTGTCGTTCAAGGCCGCGGTGGGCTCGTCCAGGATGAGCAGCCGCACCTTCTTCGACAGGGCCTTGGCGATCTCGACGAGCTGCTGCTTGCCCACGCCGAGGTCGGCGACCCGGGCTCGCGGATTCTCGCGCAGCCCGACCCCCTTCAGCAGCGTGGCCGCGCTTTTGACCGTCTCGTTCCAGTCGATGATCCCGGCCTTCGCGTGCTCGTTCCCGAGGAGGATGTTCTCGGCGATCGACAGGAACGGCACCAGGGCGAGCTCCTGGTGGATGATGACGACGCCGTGCTCTTCGCTCGCCCGGATGTCCTTGAACCCGACCGGACGGCCGTCGAGCCGGATCTCGCCGGAGTAGCTGCCGTGCGGGTACACGCCGCTGAGCACCTTCATCAGCGTCGACTTGCCCGCGCCGTTCTCCCCGCAGATGGCGTGTACCTCGCCGCGCCGGACGTCCAGGGTCACGTCCGCGAGCGCCCGGACGCCCGGGAACGACTTACTGATCGAGCGCATCTGCAGAATGAGATCCGCCATGCGAGTTACATCCTTTGCGGTGGTTCGGCATGAGGCCGACTTTGCGGTTCGGCGTTGCGCCGACTCATTGGTGTTCGGCGTTGCGCCGACTTTCGGCGGTTCGACCGGCCTGGTCCGGCCGGGCGCCCCGGTGGCGGGCCTTCGGGCGAGCCGCCACCGGGGCTGCTGGTGGGGATTACTGGCCGAGCTGGACGGCGCTGTAGTAGCCGCCGTCGACCAGCACCTGCTTGTAGTTCGACTTGTCCACGCTGACCGGCTGGAGCAGGAACGACGGCACGACCTTGACGCCGTTGTCGTACTGCTTGGTGTCGTTCACCTCGGGCGTGCCGCCGGTCAGGATCGCATTGCCCATCTGGACGGCGACCGCGGCGAGCTTGCGGGTGTCCTTGTAGACGGTCTGCGTCTGCTCACCGGCGATGATGGACTTCACCGACGCGAGCTCCGCGTCCTGGCCGGTGACGACGGGCAGCGGCTTGCTGGCCGATCCGTAGCCCACGCCCTTGAGCGCGGACAGGATGCCGATCGAGATGCCGTCGTAGGGCGAGAGCACCGCGTCCACCCGGGCGGTGGTGTAGGACTTGCTCAGCAGGTTGTCCATGCGGGACTGGGCCAGCCCGCCGTCCCAGCGCAACGTGGCGACCTGCTCGAACCTGGTCTGCCCACTGCGCACGACGAGCTTGCCGCTCTTGATGTAGGGCTCGAGGACGCTCATCGCGCCCCGGAAGAAGAAACCGGCGTTGTTGTCGTCGGGCGATCCCGCGAACAGCTCGATGTTGAACGGGCCCTTGCCCTGGGCCAGCCCGAGCTTGTCGGCTATGTAGGTGGCCTGCAGCACGCCGACCTTGAAGTTGTCGAAGGTCGCGTAGTAGTCGACGTTCTTGGTGCCGCGGATCAGCCGGTCGTAGGAGATGACCTTGATGCCGGCGGTGGACGCCTCCTGCAGGACGTGCGTCAGCGAGGATCCGTCGATCGCCGCGATGACCAGGAGCTTGTCGCCCTTGGTGATCATGTTCTCGATCTGGGAGACCTGGTTCTCGACCGAGTTGTCGCCGTACTGCAGGTCGGTCTTGTATCCCTTGGCCTGGAACTGCCTGACCATGTTGTCACCGTCGGCGATCCACCGCTCGGACGACTTGGTCGGCATGGCGATGCCGATGGTGACGCCCTTGTTACCGCTCCCACCCGAGGCGCCGGCGGATCCGCTGCCGCTGCTCTGCCCGCACGCGGCGACGACGACGGCTAAGGTCAGGCCCAGCACGGCGACGCCGGGAAGTTTCTTACGCACAGTTCCTCCTGATCCGTGCCTGCCGCGGCGGTCACCGCGGTGGTGTGACCTCGCCGACGAGGGCCGGGGGACCCGGGAGATCGCTTGGCGATGGGCTCGCGGCGCGGTCGAGGGCTTGGCCCGGGCGTCGACGCCCGCCGTCCCGCCGCGACCCGGATCCGGGAGGTGGCGGCTACGGCGGTATTGCGGCAGTGTTAGCGCTCACATCGTCCCGGTCAAGAGGTTCGGGTGGCCTGGGTCACAAAATTTCGGTCGCGGTGCCGGGCCAGTGCTGGGCCGATGCCGGCCCGGGGCGGGTCCGGGGGCCGGCCCGGACGGGCCGGGCGGAGCCCGCCGCGCTGGTCGCCCGCGGAAGGAGGCCCACCGACCCGAGGCGGATGCCCCCGGCGGCGGCCTGATGCACGCTAAGCGGCTGATGCACGCTAAGCGGCTGATGCACGCTAAGCGGAAGGAGTCCTGAGATGGGGGAGCTGGACGTGATCGACGAGGCGGGTGGCCCCGGGCCGGCCGAGCCGGTGGCCGGGACGCGTACCGGGCTGGTGCGGGAGGTCGGCGTCCTGCCCGACGGGCGGCGCATCACGTACTACCGCCTGCCGGCCGCCTCAGGCACCTGCCCCCACCCGGGCTCCGAGCTGGCGACCGACTCCCGGGTTGGCCCGTGACCGAGCGCCGCTACGACCCGACCGCCGACGAGTGGGTCACGTTCGCCACCCATCGGCAGGACCGCACGTACAAGCCGCCGGCCGAGGGGTGCCCGCTGTGCCCCACCCGCCCGGGCGGCCGCCTCACCGAGGTGCCGCGGCCGGCCTACGAGGTGGTCGTCTTCGACAACCGCTACCCGTCGTTCTCGCCCGAGCCGCCCTCGCCCGAGGTCGCCGGGTCGTCGCTCTACCCGGTGGCGCCGGCGGTCGGCCGCTGCGAGGTCGTCGTCTACTCCGACGACCACGACACGACGTTCGCCGACCTGCCCCCCGGCCGGGTGCGGATGCTCGTCGACGTCTGGGCCGACCGCGCGGCGGTGCTGGGCGGGGAACCCGGGGTCTCCTACGTCATGCCGTTCGAGAACAAGGGTGACGTGATCGGCGTCACACTGGCCCACCCGCACGGCCAGATCTACGCCTACCCGGAGGTCCCGCCCCGGCCGGCGCGCGAGCTGCGGGCCGCCCTCACCTACCGGGCCCGTACCGGGCGGTGCGTCGAGTGCGACGTGGTGGCGGCGGAGGCGGAGGGTCCCCGGGTCGTGCTGGCCGCGCCGACGGTGATCGCGTTCGTGCCGTTCTGGGCCCGCTTCCCCTACGAGGTGCACGTGGTGCCGCGGGCGCACCGCCCGTCGCTGGCCGACCTGGACGATCACGAGCGAGACGACCTGGCCGACCTGATGCACCGCCTCACTCGCGGCTACGACCGGTTGTTCGGCTTTTCGCTGCCGTACGTCATGGCCGTGCACGCCCGGCCCAGCGGTGCCGACCGGGACTGGGATCCGGTCAGCCACCTGCACGTCGAGTTCGCGCCGCCGAACCGCGCCGCGGACAAACTCAAGTACCTGGCCGGCTCGGAGCTCGCCGGGGGGGCGTTCGTGACCGACGTCGCCCCTGAACGCGCCGCGGCTCGCCTGCGGGAGGTGATCGTTTGACGCAGGTCGCCGCCCGCGCTGCCCGGCTCGCCGAGGCGTTCCGGGACCGGCTGGGCCGCCCCCCCGACGGGGTGTGGTCCGCCCCCGGCCGGGCCAACCTGATGGGCGAGCACACCGACTACAACGACGGGCTCGTGCTCCCGTTCGCGATCGATCGCGAGGCGCTCGCGGCGGTCGCCGTGCGGGACGACGACGTCGTCACCTGCGCGTCGCTGGACCGGCCCGGCCGGGCGGCCGCGCGGATCGGTGAGCTTGCGCCGGGCGCGGTCCAGGGGTGGCCCGCGTACGTCCTCGGGGTGGTGTGGGCGTTGCGGGAGGCCGGCGTCGACGCCCGCGGGTTGGACATCCTGGTGGCGTCGGACGTTCCCAGCGGCGCCGGGGTGTCCTCGTCCGCCGCGCTGGAGTGCGCGGTCGCCCTGGCGGTCGCGCAGCTTGCCGGCGCGTTCACCGCCTCGGCCGCCGACCGCACGCGCCTCGCAATCGCGGCCCGGCGGGCCGAGACGGAGATGGTCGGCGCCCCGGTCGGGGTGATGGACCAGATGGCGGCGCTGCACGGGTGGGCCGGGTGCGCGCTGTTGCTGGACTGCCGCACCCTGACGGTGGAGCGCATCGCCCTGCGGCCCCACGACCTGGGCCTGCGCCTGGTGCTCGTCGACACGCGGGTGAGCCACGCCAACGCCGGCGGCGGCTACGCGGCGCGCCGCCGGGCCTGCGAGCGGGCCGCGCGCCTGCTCGGGGTGCCGGCCCTGCGGGACGCGACGTTGGACCGGGTCGAGGCTGAGCTGGCCGGCGACGCCCGCCGCCGCGCCCGCCACGTCGTCACCGAGATCGAGCGGGTCCGCCGGACGGCGGGCGCCTTCGGCGGGGGCGACGTGGCGCTGCTCGGCGAGCTGTTCGCCGCGTCCCACGCGTCGATGCGGGACGACTTCCAGATCTCGTGCCCCGAGCTGGACGTGGCGGTCGAGGCCTCGCTGGGCGCCGGGGCCGTCGCGGCCAGGATGACCGGCGGTGGCCTCGGCGGCTGCGCCGTCGCCCTGGTGCCGGCGGACCTGCTCGGCAAGGTCGCGGTGGGCGTCACGAAGGCCTTCGAGTCGGCCGGCTTCGCCGCGCCGGACGTCTTCGAGGTCCAGCCGTCGGACGGAGCCGCCCGCGTCGCCTGAGCCCCGTCGGGCCCCCGCCCCCGCCCCGCCGCCGCCGTCCGGTTTCGTGATCGTCCCGGGAGGGAGGTTGACGGGCTGGGTGTTAGCGCTAACAATCCACGGGCCGGCTGTGATTCTGGACGGGTTGGAGGCACCTCAGGTGGAGCGGACGCGGAAGTTCCTGCGGACCCTGGCGCTCCCGCCGGGGGATCTGGCTGAGGCGCCGACCAGCACCAAGCGTTTCGACGACGGCGCCCAGTACCGGGTCGAGATCCCGAGCGTGGAGGGCCCGGAGGCGCTCGAGGGAGTGCTGGACGAGGCGTCCCGGCGGGCGGTGCCGGTCCACCGCGTCTCCCAGGGCAGCGGCGGGATGCTGCTGACCACGCAGGAGCTGGCGAGCACCGCCGCGCTGGCCGCCGACGCGGGGGTGGAGGTCAGCCTGTTCGCGCGCCCGCTGGCGGGGTGGGACACCGGGGCGGCGGCCCTGGCCCCCGGGGGCTCCGCCCTGGCCGGCCAGGCCCGCGGAACCGAGCAGCTCGTGCACGTCCTGGAGGACATCCGGCGCACCGCCGAGGCCGGTATCCGGGGGGCGCTCGTCACCGACATCGGGGTGCTGTCGGTCGCGGCCAGCATGCGGGAGCGCGGCGAGTTGCCGGGCGGCCTGCGGTTCAAGGTCAGCGTCCAGATGGGTTGCGCCAACCCGGCGTCCATCCGGATCGTCGAGCGTCTGGGCGCCGACAGCTACAACGTGCCGACCGACCTGTCGCTGGCCCAGCTCGCGGCGGTCCGCGCGGCGGTCGACCTCCCGATCGACCTGTACGTCGAGGCGCCTGACGACCTCGGCGGCTTCGTCCGGCACTTCGAGATCGCCGAGATCGTCCGGGTGGCCGCGCCGGTGTACCTCAAGTTCGGGCTGCGCAACGCGCCGAACATCTACCCCAGCGGGACCCACCTGGGGGCCACCGCGGTCGCGCTGTGCCGCGAGCGGGTCCGCCGCGCCCGGATCGGGCTCGACCTGCTGGCCCGCTACTACCCGGACGCGACCACGTCGACCGGTCCGGCACCCGATCTGGCCGTCCCGGCGAAGGTGGGCGGGTCGCCGGCTCCTGGCGGCGGCTCGCCCGTTCCTGGCGGCGGCTCGCCCGTTCCTGGCGGAGAGCCGCCGGACACCGGACACCGGGTCGAGGTCGGCGCGGCGACCGGCGGTGCGGCATGACCAAGATCGTCGACCTGCGGACCCACGTCCTGGGCACCCCGTGGCGGGAGCTGACCTACGTCCAGGTGGTCACCGACGACGGGCTGGTCGGGGTGGGGGAGACCCGGATGCTCGGCCACACCCGGGCGCTGCTGGGCTACCTCGCCGAGGCCGCCGCCAACCACGTCCTGGGATCCGACCCGTTCGACATCGAGTCGCTGGTCGACCGGATGAAGCGGGGCGACTACGGGCGGGCCGGCGAGATCGTGATGTCCGGCATCGCCTGCGTCGAGATGGCCTGCTGGGACATCGTCGGCAAGGCGCTGGGGCAGCCGGTCTGGCGGCTGCTCGGCGGCAAGGTCCGCGATCGGATCAAGGCGTACGCCAACGGCTGGTACACCGTCGAGCGGACGCCGGAGGAGTTCCACGCCGCGGCCCGGCGGGTGGTCGGGCGCGGCTACCGGGCGCTGAAGTTCGACCCGTTCGGGCCGGGCCGGGCCGAGCTGGAGCCGGCCGAGCGGCGCCGGTCGGTCGCGCTGGTGGAGGCGGTCCGCGACGCGGTGGGACCGGACGTGGAGATCCTGCTGGAGATGCACGGCCGGTTCGCCCCGCACGAGGCCGTCCGGCTCGCGGCCGCGCTCGCCGAGTTCGAGCCGAGCTGGGTGGAGGAGCCGGTGCCGCCGGAGAACGCCCGGGCGCTGGCCAAGGCGGCCGCCGGCATCGCCTTGCCGATCGCGACCGGGGAACGGATCCACGACCGGGCCGAGTTCCGCGAGCTGTTCGAGCTGGGCGCCGTCGACATCATCCAGCCGGACGTCGGCCACCTCGGCGGGATCGGCGAGACCCGCAAGCTCGCGGCCACCGCCGAGACCCACTTCGTCCTCGTCGCGCCGCACAACGTCGGCGGCTCCGTGCTCACCGCGGCCAACCTGCACCTGGCCGCCTGCACCCCCAACTTCAAGATCCAGGAGTACTTCAACGATTTCGCCGACCCCGAGGTCACCCTGGCCGCGCCCGGCCTGCCGCCCGTGGTGGACGGCTACTTCGCGCTGCCGGAACGGCCCGGGCTCGGGATCGAGCTGGACCTCGACGTCGTCGCCGCCCATCCGCCGACCGGCGCCCACTTCGACCTGTTCGCCCCCGGCTGGGAGCTGCGGGGAACCCGTCCCGCGGGCGATCCCGCCGTCGCCGACCCCGCCCGGGGCTGACGATGGGGGATCGCGCGGTCTGGATCGACGGTCCGGGACGTCTGGAGGTCCGCCCGGCCGAGCAGCCGGTACCCGGGCCCGGCGAGGCCCTGGTCCGGGTGGAATGGGCCGGCATCTGCGGGTCGGACCGGGAGATGCTGCGGGGCACGCGGCCGCGGACGCTCGTGCGCTACCCCGTCGTTCCGGGCCACGAGTGGTCCGGGACGGTTGAGGCGGTCGGGCCGGACGCCGACGCCGCGCTGGTCGGCCGGCCGGTTGTCGGGGAGGGCTTCCGCTCGTGCCGCGTCTGCGCCGCCTGCCGCCGGGGCGACAACAACCTGTGCACCGGGCCATATGACGAGACCGGGTTCACCCGTCCCGGCGCGTGGGCCGACTATCTGGTGGTCCCGGTGCCGCTGCTGCACGTCCTGCCGGACGACGTCGACCCGCGGGCCGCCGCCGGGCTGGAGCCGGCGGCGTGCGTCGCGGCCGCGTGCCTGCGAGCGGCGGCGGTGCCCGGGGAACGGGTCGCCGTGGTCGGCGCGGGCACGATCGGCCTGCTCGCCACCCAGCTGCTGGCCCGGGGCGGCCCGGCCGAGCTGCTCGTCGTCGACCCCAACCCGGGACGGGGCGACCTTGTCGTGCGCTGCGGGGCCACCACGCTCATCACCCCGGACGAGGCATGGGCGGCCCGTGGGGCGGCCGGGGCCGGGGCCGCGATCGGCGGCGCTGGCGGCGCTGGCGGCGCTGGTGGGGCCGGTGGGGCTGGCGGCGGGCGGTGGCGGCGGCGGTTCGACGTCGTGATCGAGGCCGCCGGCGCGCCGGGCAGCGCGCAGCTCGCGATCAGCCTGGTCCGCCCGGGCGGCCGGGTGGTCCTCGCCGGGCTCGCCGCCGACGGCGACCAGCCGCTGGCCCCGATCGACCTGGTGCTTTCCGAGATCACCGTCCACACCGTGTTCGGCGCGCCGTCGCGGGCCTGGACGCACGCCGTGCGGGCGTTCGGCGCCGGCCTGCTCGATCCGGCGCTGCTCGTCACCCACGAGATCCCGCTGGACGACGTGGCCGAGGCGTTCCGGGTGCTCGAGGGCGCCGCCGGCACCGCCATCAAGATCCTGCTGCGCCCTTGACCGCCCGTCGGCGGTGGGGCGCGGCGGGGAAAAGCAAGAGAACGGAAGGAGGGAGCTGATGACCGACGCGACCGACCGGCCGCGGGTCGGCAGGTCGAACCAGAGCTCGAACCGGGCTTCGAACCAGGGCTCTAACCAAAGCTCGAACCGGGAAACGAACCTGGGGCCGAACCTCGGGCCGAACATGGGCTCGAGCCTGAAGCAGGTGCTGACCGACGCGGCCCGCGCCGCGCGCCCGCTGAGCGCCCTGGCCCCCCGCGCGCGGGCCGCCATGCTCCGGCGGGCGGCAGACGCCCTTGACGCCGCCGCCGCCGACCTCGTGCCGGTCGCGATGGCCGAGACGCACCTCCCCGAGCCGCGGCTGCGGGCCGAGCTCATCCGGACCACCTTCCAGCTTCGGCTGTTCGCCGACCTGCTCGACGACGGCGCCTACCTGGAGGCGACGATCGACCGGCCGGACCCGGCCTGGCCGACCGGCCCGCGCCCCGACCTACGCCGCATGCTGCTGCCGCTCGGGCCGGTCCTGGTGTTCGCCGCCTCCAACTTCCCGTTCGCCTTCAGCGTCGTCGGCGGCGACACGGCCGCCGCGCTGGCCGCGGGCTGCCCGGTGCTGCTCAAGGTGCATCCGGGCCACCCCGAGCTGTCCCGGCTGACCGCCCGCGTGCTGGCCGACGCGCTCGCCGCCGGCGGTGCGCCGCACGGCACGTTCGCCCTGGTCGAGGGGGACGTCGAGGGGCGGGCCGCGCTGGTCGACCCCCGGGTACGGGCCGGGGCGTTCACCGGGTCGCGGCGGGCCGGCCGCTTCCTGTTCGACCTGGCCGCGGCGCGGGCGGACCCGATCCCGTTCTACGCCGAGATGGGCAGCGTCAACCCGGTGTTTGTGACCCCGGCGGCCGCGGCCCGCCGCGGACCGGAGATCTGGGCCGGTTACGTCGAGTCGTACACCCTCGGTGCCGGGCAGTTCTGTACCAAGCCGGGGCTGCTGTTCGCGCCGGCCGGCACGGCCGAGTCGGACCTGGTCACCCTGGTGTCCGGCCGCCCGGCCGCCCGGCTGCTGAACGACCGGATCGTCGCCGGGTTCCGGGACACGCTCGGCGAGCTCGTGGACCACCCGGCGGTCGACGTGCTCGTAGCCGGAACCGACCGTTCCGGCGGCACCGACGGTCCCGGCGGCACCGACGGTCCCGACGGTTCCGACGGTCCCGCCGGCGCCGACCGTCCCGTCGGCGAAACCCCGACGCTGCTGGTCACCGGCGTCGCCGACTGGCTGGCCGACCCGGAGGCGTTGGCCACCGAATGCTTCGGCCCGGCGTCCCTCGTCGTCACCTACGCCGACCCGGCCGACCTGCTCGCCGTCGCCCGCGCCCTTGACGGGCAGCTGACGGCGACTGTCCACGGCGAGGACGACGACCAGCTCGCCGCCGACCTGCTGGTGGAGCTGTCCGACCGGGTCGGCCGGGTGGTGTGGAACGGCTGGCCCACCGGGGTGTCGGTCACCCCGGCCATGACCCACGGCGGCCCGTACCCGGCGACCACGTCCCTGTTCACCTCGGTGGGGACCAGCTCGATCAACCGGTTCCTCCGTCCGGTCACCTACCAGGGGCTGCCGTCCCACCGGCTGCCGGAAGCGTTGCGGGACGATAATCCGTGGAACCTGCCCCGCAAGGTCGACGGCCGGCCGCGGCTTCCGGAGAGGCCCGACCGGCCGGCCCGGTTGGGGGCGTTCGCCCCGGGCCGGCCCGGGGCGAGGGACTGACCGTGGCGGACCGTCCGCGGCCGGTCACCGAACCGGTCGCCGTGCACGGGGAGGGTCCGGTCTGGGTCCCGGCCTGGGGCGGCCTGCACTGCGTGGACCTGCTGGCCGGCGACATCCTGGCGGTCGAGGTCGCGACCGGGTCGGTGACCCGCCATCGGGTCGGGACGGTGGCCGCGACGGTACGCCCGCGGGCCGGCGGTGGTGCGGTGGTCGCGGTGGAGCGTGGCTTCCTGCTGGTCGACAGCGGCGGCCCGGACGACCCGTCCGGCCTGGTGGCCGGGGCGCGGCGCCCGCTGGGGGAGCTGTGGGGCGCGGCCGACGGCCGGCGCATGAACGACGGCGGGTGCGACCCCGACGGCCGGTTCTACTGCGGGTCCATGGCATACGACGAGCGTCGTGGAGCGGGCTCGCTCTACCGGCTCGAGCCGGACCGCACCCATACCGCCGTGCTGGCCGGCGTGACCGTTTCCAACGGGCTGGCGTGGAGCCCGGACTCGTCGACGGCCTACTACGTGGACACGCCGACGCTGCGGGTCGACGCGTTCGACTACGACCTGGATCGGGGGCTGACCGGCCGGCGGCCGCTGGTCACGGTGCCGCCGGGGGTGGGGGAGCCCGACGGGATCGCGGTGGACGCTGAGGGCGGCCTCTGGGTGGCGTTGTGGGGCGGCGGCGCGGTGCGTCGTTACACGCCCGCCGGTCGTCTGGACGGCGTCGTCCGGCTGCCGGTCCCGCGGGTGACCGCATGCACGTTCGGCGGGGAGGCGCTGTCGACGCTTTACGTCACCACGTCCCGGGTGGCGACCGACCTGGACCGCCACCCCGAGGCCGGCGCGCTGTACGCGGTCGACGTCGGGGTCGGCGGACTCCCCGTCCAGCCGTTCGCCGGCTGACACCCTGGTGCGCCGAGGTGGTCGGCTCCGCGCCGCCGGTGCGGACTCCGCCCACCTTCGCGGGAAGGTCGACCCCGCCCGATCAGCGAGACCCGGCCGCGCGGACTCCCTGTCGTCGGTGGCGTTGTTCGATGTGGACGGCCGGCTCCTCGCCACCAGCGGGCGGTTGGTCCCCGTCAGCCGTGGCGCTGGGCGGCCGCTCCGGGACGCCGCGGCACGGCGCGCTGCGGCTGGACGTGGACAAGCGGGTGGCCGCCCTCGATCCCGGCGGTCCCGGTCTGGGCATCGTCCATAGAACAACACATTCTGCCCTCGTCCCTGGCCAGACGCCAGCGATCTGTGGTCGCGAAGATGACTGACCTGACGGCCCCGCGTGAGTGAGAAAGCAGCAGAATTCCGAGCGTAGGTGATAGTGGCCGTCGGCTCCCTGGAGGCAAGGCATGTACCGGTGGTTAAACAGTCCGCTCCGGATCCTGGCGGGGGTCGGCGGGGCCGCTCTGGCCATCTACCTGCTCGTTCTCGGCTCGTCCGTGCTCGGTTCGTTCGACCGGACGAACGGCGGCCAGATCGCGGTGGTTCGCAACGGTGGTCCGTTCGACAATCACAAGATCCGGCAGATCATCGATCCCGCGTCCGGTCTGACGTACGTCGGGCTGTACTCTTCGGTCCACAAGTATCCGGCGCAACAGCGGTTCTACACGATCACCTCGAACGCCAACCAGGGCGACCGGGCCGGGGTGGATATCGTGCAGGTGCCGTCCAAGGACGGTGTCGAGATGGGCATCGAAGGTACCCTTTACTTCTCCCTTAATCTTGATCATAAGGTCCTGCGAGACTTTGACAACAAGTTTGGGACCCGGAAGTTCCAGTCGGTGGCGAACCGCAAGTACTACACGGCCTACGGCAGCGACCCCGGCTGGTCAGCTTTCCTTGACACGATCATCCGGCCGGTTATAGACAACGACCTCCGCGAACAGATCAACAACTTCTCCTGCGCCGACCTCGTCTCGTCCTGCGCACTGGTGCAACTCGGCGCGAATGGGCAGGCGGGGGCGGCGGCCACCCTGACGGCGGCGTCGTCGAACGGCAACATCGCCAAGGTCCAGAACGCCATCAACTCGTCGCTGGCCGCCGATCTGACCTCGACGCTCGGCGATCAGTTCCTCGTCGGCCTGCGGTTCAACCTCGTCCGGATCACCCTGCCGCCGAATGTGCAGACAGCGGTCAACAACGCCCAGGCCGCGTTCGCGAACATCACCGAGGCCCAGGCCAAGGTCCAGCAGGCGAAAGCCGAGGCGGAAGCGAACCGGCAACGACAGTCGGGCTATGCCGACTGCCCCGCGTGCGCCCAGATCGACGAGCTGAAGGCCATCCCGCCGAACGTGACGACATACGCGCCCGGCGCCGGGGTCGCGGTCAGCACGGGCGGTCACTGAGCCTTGACCCCTGAACACGGCCGTCGACGCCGGCATCCCGGCTGCCTACTCGCGGACCAGGTCCGCCACCCTCGGCCGAGCCCTGCGTAGCGAGGCGAAGGCCTCCCGCGCGGCTTCGACGTTCGCGTCCGCCAGCCGCCCGGAGAAGCGCGCCCACACGGTGGTCTCGACATCGGCGAGGGTCAGCGTGCCGGTCAGCGCCGCGAACGCTCCGAGCAGCGCGGCGTTCGGCGACGGGCGGCCCGGGTGGCGGCGGCCCAGGTGGCGGCGGGCGATGCTCGAGGCCGGCACGGTCAGTATGTGGCCGGGGGCGAGTTGGCGCGCCCGGTCGGCCAGCCTCAGGTCGGCCAGGTCGCGCGCCGAGTTGATCAGGGCGTAGCCGTCCGGGCGAAGACCGTCGAAGACATCATCCCGGTGCGCCAGGTCCTCGTCCTGGATGATCAGAACGTCCGGGGCTACGACCGGTTCCCAGGCCAGGATGGGCCGGCCGTCGATCCGGCAGAAGGCGACCGCCGGCTCGGCGGCCCGTTCCTGGTCGAGACCGGGCAGGGTGCGCCCGTAGCCGCCGTGCACAAATGCCGCGACGGACAACATGGATGCCGCCGTTGTGACTTCGTGGCCGCCGTGGCCGTGTACGCGTACGGCGAACATTCCGTTTCGACCTCCCACGGTCAGATCGCACGGTCACATTCCAGGGTCAGATACGGGCCACGGACCGGGAACCGGGTGAGCGGCGTACCGGGCTCTCAGCATGCTCCAGACGCGCGCGCAATTCCTGGAGCTGGGCGTCCACGCGCGACGGGAGGCGGTCGAAGCGCGCGAAGTGCTCGGCGATGGAGTCCGCCTCCGCCCGCCAGTCGGTGGCGTCGACCGTCAGCAGTTCGGCGAGGTCGTCCGGGCTGAGCGCCAGGCCGTCGAGGTCGAGCGCGGACGGGGTCGGTACATAACCGATGGGGGTCTCGACGGCGGCGGCCGTCCCGGCGACGCGGTTGAACACCCAGGCCAGTACCCGGCTGTTCTCGCCGAAGCCGGGCCACAGCCAGCGGCCGTCCGCGGCCTTGCGGTACCAGTTGACGTAGAAGATCCTGGGCAGGACGGCGCCCGGGGTGTCGCCGAGGCGGAGCCAGTGGGCCCAGTAGTCGGCCATGTTGTAGCCGCAGAACGGCAGCATCGCGAACGGGTCGCGGCGCAGTACCCCGACCGCCCCGGTGGCGGCGGCGGTCGTCTCCGAGGACACCGTGGCCCCCATGAACACCCCGTGCGCCCAGTCCCGGGCCTCGGTGACCAGCGGGACGACCGACGCGCGGCGCCCGCCGAACAGGATCGCGTCGATCGTCACCCCGGCCGGGTCGTCCCAGTCGTCCGCGATGGACGGGCACTGCGACGCCGGCGCGGTGAACCGGGCGTTCGGGTGTGAGGACGGGCGGCCCGAGGCCGGCGTCCAGTCCTGGCCCTTCCAGTCGACGGCGTGCGCCGGCGGGTCCTCGGTCAGGCCTTCCCACCACACGTCCCCGTCGTCGGTCAGCGCGACGTTGGTGAAGATGCAGTTGGCCCGCAGCGCCGCGACGGCGTTGGGATTGGTGGCCGGCCCGGTGCCGGGCGCGACACCGAAGAAACCGTTTTCCGGATTGATGGCGCGCAGCCGGCCGGCCGCGTCAAACCGCAGCCACGCGATGTCGTCGCCAACCGTCTCCACCTTCCAGCCGGGGAGGGTGGGAACAAGCATGGCCAGGTTGGTCTTCCCGCAGGCCGACGGGAACGCGGCGGCGATGTGGCGGGTGTGGCCGGCCGGGTTGGTGAGCTTCAGGATGAGCATGTGTTCGGCGAGCCAGCCCTCGTCGCGGCCCATCACCGAGGCGATGCGCAGCGCGAAGCATTTCTTCCCGAGCAGCGCGTTGCCGCCGTAGCCGGATCCGTAGGAGATGATTTCGCGGGTCTCCGGGAAATGGGTGATGTACTTCGTGCCGCTGCACGGCCAGGGGACGTCCGGCTGGCCGGGCCCGAGCGGGGCTCCGACCGTGTGCAGAGCCCGGACGAAATCACCCTCGTCGCCGATCAGATCCAGGGCCGCCTGCCCCATCCTGGTCATGATCCGCATCGACGCCACGACGTACGGCGAATCGGTGATCTGCACGCCGAGCTGGGAGATCGGGGAACCGAGCGGGCCCATTGAGAACGGCACGACGTACATCGCGCGGCCGCGCATCGCGCCGGCGAACAGGCCGGTCAGCGTGGCGCGCATGCCCGCCGGGTCGGCCCAGTTGTTGGTCGGTCCCGCGTCGGCGGGCGACCGGGAGCAGATGAACGTACGGTCCTCGACCCGGGCGACGTCCGACGGGTCCGAGCGGGCCAGGAAACTGTTCGGCCGCAGCTCCGGGTTGAGCCGGATCAGCATTCCCGAGGCCACCATCTCCTCGGTCAGCCGGGTCCACTCGTCCGCCGAGCCGTCGCACCAGACAATACGTTCCGGCTCGGTGAGGGACGCCACGTCCTCCACCCACGAAATCAGATCGAGGTTACCGGTCGGGGAACGTCCCATGGGATTTCTCCTCCGTTCAGGCCGCGGCGCCTGCCGTCATTCGGTTTCTGACGACTCGAGCGTCGTCCAGCGGGGGCCCGGCTACCACGCTCTCCGGTACCGCGCGACCGGGCCGAACGGCCCGCTCCGAGGCGACGCCCGGCCGGCGACCGCGGCGGCGTCCGCGGCCGGGCCTGGGCCGGCGCGTAGGCCATCACCTGGGGGACGAGGTAGGCCGCGACAGTTACCCCGGCGAACAGGTCTCCGGGCAGAGCGGGCCGCTGATGGGTGGCCCGGCTGGGCGGCGTATGCGGCGTGGCTCGTCGGTTATGCGACGATGGGCGAGCTTTGCGCCGGGCGGCCGCCGCCACGAGCGCCGCCCACCGTACCGGTGCGCGTCAGAGGGAGAGATCCGATGCCCGTGAATCAGCGTCCGACCCTGGGACCGATGGTCTCCGCTACCTGCCTGCAGCAGTTGCGGATCTACACGGAGGATCTCGCTGGTCGCGGGCCCGTTCTCGGGGCGGGGCGGCTGCGTGGCCGCGGCGTCATCGCCCAGCTCGGCCTCGACGGCTCGCGGCTGGACGACGACAAGCTGCTCGCGCTGTTCGCCGACGCGTTCGGCATCAACGGCACCCGGCTCTGCGTGGTGACCGACGTCCGGTCCGATGGTGCCGGAGGCTACGTGGTGCAGCTGATCGAGGGCGCGTGCACGCACCAGCTTCAGACCACCGAGCCGATGTGCGTCTACACACTCGGGGTCTTCGTCGGAGCCCTGCAGGCCGTGACGGGCGTTCCGATGCAGGGTACCGAGACGACGTGCGAGGCGGCCGGCGACCCGGTATGCACCTACGTGATACGCCCGCACCGGGCGCTGGTCTGAGCCCGCGCCGATCCGGCGGCCCGGACCGGTGACGGCGGGCGCCGCGGGCCGTCCGGGGGACGGGGGTCAGTCCCGGCGCCCGTCGGCGCCGCGGATGGTCGCCCGCAGGTTGGCCAGCTGGTCGTCGCGGCCGGTCAGAGCGCTCTGGAGCTGCTCCGACCGCCCGCGCTCCGCGTCGAGCTCGGCCCGCAGGGCCCGCGCGGCCTCCTCGGCGGCGGCCAGCTGGTCCCGCAGGCCGGCCACCTCCTGCCGGTTCGAGGACGCCGCGGCCTCGAGCGCCGCGATCGCGGCGCTCTCCATCCGCCCCATCTCGGTCTCGGCCCGGTCGGCCTGGGCGGCGACCTGGCCGCTCATCCGCTCCACCTCGGCGCGGGCCGCGGCCAGGTCCGCGCGGCTGGTGAGCAGCTGCTCGGTCACGAGGTCCAGCTGGGCCGCGGTCTCGTCGAGCGCCGGCGCGATGGGCGGCCGGGGCGCGACGGCGAACCGGCGGCGGAGCGCGGCGCTGGCGACAGTGCCGGCGACGGTGCCGGCCAGCGCTCCCACCAGGAACAACGGGCGGCCCTGGCCGGCGTGATCAGGCCGCGCGCGCCCTGACGCCCGCACGCCGAGGCAGCGGACGGTCGTTGCCCGGGACCCGTCGCCGTTCACCTGACACCGCCGAGGAGGCCCCGTCCTTCAGGGCGGGGAGGAATCGGCGGCAGCCCAACCGCCGCACAACAGGGTGACTTACACACGTGTGATTCTCCGGTAAGATGGTGAATGTGCGGACGGCGTACAAAGTACGGGCCTACCCGACGGCGGGCCAGCAACAGATGCTGGCCCGCACGTTCGGCTGCATCCGAGTCGTCTGGAACAAGACACTCGAAGAACGCCACCGCCGGTACGCGACCGAGAGCAAGCCGACCTCGTACAAGGAGACCGACGCCGCGCTGACCGGGTGGAAGAAGACGCCCGACTACGAGTGGCTGAACGAGGTGTCGTCGGTCCCGTTGCAGCAGACGCTGCGGCACCAGCATGCCGCCTTCGCGAACTTCTTCGCCGGGCGCGCGAAGTACCCGCGCCGCAAGAACCGCAACAGCCGGCAGTCCGCGCATTACACCTGTTCCGGGTTCCGCGTCAAGGCCGGCGCGCTCTGGCTGGCGAAGACCAGCGAACCGCTGGCCGTCGTCTGGTCGTTCGACGACGTCGACCTCGCGACCCTGAACCCGACGATGGTCATCGTCTCGCGGGAGCCGGACGGCCGGTACTTCGTCTCGTTCGCGGTCGAGACCGACAGCGACCCGCAACCGCTTCCCTCGACCGGGCAGGCTGTGGGTATCGACCTCGGGTTGAAGGACTTCGCGGTGCTCTCCAGCGGGGAGAAGATCGCCCATCCGAGGGACATGGAGCGCCACGAGCGCCGGCTCAAGCGCTACCAGCGCCGCCTGTCGCGCTGCCAGAAGGGTTCCGCGAACCGGAAGAAGGCCAGGGTCAAGGTCGCGAAGTGCCACGGGAAGGTGGCCGATGCGCGCCGTGACTTCCTCAACCAGGCGTCGACCCGGATCGTCCGCGAGAGCGATGCCATCGCGATCGAGAACCTGAATGTCTCCGGCATGGTGAAGAACCGTTCGCTGGCGAAGGCGATCTCCCGCACCGGCTGGGGAGAGTTTCGCCGCCAGATCGAGTATAAGGCGGAACGGGCCGGGCGCCGTGTGGTGGTGGTTGACCGCTGGTACCCGTCGTCCAAGACGTGCTCGCACTGCGGGTATCTTCTCGACACCCTGGGCCTGTCCACTCGTGAGTGGATGTGCCCGGACTGCGGCACCCGGCACGACCGGGACGTCAACGCCGCCAAGAACATTCTCGCGGCTGCCGGGCTGGCAGCGTCTGCCTGCGGAGGCGATGTAAGACGGCAAGGGACCTCCCTTCCGCTGTGGCCGGTGAAACAGGAAAACCTATCCGTGAGGATGGGAGTCCCGGTCCTTTAGGGCCGGGAGGATGTCAACATGCCACGAGGCTAGCTCGGGTGGTTCCACCCGTGGTTCGGGAGGCCGGTGCCGGTGTCCCGCGGGAGCCGAGGGGTGCTCACCAGTAGTCTCGGGTGGTGCCCTCGACCGGGTACGGCCGGGCGTCGGATGGGTTCCCTTCGCCCGGGTGCCGGTCTGTGGGGGTCATGGTGGGCGGGAGTGGATCGGGGCCGAGGGTGTGCGGGTCGGGGCTGAACGCGCCGTCGTCCGGGGGTCCGGCGTCGGCCAGGCCCGGGTCGATGCTCAGGAGCAGCGCCTGGATGAGCAGGGCGACGTCGTGCCGGCGGCGCGCGTCGACCTCGAAGACCGGGGCGTTGACGCCGAGGCCGAGCAGCGCCTCGCGGTAGGAGTCCAGCCCGGGGTGGCGCCGGACGTCCACGCCCGTGACCCCGACCGCGACCGCGGTCTCGTCGATCATCTCGCGGAATGCCTGGACGAACTCGGCCAGGTCGGCCAGCGGCGCCGGCCGGGCGTTGCTGACCAGCAGGATGAGGCCGATCGCGCCCTCGGTGAGGATCTGGCGCATGAAGCTGAACCGGTCCTGGCCCGGGGTGCCGTAGAGGTGGACCTGCTCGCCGCCGCCGAGCCGCAGGACGCCGTAGTCCATGGCGATGGTGGTAGTGGCCTTCAGGTGCCTGGTCTCGTCGGTGGGCCGTACGTCGGTGCTGACCGGCGGGATGTCGCTCACGGACGCGATCGCCGTGGTCTTTCCCGCGCCGACCGGGCCGGAGAAAATGATCTTATGCTGTATCGTCATCGGCCACTCTCCGCGGGGATGTTGGCGTAGATCGCCAGGCCCGCCGTCAGGGCGTGCGAAGTCTGTCGAACAGCTTGCGCAACAGGCTCCGTCTCGGCGTGGGAGTGATCGCGTTCTGGGCGGGCGAGTCCGGTAGGACCCTGGGCGGGGAAGCCTGGAAGGCCCCTGGGCCTGGGGTGGTTGGCGGGCCTGGGGTGGTTGGCGGGCCTGGGGTGGTTGGCGGGCCTGGGCTGGTTGGCGGCCCCGGGGGCGCCGCCGGGGCCGGGTAGGCCGCCGGGGTCTCCGGCGCCGCCGAGCCGCTGGCTGGGGCGGGCGGTGGCGGCGCCGCGGGGTGGACGAGGTCGATCGCGGCGGCGGCACTGTAGAAGGCGAAGACATCCCCGGGGGGCAGGCCCAGCAGGTGGATGATCTGGCTGATCGAGTAGGCCTGACGGGCCCAGAGGGCGGCGATGCTCATGCCGCCGGGCGTGACGATCAGCCGGGTGAAGTTGGGCCATTCCCGCAGGATGTACGGGGTGTCCAGGGCGGTGCCGAGCGGGAGCCGCCCGCGCGACGCGCCCAGCGCGAGCTTCCACAACAGGATGTCCAGCGAGACCATGTCCGGGTGGTTGATGTTGTACTGGGGGGCGGGGGTGAAGATCAGTTCGGCCCGCGCGGGCAGGTCCTGCTCGCCGGCATACACCCGCAGGCCGTCGTGGCCGCCCTCCACGATGGCGGTATAGCTGGTCGGGTAGAGGGCGATCCTCGGCCAGGGGCCCTGGATGTACACCGCCCGGCCGATCTCCAGCGCCCGGCGGTAGGACGTGGCGACCAGGCCTTCGAGGAACCGGTCCGGGTCATATCGCGGCACGTCCGCCGACGCACCGTCGTTGGCGGGGGTGAACCCGCCGGTGTGGACGAAGCCGCTGGTCGATGCGAGTCCGCCGGTCGGCGCGGGATCGCCGGTCGGCGCGGGATCGCCGGTCGGCGCGGGATCGCCGGTCGGGCCGGGGGGCGGCGGAACGTCGCTCCCGCGGATGTTGGCCCGCGAGAGCGGCTGGGTGTCCTCCTCGGGCCGAGACGGCGGGAGCTGCCCGCTGGTCGCGGGCCACTCGGCGTTCTCCCCCTCCGTCCAGCGCTCGGGCCGCTGCGGCCAGTAGGCGTCCACTCGTTGGCTCCCGCTTACCTCATGACGCGGCGGATCGTCGCGACCGCGGCTGCCGGCCGGGCCGCCGCGTGGCGCTCAGATTGCCCTGGCCAGTGCCTGCGCCCCCCGGCGTACATCGATGAACGTTGTGCCGAGTTTGGCCTCCGGTCCAGTGATCACTACCAGGACTGTGTCCGGGCTCGCACGGGTCAGGAGCACGTATCCGCCCTGACTCTTGATGAGGATCTGGTCGAGCTCGCCCCGGCGGAGTTCCGCCGTGGCCTGGCTGCCCAGGGCGAGCATGGCCGCGCTCATCGCCGCCACCCGCTCCTGCACGAACTCGGCCGGGAGCAGCGAGACCAGGAGTAAGCCGTCCATGGAGATCAGCGCGGATCCCTCGATGTCCTCGGACGAAGCGATGAGCTCCCGTAGGACGGAGGTCACCAACTGCTCTCGCACGCCAGTCTCCCGGTGGTACACGGTCTGTCGCGAACCGCTCACAAGCCGGTGCGCCGCCACTGCTCCAGGGTCGATCGGTCGTGGCCAGCCTGACCCCAGGCAACTGTAGTGTCAGGTTGTGGATGTCTGTCGTCTGGCTCGTCGTGGGGAGACTGTCCGGCCAGGACGGCATAAGGCCGCGGGCCGGCGCCGGCGCGCGGGCGGGGCTCCGGGCCACCAAGGCGTGGTCGGCCGGGTTGTCGCGGGTGACCGGGCTCGCCCTTGCCGGCCCGGCCCCGGAGTTGCGCACATCGGAGGCATTCTGCGAATGTGCGCTTCGTGGTGGTGACCTCGAACGCCGGTCGGAACTCGACCGTTCACGACGCGGCCGTGCCGAGGGCGGCCCGGCGGGCGTGACATGAGGCCTAGCGTCCCGGGCGGACGGGGGCAGCCACAGCCGGAGGAGAGCGGCGGTCGGCCGCGACATCGCGGCTCGTCGAAATGGCCGCGGCGGCATCGGGGCCCGGCCACGCCTTCCGTCGGAACGGGGAGCGAGGATGCCTCCTCGAGCCTCGCCGCCGCGCCAGCGGGTGACAGGCCAGCGGCCGGCGACGAAGTGGTCAGCGGCGACATCGTGGTCGGCCGTGAAGTCGTGACCCTCCTGGGCCGGGCCACCCCCGGGCCGGAACCCCCAGCCGATTCGCCCCCAGCCGATTCGCCTTCGGGCGTGGAGCCGGAAGCACCCAGGTCAAGTGATTCCTTTCCGAACGGAGAAGCAGCTGTGAGTATTCAGTCGGAGTTGTCACGGGTGGTGTCCGACCTGCGGCGGTCCATTCCGGAGCTGAACGGCGTCATGGTCGCGTCGGTGGACGGCCTCTCGGTCGCGCACGACCTCCCCGAGGCGGACGCGGAACGGATGGCCGCGATGGCGGCGACCGCCCTGGGCCTGGGAAAGCGCATCTCGGAGCGGACCAACCTCGGGGAGATGCAGGAGACGGTGGTCCGCGGCGCTAACGGCTACCTGGTGGTCTACGCGGCTGGTGAGCAGGCCGTCCTCGTTCTCTCCGGTCCGTTCAACTCCAACCTGGGGCTGATGCGGATCGAGGCTCGCGCGGCGTCGACGGAGATCAACAAACTGCTTGGCTAGTCCGCTGTTCTTCCTGGGCAGTTGCCCAGGGTCACCGGCGGGATCGACAGCGCCGTCGATCCCGGGCGGTGGACACGACGCCCACCCAGGGCGGGCCCGCCACGCGTGGATTGCCGCCGAGGTTCAACCGTGTCGGCAGCCGGACATTAGTGTAACACGGCGACGCGGTATAGATATGTATTACGGGGCCGCATTTCCCCTGCCTTCCTGACCCCGAGGAGAAGTCCGTGACCAGGAAAAACCCAGTTCATGGGGGAGGCGGGGGCGGCGAAGGCGCGGGGGCGGGGGCTGGGACGGCCGAGCCGCTGGTCGCCATGACCGCGGTATGCAAGTCGTTCGGTGCGCATCAGGTCCTGACCGACGTCGACCTCACCGTTGACCGCGGCGGTGTCGTGGTGATAATCGGGCCGTCCGGCTCGGGTAAGTCGACCCTGTGTCGATGCATCAACCGGTTGGAGGTCATCGACAGCGGGACCATCACCATTGACGGCCAGCCGTTGCCGGCCGAAGGACGCGAGCTGGCGCGGATGCGGGCACGGGTCGGCATGGTCTTCCAGTCCTTCAACCTGTTCGGGCACCTCAGCGTCCTGGACAACGTCACACTCGCCCCGATCCGGGTCCGGGGGCTGAGCCGCCGGGACGCCGAGGCGGCGGCCCGGAAGCTCCTGGACCGGGTGGGCATAGCCGACAAGGCCGACCAGGCACCGGCCGAGCTTTCCGGCGGCCAGCAACAGCGCGCGGCGATTGCCCGGGCGCTGGCGATGGAACCGACGATCATGCTGTTCGACGAGCCGACCTCAGCGCTCGACCCGGAGATGGTGACCGAGGTTCTCGACGTGATCCGGGAGCTGGCCCGGGCCGGAATGACGATGGTCGTGGTCACCCATGAGATGGGTTTCGCCCGGGAGGTCGCCGACCAGGTGGTCTTCATGGACGACGGGCGCATCGTCGAGTCTGCTCCGCCAGCCGAGTTCTTCGCCAACCCGCGAAGCGCCCGGGCGCGCGACTTCGTCGGCAAGGTCCTGCATCCCTGAAACAGGCCTGACCGGCGCCGGTCGATCAAAGGCTGTTTTCTCACAAGGCCTGTTCCACGACAGGGCCTTGCGCTGACAAGGCCGGTTCTCCGACAGAAGGAAACTGAATGAAGAAGCGGTTCTACTCGCTGGCGGGCCTGTTCGCCGCCGGCGCGCTGGCGCTGGCCGCATGCGGCGGCTCGTCCGGCGGCCCGGGCGCCACCGCCAACACCGGCGGCTACAAGACCGTGAAGGCGGACAGCCTGCCGGCCAGCCCCACGCTCGACGCGATCAAGGCGCGCGGGAAAATCATCATCGGCACCAAGTTCGACCAGCCGCTGTTCGGCCTGCAGAACCCGACGAACGGGCAGATCGACGGCTTCGACGCCGAGATCGGCCGGCTGCTGGCGCTGCGCATCTTCGGCGACCCCGGCAAGGTCAGCTTCATCGAAAGTGTCTCGAAGAACCGAGAGCCCTACATCCAGCAGGGCAAGGTCGACGCCGTCATCGCGACCTACACGATCAACGCCACCCGCAAGAAGCTGGTGGACTTCGCCGGCCCGTACTACGTCGCCGGCCAGGACATCATGGTGAAGGCCAACGACACCTCGATCGCCGGCGTGACCGACCTCAACGGCAAGAAGGTGTGCACGGTCACCGGTTCGACCTCGGCGACGAACCTGAAGAAGTTCGCGCCGACCGCCCAGCCGCTGCTGCTCGACACATACAGTTCGTGCGCCGAGGCCCTCGGCGACGGTAGGGTGCAGGCAGTAACCACCGACAACGTCGTCCTGCTCGGCCTGATCTCGCGGAACCCGGGCAAGTACAAGCTGGTGGGCAAGTCGTTCACCCAGGAGCCCTACGGCATCGGACTGAAGAAGGGCGACGACGCCTTCCGCTCGTTCGTCAACGACACCCTGGCCACCGCCTATACGAACGGGGACTGGGCCCGCGCCTTCACAGAAACGGTCGGCGCGGTCGAGAAGACCACACCGACCCCGCCCGCCCTCGACCGGTACACCCATTCCTGATCCACCCGCCGTCCCCTGATCCACCCGCCGTCCCCTGATCCAGCCGCGGAGCACTCCCGTGAACGTCGTCCTCCACCATCTCGGCCTCTACTGGTCGGGGCTGTGGGTCACCCTCGAGCTCACCGTGCTGTCGTTTATGTGCGCGCTGCTCGTGGGGACGGTCGTCGCGGTGATGCGGGTCAGCCCGGCCGCCCCGCTACGGGCGGCCGGGCTGCTCTACGTCGAAACAGTGCGCAACACGCCACCGTTGCTCCTGCTCTTCCTGTTCGTCTACGGCCTGCCGAAGGTTGGCCTGATCTACTCGCTGTTCGTGTCGGCCGTGGTCGTGCTCGGCGGCTACACCGGCGCCTTCGTCGCCGAGGTGATCCGGTCGGGCATCAACGCGGTCCCCGTCGGCCAGGCCGAGGCGGCCCGCTCGCTCGGCCTGACCTTCAGCCAGACGCTGCGCCACGTCGTGCTGCCCCAAGCGTTCCGGACGATGGTGCCCCCGCTGGGGAACCTGCTGACGGCGCTGGTGCGCAACACCTCCCTGGCCGCGCCGATCGGCGTCCTCGAGCTGACCGAACGAGCCGACCAGCTCAACGCGACCGCGGCGGCGCCGGTCCCCATCTTCATCGGGGTGCTGATCACCTACATGATCGTGACTCTTCCGCTCGGCGCCGTGATCGGCGCGGTCGAACGGCGCGTGGCGGTCGCCCGGTGAGCAGCCGTCGCCTGAGCGGCCGTTTCACAGGTGGCCGTTCCGCGAGCGGTTCGGTGCTCTACGACGTGCCCGGCCCCCGGGGGCGGCGCCGGATCCTGGTCGGTTCGATCGTCGCGGCGCTGGTCATCGGCGCGCTCGCCGCTGTGGCGCTGGTCCGGCTGGCCCACCACGGCCAGCTCGACGCGGCCCGCTGGAAGTTCGTGACCGAACCGTCCATCCTGCGCTACCTGATGTTCGGGCTGCTCAACACGCTCAAGGTGGCGGCCGTCGCCGGTGGGCTGGCGCTGGCGGTCGGAGCCCTGATGGCCGTCGGCCGCCTCGCCCCGAGCGTGCTGGTCCGCGCGGGCGCGACCAGCTACGTGCAGTTCTGCCGGTCGCTCCCCGTGCTGCCGCTGATCCTCTTCATCGGGCTGGGCTTCCCGGAGCTGGGCGTGCGGCTGCCGGCCTTCTGGTTCCTGGTCCTCGGGCTCGCTCTGTACAACAGCGCCGTCTTCGCGGAGATCTTCCGGGCCGGCGTCGTGTCGCTGCCGCGCGGGCAGCGGGAGGCGGCCTACGCGCTCGGGCTCACGTACTGGGGCACGATGCGCCTGGTGCTGCTGCCCCAGGCCGTCCGCCGGGTGCTGCCCGCCACGCTCAGCCAGTTCGTCGTCCTGCTCAAGGACAGCTCACTGGGCTTCGTGATCTCCTACCCGGAACTGCTGCGCCGCGGCCAGATCACCGGCGAGTTCACCCACTCGATCCTGCAGGTCTACGTCGTCGTGGCCGTCATTTACATCATCGTCAACGCCACCCTGTCCTACCTCGTCCACCGGTTGGAGCGGCGGCAGAAGCGGGCGCCGATCGTCCGGCCCGCGGCCGGGGCCAGCCCGCTGAGCACGCCGACGGACCGGGGGGCGGTCCGGGCCGGCGGCAAGGAGCTCACCGGCCGTTGACCGCACAGGCGTGCTCGGCCAGGTGGCAGGGCCGGGCTAGGGGCACGGCGGCCGGTAGGGCAACTCGGGCACGTATCTGGCCCACTCGGCGACGCTGATCCGGTTGGCCGGCTCCGCGCAGGCCGCTCGGACGATGACGGCGGGGTCGAGGCTCCACAGCTGGGTGGCGAGCATCTCGCCACCAGTGGCCAGGAGGTCACCGCGGGCGCTGAACGTGATCGCCGTGGCGGAGCCGGCGCCGACGCGCAGTGGCTGGCCGAGCCGGATAGGTCGGGTCGGGTCGTCTAGGTCGGAGACGGTCACGGTGTCGTCGGCGCCGCTGACAGCGAAGTAGCGGCCGTCGGCGCTGAACGCGGACGCCGACGCGCGGTCGTAGGTGTGGCCGCCGAGCAGTTGCTGCCACGGCCGAAAGTCCGACCGGTCGGTGACGTCCCACAGCATGGTCTGGCCGTGGCTGTCGCCGACGGCGAGAATCCTTCGGCGTGAGTTGAACGTGAGAGCCGTGATGCTGCCGCTGTCGAGACTGATCGGCTCCCCGTCGGCGGTGAGCTGGCCCGGGCCGAGATCGGCGAGGACGATCCTGCTGGTCGTGCCGTTGCCCTCCCCCACGGCGAGGGTGGCGCCGTCCGTGCTGAACGCGAGCGCCGTCACGGCGAGACCGTTGCCGGTGAGCTGACGGCTGAGGACGGCGGGACGGGCCGGATCAGTGATCGTCCAGAGGGTCACGTCGCCGCCGGGGCCGCCGGTGGCGAGCGTGTGCCCGTCCCGGCTGAACGCGAACGCCGTGACGGAGTCGGAGCCGGGGGCCGGGGACAGCTCCAGCGGGTTCGGGTCGACTCGGTCGGTGATGTTCCACAGCCGCGCCGTCCGATCCGCGCGGCCGACCGCGAGGACGCGGCCGTTGGGGCTGAAGGCGAGCGTGGTGACGGCATGGGGGCTGGCGGCGGCGGCGTAGCTGTGCTCGGTGAGTGACCGGCCGAGCCGGCGGGGATGACCTGGATCGACCGTGTCCCACAGAATCAGGGTGCCGTCGGTGCCACCGGCGGCGAGGGTCCGCCCGTCGGGGCTGAGCGCCAGGGTGGTGAATGAACCGGAACTGTCGAGGGAGCGGTTGACGCGCGCGGGGCCGATCAGAACTCGAACGGCGTCGTCGGTGGCGTCCGTGGGCGCGATCTGGAAGGCGGCGACGGCCAGCCTGCGGGCCAGTCCCGAGTTCTCGCGGCGAATGCTGTCCGCCGCCAGGACAAGCCGATCGGCCGCGGTCGTGTCGGGAGCCGAACCCGACCTGGCCGTCCCATGCCAGGCAAGCGCCGCATATCCGCTGGTCACGGTGCACAGGGCCAGGCTCGCGGCGGCGATCAAGCTGCTCCACCGCCGTCTGACGCCCGTCCTGACTGGGGCTACGTCGTGGTGGGTGGCGACGAGTGCCGGCCAACTGTCAGTCGACTCGAGGCAGACGGCGCGGAACTGGGCCCGGTGCCGGATCTCGGCCAGCGCGTGCGGGGGTGTGCGGGCGCACAGGTCGTCGAGGCCGTCCCCGCCGAGGGAGGACGCGGCCAGCAGCGCGTCGATGGCGGACTCGTCAGTCGGTTCGGTCATGGTTCCCCCGGGTCTGGACGCGCCGCCGATGGCGGTAGATCATTGCTTCGACCGCTCGGGGCGTGGTGCCGTCAGCCAGGATCTGGCTGATCTCGGCGTGGCTGAGGCCGTCGATGGTGAGCCCTACGGCCAGCCGCTGCCGAAGGTCCTCGATTGTGGCTAGATGATCGGCTACAAGAGCCTGGCCGGCGATCGAATCAGCGATGTCCGGGATCGCCGTCGGCCGCTCGCGGCCGACGGCGGCGCGCGCGGCTGCCTGCTGTCGGCGGACGCGGTGGTGCTTCCTGTACTCGGTGGCGAACGAGAAAAGGCAGGTTCCGGCGAAATAGGTGTTCAGGGCCGCGCCGCCGCCGGGTCGCCAGCCGCGGCCGGCGAGGGCGTCGCGCCGAAACGTCGTCAGCGCGTGCGCCACGGTGTCGTAGATGAGGTCGTCGATGTCGTGGTCTGACCATCCAGCCCAGCCGTCGGCGGGCGGTAGGCCCCGGATGCGCTTCGCGGCGCACAGGCCGTGGATCTCGCCGCGGCGTATCCAGGCGCCAGGACCTGGTAGCCGTAGCTGGCCAGTCGGTCGGCGACCCGCTCGTAGAGCGGGCCGGTGAATTCCGACAGGATCAGCCGATCGAACAGAACGGCGTCCCCGTCAGCGGCATCCTTGCCGGTGAGCGCCTCCATTGTCATTCCCCCGTAGGGAGGCTCATGGCGTACCGATCACCAGATCTGGCCTGCGTCTCATCGTCACCTCGGGTTCGGACGGTCGGTTCTGGTCCCTTCTATGCCGGCCACCGGCCGGTACCCCACATGATCGGGGATCTTTTTTTCGGTCGTGGGATCAACGCGGCAGCCGGCATAGGAACGGACATGAACACACCCTCGCCCACCCCGCGTCCGTGGCCGCTTCGACGTCCGCTGCCTGGCCCGCTCCTACGCCCGCGTCCACCCGCGGCACGCTCGGCGGTGGTGCTGCTGCTCGCCGTCGCGGGCACCGTCGGAGCCGGGTTGCTGTCCTGGCTGGCGCAACCGAGTCTCGCCGGGGCCGCGCTCACCGCGGCAAGCGTGTTCGGCGGCGTCCGCGGCTTCATGGAGTCCCGCGTCCCCGGCGCGGCCGTCGGTCCGCCCGTGCCGGCGGACGACCGCTCGGAGGGCCACTGACCGCCGTTCGCAGAGTCCTTCTCCGCGCGCGTCAGCCGTCGGACCGGTTCAGCCGTCCGAGTCGCCGGCCCGGCTCAGGCGAGGTCGAGGTGGGCGAAGATGACGACGTTGTCGACGTAGTGGCCGGTCCCGTGGTTGAAGGCGCCGCCGCAGGTGATCAGACGAAGCTGCGCTCCGCTGCCCGAGTGATAGACCTCCTGGTCGGGGAAGTCGGCCTTGGCGTACTCGGCCAGCCGGTCGACGATGAAGGTCGCGGTCGTGCCGTCCTTCCTTTCGACGAACACCTTCTCCCCGGGGCGCAGGTCGCGCAGCCGGTAGAAGACCGCCGGGCCCGTTTTCGAGTCGACGTGCCCGGCGATCACGGCGACGCCGTCGTCGCCCGGCTCCGGGCCGGCCTGGTTCCAGCCGACCTCGGTGAAGCCGGTCGGGGGGATCAGCGCGCCCGCCGCGTCCAGCCTCAGCGGTACGACCGGCGCGGTCACCGCGATGTCCGGCACCCGCAGCCGCACCGGGTCCGCCACCCTGGCCGGCGCCGCCGCCGGTGCCACCGTCGGGCCGCCCGGGGTCGGGCCGCCCGGGGTCGGGCCGCCCGGGGTCGGGCCGCCCGGCGCCTCCGACCGCGTCGTGGTCACGACCGGGTTCGGGTTGGCCACGACGGGCTGCCGCGAGCCGCCGCAGGCGAGCCCGGCCGGAGCCAGCACGAGCGCGGCCGCGAGCGCCGTGCCGGCGGCCAGGCGCCGACGGCCGAGTCGCGGATGCGACCGGCCGCCGGCGACCGTCGGGATTCTCGTCACCCGAGCGCGCCCGCGCGCCGCCGGCGCCACAGGCCGAGGCCGGCGAGCGCGCCGACGCCGACACCGCCCGCCGCGAGCGGGAGCGCGATGTCGGTGCCGGCGCGCGAGGCGGGCGCGGTGCCGCCCTCGCCCGTGTCGATCCCACCTTGTGGCTGGGTCGGCAGCGCGCGGTCCGGGTTCCCGTTGCCCTGGGGCGGCAGCGTGCCGGGCCGGGTACGGTTCGCGCGTTCGGTGGCCTGGGGCGGCAGCGCGCCTGGGGCGCCCGACCCGCTCGGCGCCCCAGGCGCCGCGGCGGCGGTCGCCGGCGGCAGGCTCGACGCCGGGGCCGGCGTCGCCGCCCTGGCCGCCGTCGCGGGCAGCGCCACCCCGGCGGCGACGGCTCCGGCAAGGGCGAGCGCGGATGTGGACGTGCGCAGCCGGCGGCCGGCTCGGGCCGGACGGCTGGGAGTGTTGATCATCGGGTTGCCTCGATTCTTCTCGGTGGCGGCCCGGCCGCGCAGGGGGCCGGGCGCCGACGGTCACGGACCAGCGGCGCTCGCCGCGGCCCGGACCGAGCCTGTCCGCGGCAGGTGGGCGCGAGGTGAGACGACGGTGAGAGGCCTCTCATGCGTGCGGGACGGCCCGCGCGGCCCCGCCCGGGCGGCCCCGCCCGGCCGGCCCCACCCGGCCGGCGCCGCCCGGCCGGCGCCGCCCGGCCGGCGCCGTCCGCCCGCCCCGTCCGCCGGGAGGCAGCCGGCGGCTGGCTTACGATTGCCGTCATGGCGGAGCAGCCGGACACGTCGACGCCCGCCGCCGGGGCCACCGCGGCGACGAAGGCGGCGGCGGACGCGGCGGCCGGCCCGGAGCCGGCGGCCCGGACCAGAACCTGGTGGATCGGCCTGGCCTCGCTCGGCCTGGCCGGCGTCATCGCGGCCCTGGCGATCGGGGTCGCGTCCGTCTCGGACGATCCTCACCCGCCGGACCTGGGCGGCCCGATCCTGGTACCCAGCGCCGTGATCACGTCCGCGTCGGCGGCCCGGACGCCCGCGTCGGCGTCGCCGCCGGCGCCGGCGCCGGCGTCACCCAGGCAGAGCCGCCCGAGACAGCTGCCTCCGCTGGTGAGGCCCGACGCCACGAGCAACTCCGGACGGCTTACGGCGGCGCCGGTGCCGGTCCGCGCGCTGCCGGTCAACCCCGAACCGTCCGCGCCGGGCCAGCCGCCGCCCGCGGCGGCCGCCACGGCCCCCGGCGGTGCGCTCGACTCCGCGGCCGCCGGGCCAGCTTCGGGATCGGCGCCGTAGCCGCGCCGTGCACCCACCGTTCACGTATCCGCCGGATGAGAAGGTTCTCACCCGGTTCTCATCCGCCGCTTCGGTCCGGCCGCGACGCTGGAGCGCATGGCGCCCGGGCGGCCGCGGGCCGGCGGGCGGGGACGCGGCGTGATGAGGATGCGCGCCGTGGCGGGGTCCGCGCGGCTGCGCATCCTCGGCTGGCAGCTGCTGCTCGTCGCGCTCGCGCTGGCCGGCTCCGTGCTGGCGGCCCGCCAGGTGCTGATGGCGCGGGTCGACGAGCGGGTGGACCAGGGACTGGCCAAGGAGGTCAGCGAACTGCGCCTGTTCGTCAGCACGAGCGTCGATCCCGGCACCGAGCGATCCCGGTTCACCGACGTCCGCGCCCTGCTGGAGACGCATCTCGAACAGGCGATCCCGGATCGCGACCAGACGATGCTCGCGCTGGTCGACGGCGTCCCGGCCTACCGCAGCGCCGACACCCCGCCCTATCGCCTCGACACCGACCGGGCCGCGATCGCGGCCTTCGTGTCCTCGGTCTCGGCCGGCCAGCCGCACTACGGGCGGGTGCGCTCCCCGGCTGGCGACGTGCGCTACGTCGCGGTTCCCGTCCGGGTGCGGGGACGTCCTGAGCAGGGCGTCTTCGTGTCGGCCGTGTTCGTCGACCGGGAGCGCGCCGAGGTCGACGAGGTTGTCCGGGTGCTCGGCGTCGTGGGGTTCGGCGCGCTGGCCGTCGCCGGCGTGGCCGGCTGGCTGGTCGCCGGACGGGTCCTCGCCCCGGTGCGGATGGTCCGCCGGACCGCGCAAACGATCACCGAAACGGACCTGTCCCGACGCATCCCGATCGGCGCTGGCCCCGGCGTCGGCCGAGACGAGATCACGGAGCTGGCCCGGACGTTCAACGGCATGCTGGACCGTCTTGAGCAGGCGTTCGACACCCAGCGCGCCTTCGTCGACGACGCCGGCCACGAGCTGCGCACCCCGATCACCATCATCCGCGGCCATCTGGAGCTGCTCGGCACCGGTACGGACGACGACCCGGACGACCGGGCTGAGACCGTCGCCCTCGTCCTGGACGAGCTGGACCGGATGAGCCGGATGGTCGACGACCTGCTGATGCTGGCCAAGGCGGAGCAGCCCGACTTCCTGCGCCGCGAGCCGGTGGACCTCGCCGCCTTCACCATCGACCTGTTTGGGAAGGCCCGGGCGCTGGCTCCGCGCGGCTGGCGGCTCGACGCCGTCGGGGACGGCTGGGTGCTCGCCGACCGGCAGCGGCTCACGCAGGCGTTGCTGCAGCTCGCGCAGAACGCGGCCGAGCACACCCGAGCCGGCGACACAATCACGATCGGTTCGGCCGCGATCGGCTCGGCGGCGATCGGTTCGGCCGCGATCGGCTCGGCGGCGATCGGTTCGGCGGCGATCGGTTCGGCGGCGATCGGTTCGGCGGCGATCGGCTCGGCCACCCGCGGTTCGGCGGCGGGTGGCCGGGGCGCGCGGTTCTGGGTGGCCGACACTGGTCCCGGGGTGGATCCGGATGATCGTGTCCGCATCTTCGAGCGGTTCACCCGCGGCCTCAACTCACGGTCGTCGTCCCCGGCGGGCGGGGGAGCCGGGCTCGGTCTCGCGATCGTGCGGGCGATCGCGACGGCGCACGGCGGCACCGTGACGGTGAGCGGCGAACCGGGCGAGGGCGCGACCTTCACGCTCGAACTGACCCCCCTCGACGCGCCCGACGCCCCGGCCACCCCTGATGAACGGCTTGGCGCCGCGGCCGGGAGGCAGGCATGACGAACCGGGTGCTCATCGCCGAGGACGAGCGTCGGATCGCCTCGTTCGTCGCGAAGGGCCTGCGGGCCCACGGCTTCGTACCGACCTGCGTGGGCGACGGCCGGTCCGCGCTGGACGTGGCCCTGTCCGGTGAGGTCGACCTGCTCGTCCTCGACATCGGCCTGCCGGACCTGGACGGCTTCACGGTGCTGAGCCGGCTACGGGCCGCCGGCTCGCGCCTGCCCGTGGTGATGCTCACCGCGCGTGACGGCGTCCGGGACACGGTCGCCGCCCTGGAGGGCGGGGCCGACGACTACATGAGCAAGCCGTTCCGGTTCGAGGAACTGCTGGCCCGGATACGGCTGCGGCTACGGCCGGAGCGGCCCGACCCCGAGCCGACGATGCTGCGCCGGGGCGACCTCACCCTCGACCTGCGCACCCGCCGGGCCCGCGTCGGCGACCGGGTCATCGACCTCACGGCGCGCGAGTTCGTGCTGGCCGAGACGTTTCTGCGTCACCCCGGCCAGGTGCTCGCCCGCGAGCAGCTGCTGTCGGCCGTGTGGGGCTACGACTACGACCCCGGCAGCAACATCGTCGACGTCTATGTCGGCTACCTGCGCCGCAAACTCGGCGCCGGCCGGATCGTCACCGTCCGCGGCATGGGCTACCGCCTGGAGCCCGGGCCGCCGCCCGGCGACGTCCCGACAGGGGTATAGCGGTAGCTGTCGCGGACCGATTGCGCCCGCGCGGGCATTTCGCGACCGCCCGCGCGGCCGGCGCCGTATAACTTACGGCTGGTGTAAGTTACGGGCGGTGTAAGTTACGTCGGGTGTGAGTTGGCTGGGCCGAGGTGGGCGATGGTCGCGTTCGTCAATCGCACCGAGGAGCTTGCCGCCCTGGAGGCGTGGTGGGACTCGACCAGCCCCCGTCCGGCCGTGGTGTGGGGCGGCGGCGGGTCGGCAAGACCGCTCTGTTGCAGCGCTTCGCGGGTAGCCGGCGATCGGTCTTCCACACCGGCGCCGGGCGGGCCGCCGCTGGAGAGCTGGCCCAGTTGTCCCGCCAGGCGGCCGTGGCGCTGCCGGGACGGATTCGCGATCTCGTGGCCCGGCCGTACCGCGACTGGGACGACGCGCTGGACGACCTGCCGCGGCGGCGGAGCAGGAGCCTCTCCTCGTCATCCTGGACGAGTTTCTTCTCCCGCTGTACCTGTCGTGTTGACATCCTCCTCCGCCTGAAGGCGGAGGACTCCAACTACTCAACACCCACCGTGCGGGCAGGTGTTTTTCGTTGGGGTTCACGGACGCTCGGACGGTGACCCGTCGTCGTCCCTCCGGCACAACCGGGCGTTCCAGCCCGGCCGGCCCGTCGTGTGACGGGCTGTCCTGCCGCGACATTGACAGCAGCATTCACATCGGCGTTACTGGTGAAACCGCAGGCGACACAGCACAAGACGGCTTGGCTCTCGCGCGACTTCTTCTCGATCCACCCGCAGGCACTACACCGCAGACTCGTGTACGGCGCCGGAACATCCTGGACGCGGCCCGGCGCCTTGTCCTCGGTCCGGGCCCGCAGCATCCCCCAGCCCTGGGCCAGGATCGACCGGTTCAACCCCGCTTTCTGTCGCACGCCCCGACCCCGGCTCGTCGACCGTGCCGGCCGCTGAGCGGGTCATCGTGACAATGTTCAGCTTCTCGAAGCGGATCAGGTCGTAGCCCCGGGCCAGCCGGGTACTGGCCTTCTCCACGAAATCCTTCCGCCGGTCCGCCTCCCGGACTCGCAACCGACCCACCCTCGCCCACTCAGCCTCCTGAGCCGGGCTCTTCCTCACCGCGCGGGCAGCCCGGCGCTGGGCCTTGCGCAGCCGGGCCCGCTCCCGGACCGACAGCCCCGGGCAGCGCAGCATCTCCCCCGTCGAGAGCGCCGCCGTCAAGGCCACCCCCCGATCCACCCCGACGATCTCCCCGGTCCCCGGCCCGTCGACCGGGTCCGGCCGGGCCGCGAAGGCCACATGCCAGCGGCCCGCCCGGTCCATGATGATCCGATACGACCGGACGCCAGCAGGAAGATCACGGCTGCGGCGGAACCGGACCCAGCCGAGTTTCGGCACCCAGCAGCGCGACCACTTCCGGTTCAGCTTCTCCACCCGGGCGTCCTTCCCGACCACCCGGAAACTTTCCGAGCGGCCACGCTTCCGGAAGCGCGGCTTCCGATGGGTGCCGCGGAAGAAGTTGGCCAGGGCCTGGTCGAAGTCCCGCAACGCCTGCTGCTGAACGGTGACCGACCCTTCCGCAACCAGTCGGATTCCGCCCGCGCCTCGGTCAACTGCGGGTACCGTTCCGCCCGCCCCGGCGGCCGGGTGCCACCCCGCACGTAATACGACTGCTGCTCGACACACACATTCCACAGAGCCCGCGCCTGCTGGCAGTGTTCCGCCGGCATGGGCACCTGGTCGGGTGCCGGAGAGAGACGGTAACGGGACATGCCCCCATTTTACCGAACACCAGAGCGAAGGGGGAGCCGGGCGAGCGAGAACACCACGGCGTGGTCCCCGCCGCCTGAAGGCGGCGGCCCCCACGCCGCACACTCGGTGGGACCAGAGCGCGGACGTCGCTGACAACCTGCTTCGGCTGGCTGGCCGCCCGGGGCGCCGCTGCTCACCGAGGGGGAGCTGGTGCTCGCCACCGAGGTGGAGCACGGCGAGTATCCGGGCGCCGTTCTCCACGCCATTGCCGGGGCCGGACCCAGTACAACGAGATCAAGGACCATATCCGCGCCGAACCGGCTCGCACCCTGGACCGGCTGGTGGAGCTTCGGCTGGTCGAACGGCTGCTGCCGGTCACCGAGACCGCGCGCAGCCGGCGGGCTGGGTCCGGACGGTCCTGTTTCGGCGAGGCGAAGTGGGCGCGCGTCATCGACGGCCGACGCATCGGTGGACGGCTGGCTGCGAAGGCCCACGCCGTGCGGCCCGGCGGCGCCGGGTCCGCTGTTGGTGGGGCTGACGTTGGTGGGACTGGCGAGCCGATCGGGACGCACCTCGCGCTGTGCGCCCGCGACGAGATCCGGGATCCGGGATCCGCCGCCGGGATGCCTCACCATCACGGCCGCCGACATCTTCGCATAGACAGCTGATGACCGCGGTCGGTCGGTCGCGGCGCCGGGACTACTCCGTCGAGGTCACCCGTCCCGCTCCGAGGCCCAGAGGCTGAGCAGCGAGCGGAGCGCGGAGATAAGGGACAGCGGCTGGTCGAGCATGATGTGGTGGCCGGCGAGGGGGATCTCAATGACGGGGACCCAGCGGCCGGTCTCGGCCCGCAGCGATGCGCCGATGTCGGCGGACATGATTCCGTTCTCGGCGCGCAGGATGGCGAGCGGGCAGGTCAGCTGGGCTACGAGCGCGCTGGCCGGTGGGCGGTCGCGTCGGGAGGCGGCCGGGTCGAACTTCCAGGTCCAGGTGCCGTCGTGCTCGCGCAGCGAGGTGCGCGCGATGTGGTCGAGGATGAAGGGCAGCGAGTCGGGCTGTTCCGGCACGGTCCGGAACCGGGAGAGGGCCTCGGCGTGGCTGGCGTAGGCGCGTCGTGGGCCGAAGGCCGACCGGGTGGCTGAGGCGGCTTCTCCGGGGGCGCCGCCGCGGCGGGGGGCGTCGATGGCGATGATGCCGGCGACCGCGGATCCGTAGGCGGCTCCGGTGGCCAGAGCGACCCATCCACCCATGCTGTGGCCGATGACGAGGGGTGGTCCCTCGATGCCGGCGGCGCGGCCGAGGGCCATGATCTCGTCGGCCCAGGTGCGGAGCAGGTAGCGGGGCCGGTGGTCGCTGTCGCCGTGGCCGGACAGGTCGACGGCGACGACGCGGTGGGCCTGGCTGAGCGCGGGAGCCACGTGGTCCCACCAGTGGGAATGCGCGGCGCCGCCGTGGACGAGGATCACTCCGGGCCCAGGCGGTCCCCAGCTGCGGGCGACGACGCGGGCGCCGTGGACGGTGGCCTCGTGGTGGTCGGCGCGGGTGGCGAGGGCGGCGGAGAACCAGGCGGGGATGGGCGGAGCGGTCGGGTCCGTGTCGCCCAGCCGAGGCTCGGGAAGCATCGTCACCGGTCGCTCACCTGGCTCGAGTGCCCGGGGGCGGTCATCGCACGGTTCCCACAGTCATCCGCTAAAAGTACACTCAATATGTCGCTCCGTTCAGTCCTCTGTGGGGTGGCGGCCGTCTCAGACGCCTGGTGTCACGCGGCAATAGCTGGTGGCCAGAAGGGGACGGACGACGATCCGCACGGTTTCTCGCTCTCGCGCTCATTCCGGCGCTGTTCGCGCGGACGGTCCGGGTCACCGGCGTCGGATGGCACTCAACTACGGGGGCCAGTACCGATGGCCGAGCCCGACGCCGATCCGATCTCGGCGGGGCCGCCGGTATCGCGGACGGGAGCGGTGGTTGACCATAGGGTTCTCCGGTGGACGTCGTGCGCGCGGGTCTGCGCGGGGCCAGCGCGCTCGCGATGATCGGTGTGGTGGTGGGCGGGGCGGGGACGCTGCTCGGAGCGGCGTTCCGCCATGACGTGCCCGGGCTCGCCTCGTTCGTGGGCGTAGCTTTCCGCCTGCTGTTCGTGCTCCTGCCGGCGGCGGTGCTCCTGCTGCTCGTCGACACGGACGAGGAGCGGGAGCAGCGGGAGGCGGGCATCGGCCCGAGTCCGGGGCGGGAGGCCGCGGCCGCGCTGGTCACGGCGGCGGTGGGGGCGCCGGTCGCGGTGGTGCTGTGCATCGCCGTGTCGTCGTTCCTCGGGCCGGCGCTGCGCCGGCTGCCCGCGATCGACTACAGCCACGCGCTGCGCGCTGAGATCGGCTGGGGCTGGTCGCTGCCCGTGATCGCCGTCGCCCTGGTCACCGGAGCCGGCGTTGCCGCGGTGCTGGCCCGGCGGCGCCGGTAGGGCGGGATCCGACGCCCACCGGCGCTCCAGCGGCTAGTTCGAGCTCTTCGAAAGCTCCCGCGAACTCTCGCCGAGCGCGTCCACGGCGTTCCGGCTGGCGTCGAACATCTCGCCCATCTCGCGGGCCTGAGCGCCCTCGTTGGCGATGGTCTGGCGGATGCGGTTGATCTCCCGCACGACGAAGTTCATCACGCCCACCCGCGATATCTCCTCCGGCGTGGCTCTCGGCCGGCTCGACAGCGACGGCAGGTCGCCCTTGACCGACCCGTACAGGTCCCGCTCGTCGGACACCTGACCCTCCGTGTCGGGCATCCAACCCCCGGCGGAGGACTGGCCGGCGAGGTCGCTTGGCACGGCGAGGTCGCTTGGCACGGAGAGGTCGCTTGGCACGGAGAGGTCGCTTGGCACGGAGAGGTCGCTTGGCACGCGGATGAGGTTGCCCGGCTCGGAATCTTCGGACTTCGTCACATCGCCGTCCTGGTCGAGAACCGGAACCCGGTCAGCTGGGTCAACCACCGGCACCTGGGCGGACGGGGTGATGCGGACTCCACCCGTGCTCCCGCTCCCGCTCGACTCGGGAATGGTCCTCCGGGCGCGCTTCTTGCGCTGCCGGCGAGGCTTCTGACCGGTGCCGGCCGTCTTCCCACCCTCCTTCGCCCGCTTCGGCTTGGCCGCCGGCTGGACGGCGGGGGACACGACGGACTGGGAGTCGTCCGACTCGATGACCGAGGACTCGGAGTCGGGACCGGGGCCGGCCGCGGCGGCGGGGACCGGCGGGCCGGCGGGTTCGTAGTTGGGCGCGGGCTTGCGGCGGCTCATGAACAGGCAGAAGTCCGCCGTCTTCAGGAGGATGGTGGCGATCGCGCCCAGCGGGTTCACGAGCAGCCCGGCCACGCCCTTGAGGGTTGTGCCGGGCGGCCCGAATGATTTAGGCGTTATCGGGGCTCTTGCCGCTATCACCCTGATTGTGATCGGCGTGCTGCTCACCTTCACCACCGCCATCTCGTGGGACGCGCCCACGACGTTCGGCGTTTTCGGGATTCTCCTGGGCGTCATCGCCCTGTTCGGCGGCGGGATCGGCTCGCTGCTGCGCCGCCGGGTCTGACACCGTCGCCCGGCCTGAGACCTGCCGGGGCCTCCGGGCGCGCGGCTCCATGGTCGCGCGTCCGGAGGCCCCGGATCAGATGCTCGCGGACATCGTCAGCGAGTCGTGTCCTTCAGGTTCTCGCCGGCCTGTTTCACGTCCCCACCGATCTTCTGCGCGGCGCCTCGGGCTTCCATCCCGCGGTCGCCGCTGACCCGGCCGGCGTTCCGCTTGCTCCGGCCCCTGAGCCGCTGCATGCTGTTCTTCGCCTTGTCGATGACGCTCATCGGAGGGCTCCTTCGCCGTCGGTGCCGTTCGCCTGAGGCTTGCCGCGCGGCTATACCCGATCCCAGCGCGACTACCCGTCGCGGACGGCGACGAGCCCAGCCACCTTGGGTAGCATCGCCGGTGGCCTCGCTCGGATGGCGGCAGATCAAGGTGAACTGGGTCAGGGGGATCCGGCGTCATGCTCCGCCCTGATCAACGGCTCGAAAGGTATCGTTTCAAGAAGCTCAAGACCGACAGACTTCGTGGTTGAAGTCGGCCTTCGGCGCCGACCGGATTTGCAGGCGATGCAGCGGGCTCGGTCAGGCGGGCGACCTGCCATCGCCGGTAAAGCTCGTCATCCGGCACGGCCTTCTCCTTTCGTCCCGGGGCAGGGAACGACAGCGGTATCGTCTGTCCCCGGGAATGATGGCTCATCCCTCCGACAAAACCGCGCCGGCTAGCAACGCGGTGGCCGCCGGTTGCGCGGTTCTGGACAGATCATTCTTCGGTGTGGCTCGCCAGCTGACCGTCGCCGACGCGGCCGCCCTACTCCGGACCGGCCGCCGCCATCGCCATCCGTAGGTACTCCTCCTCCACGACCTTCCTGACCAAAGCCTCGTCGGACACGTCGAACGCGTCCGGCCCGGCGTCCGCCAGGCTGCTACGGCGGGCGTAGGCGTCAAAGTCCGCGCTCTTGGCCGCCAGGATGTCGACCAGCCGCTGGTCGACGCTGTCGGTGGTCAGCAGGCGGTGCACCCGCACCGTGCGGACCTGGCCGAGCCGGCGCAGGCGCGCGACCGCCTGGGTCTCCAGACTCGGTTTGACCTGCGGCTCGCACAGGATGACCACGGACGCGGCCTGCATGTTAAGGCCCGTCCCGCCAGCGCTGATCTGGCTGAGCAGGACGGCGGGCGCCGGGCTGGCGCTGAACTCGTCGATCATCTGCTGGCGCCGCTCGGGCGCGACGTTGCCCCGGATCGGGCCGAACACGCGCCCAGCGCCCGCCTCGCGGCGCAGCCGCGCCCCGACCGCGTCCAGAACGCCGAGAAAGTAGGAGAACACCACGGTCCGCTGGCCGCTCTCGCCCGCCTCCTGAACGATCTCCGCGAGACGCGCGAGCTTCTCGGACCGCTCCGGGGCCGCGTCGAACGCCACCTGGCGCATGGCCATGAACTGTCGGCCGAGGACGGCCTGCCGGTATGCAGCCCGCTCGGCCGGGCAGAACTCCAGCCATTCTTCGCTGTGCACCGTCTCGGGAAGTTCGGACAGCACCTCGTCGACGTTTCGGCGCAGGTAGGCCGGGGCGATCTGGACGCGGAAGCGAACCGGAGAGATGCCGGCGTCGTTGCCCGGCAGGCGTCGTTGGTCGGGTGGGACCAGATGCGGTTGGAGGTAGCCGACCAGCGTCCGGAACTCGGCGACGTGGTTTTCCATCGGCGTTCCGGACAGGAAAAGAACCCGGTCGACGAGATCGGACCGGTCGATCAGCGCCCGCAGGGCGGTCGATCGTTTCGTGGCCGTGTTCTTCACGTAGTGCGCCTCGTCGGCGACCAGCATCGCGATAGCCGGCGAGCGCGGGCCCCAGCGCGAGCCGGACCCGGTCGCGATTCGTTCCGGCAGGTTCAGCGGACCGAGGGTGTCGTACGTGGTGACCGCCACGCCGCCTCGTGCGAGCCAGCGGTTGGCCTGGGCGGCGCGGTCGGCTCCGTGCAGCCGGTGCGCGGTCAGGGTGCTGTGCCGCTCGACCTCGCGCAGCCAGTTGACGAGGACGGACGCCGGGCAGACGACCAGGAAGTGGGTGCGGTCGAGGGCGCGCAGATGCGCCATCGCGGCGATCGCCTGGACCGTCTTGCCCAGGCCCATCTCGTCGCCGATCAGGGCGCGGCGCTGCGCGAGGGCGAACTTCGCGCCGAACGCCTGGTAGCCGCGCAGCGACACCTTTCGGAAGGCGCCGTCGAGCTGCTGGCGCCGGATGCCCTCGACGATCTCGGCGGGCAGGAAGCCGGTCCCGGCCTGGCTGGCGCCGCCACCGTTGATGATCTCGCCGAGCAGCCCGTAGTAGCGGACGGCGGCGCGCTCGAAGTCCGTCCAGACCCCGGTGTCCTCGACCCGGGAGCGGGCCGCCGTGACCGCCTCGCCGAGCCCGCCCGCGAGGCCCGTCACGCCGGGCTCCGCCAGTATTTCCGCGACCCCGGCCAGGGCTTCGCCGGCCAACCGGCGCCTTTCCTTCCCGGCCAGGAACAGCCGAGTCCGGCTCCGGGTGGGCCCGGCCTGGGTGAGCAGGCCGGGCAGCTGGCTGGCGACCGTCTCCGCCGCGTTCCGCCGGGGGTCGATCGTGTCAGCCAGCGTGACGGCGTGGCGCAGCCAGGCCAGCAGCTCGGTCGCCTGGCTGTTGCCGGGGTCGAGGTCGATCCGGATTCCCAGGCTCTCCTGAGCGGCCTCGGCCAGCGCCTTGGCCGCCGCGACCACCCGGTTCGCGGTCAGCTCGGCAATACCGGGTAGGGCGGCCAGTGCGGCTGGCCTGACTTCGACGAGCTGGCCCACGGTGCTGAAGCCGGCCTTGCGCAGGGCCAGCAGCGGGAGCCGGTCGGCCGAGGTGTCCTTGAGGCGTTCGAGGTCCATCTGCCCCAGGTCGCGCAGGGCCATCGCCTCGCGCAGAGCCCGGAAGCGCGTCGAGACCTGCTCGCGGGTGTCGCGCTCCGCGCCCAGGACTAGGTTTACCCGGTCGCGCAGCGCCTTGGCCTGTTTGAGCAGCTCACGGGCGTCCGCCTGGCCGTCGGCCAGGGCCGCCTCCGGACGCGGCTCCCCAGCCAACGCCGGCCGGTCCGGATCGACGCGCGGCGCGGGCACCCAACCGGCTTCGCTCGTCTCCGGACGGCGAGCCTCAGGCTCCGCCGCGCGGCGCCAGGGCCAACGAAACGCCATTCGCTTCCCTATCTCAGGTCCGACGTCCGGGTACCCGGAACCGGCCGCCCCTGCCGGACGCGGCCGCCTCGGTGGCCCTGGCGGCTGTGACACCGGCGTCGGCGGCCGGCGGCCCCAGCAGCCCCGCCGGCACTACCAGCGCCACACTTTCGATGACTGGCGGGACGACCTCCAGCCGGGAGTCGGCGTCGAGCTCCGCGAGCCGGGCCGCCAGCCGTCGCTCCAGCTCTCTTGCTCGATCACGGGCGGTTGCTGGGCGAAGCTCCGGTGCGCGGCCGGAGGCCGCCACGGTCTCCAGCTCCTCGGCCCGCCGGTCCCAGAAAGCGGCCTCGCGTGTCATCCGCTCGACGATCTGCTTGCGGACGCGGGCGTTCTCCTCGGTCACCCGAGCTCGGACCTGGGCCTCATGCACGGGCAACGCGTAGATGGTCGCCCAGTCCGCGGCCACCTGTTCGGCGTCCGGGCCGGGCCAGGGGCCGACGACGACGGCCCGCACGGCCGCTCTGTGCGCCGGGGCCGGCGCGGCGTAGCGTGACCAGGCCTCGGGCGCCGCCCGGGTCGCGGCGCCGTCGGGGCGTAGCTCGACCACCTCGACCCGGCGAGAAAGCTGGGTCGGTGGGCGGCGACCGGAGAGGATCTCCTGGCGCAGTGTGACCAGCAGCCGGGGGGTGGTGCCCGGGTCGGCCCGGTCGACCAGGACGGTCCCCGCGCGCAGCACCTCGTCGCGCCGGTCGAGGACGAGGTCGACGACGGCGTCCAGCAGCGGGTGCCCCGGTCCGATCAGCGAGGCCCGCGGGGCCGTCGGCGAGCCACCGCCGGCCGTGTGCCGGTCGAAGGCGACGCGCTCGTAGCGGGCGAGGATCTCGGTCCGTCCGCCGAGTTGGCGACCGCGGGTGCGCACCTCGGCCGGCACGTGGATGATCTCGTAGCGGCCGCCCTCGCGGGCCACCATGCGGCCGCCGAACCCGGTGAACGCGGCCCGGAAGAAAGACTCGATGTCCGCGGCGGTGAGCCGATCCGCGTCCGCCAGCGACCGGGAGCTGGTCTCGATGTCGGCGGCATCGAGGACCTGCTTGTTGAGCGCGCGCTCGGCGATCAGCTTGTCCAGGCCGGCGCCGACGGCGGCGTCGATCACCGCGCGCAGGCGGGCCCGGACCTCCGGGCGCTCGCCGTCGCGGATCGCCTCGACCAGCAGGTCGCGCAGGGGCTGGCCGTCGAATGCCTCGCCGAGAACGTCGAAGACCTGGCCGGAGTACGCCTTGCGCTGCTCCTCGATCTTTTCCAGGAGCCGCAGGAACACGTCCCCTTCGCGGGTCTCGGCGGCGACCAGGTTCCAGAGATGGCAGGTCTCGGTCTGGCCGATGCGGTGGATCCGGCCGAAGCGCTGCTCGATCCGGTTCGGGTTCCACGGCAGGTCATAGTTGACCATGAGATGCGCGCGTTGCAGGTTCACGCCCTCGCCGGCGGCGTCGGTCGCGACGAGCACCACCGTGTTCGCGTCGTCGGTGAACCGCCGCTGGGCGTCGAGCCGCTGGTCCCGGCGCATCCCGCCGTGGATCTCGACGACGGCGCCGGGGGCTCGCAGGACCTCGCCGATGCGGGCGACGAGATAGCGGAGCGTGTCCCGGTGCTCGGTGAAGATGATGATTTTCCGGGAGCGGCCGTCGGGGAACCGGACCAGCTCCTCGTCGACGAGGATCGAACGCAGCTGGGCCCACTTCACGTCCTGCCCGCTGGCCCGGACGCGGTGCGCCCGGGCGACGAGCTCGTCGAGCAGGGCGATCTCCTCCGCCAGCTCGGCCCGGGTCGTTGCCGCCGTCGCCGCGTCGGCGACGTCCTCCTCGAACTGCTCGCGGGCCGCGACGTCCATGTCGTCAAGCCGGTGGTCGAGGCCGTCTGGATCCTCGTTCCCGAACAGCGCGGTCGCGGCCGGGGCGCTCCAGGTTCGGGCTAGGTCGTCGCGCCGCCTCGTCAGCCGGTCCCTGCGGCGCTGCAGGCTGCGCAGGATCGCCTCCGGGCTCGAGGCGAGGCGGCGCTGGAGGATCGTCAGCGCGAAGCCCACGGTGCGACCTCGCTGCCGGTCGCCCCGGTCGGCCAGGTCGTCGGCCCGGCGCATGCCGTCGCGGACATAGGTGGTGACGTCCTCGTAGAGCCGCTGCTCATCGGGAGAGAGGCGATACGGGACGGTGTAGGCGCGCCGCTCCGGGAACAGCGGCCGGCCTTCCATCGTCAGGAGCTCCTCCTTCACCATCCGGCGCATGAGGCCGGTGGTGTCGACCCCTGCCGCGGTGCTCGCCCGCGAACGGCCCTCGAAGCGGTCCCGGTCCAGCAGCGCGAGAAAGAGCTCGAAGTCGTCCGGTTTGCCGGCATGCGGGGTCGCCGTCATCAGCAGCAGGTGGCGCGCCGTCCGGCCGAGCAGCTGACCGAGCTGATAGCGGCGGGTCTGGCGCACCTCGGTCCCGCTGCGGCGCGCTGACATGCGGTGCGCCTCGTCGACGACGGCGAGATCCCACTCGACGTTCGCCAGGCGGCGCATCAGGTTCTGGTCGCGGGCCACGAAATCCATGCGCGCGAGCAGCAGGGGGTGCCGGTCGAACGCCTCGCCGCCGGGCGCGTCGGTCATCTCCCGGGTCAGCAGGTCGAACGGGAGGCCGAAGCGGTTGTAGAGCTCGTCCTGCCACTGCTCCACGAGCGAGCCGGGAGCGACGACGAGCACGCGGGTTGCCTCGCCACGCAGCATCAGTTCCTTGATGTACAGGCCGCACATGATTGTCTTGCCGGCACCCGGGTCGTCGGCCAGCAGGAATCGCAGCGGGGTTCGCGGCAGCAGCTCCTCGTAGACGGCCTTGAGCTGGTGCGGCAGCGGCTGCAGATCCGAGGCCGCGACGGCGGCCATCGGCTCGAACAGCGCGGCCCAGCGGATCCGCAGCGCCTGCGCGGCCAGCCGCCAATCGGCCGGGTCCGCGTCGAACGGCCGCCGGTCGTCCGTACCCGCGATCCGCAGGTTCGCCTCGTGGCTGCGCAATAGTGTGCGTTGCCCGGTAGCGCCGCCGGCTTCTCGGTAGGTGACCTGGACGGCGACGGAGCCGACCCAGCGGACGCTGAGCACCTCGACCGCGTCGGTCCCGGTCACCCCGAACACCCGGACCGTCGGGATCAGGCTCTCCAACCGCGCCTCGGACCCACTCGTCACGCTCGCCCCCGTTCCTACCCGCTCCCACGAACGGTAGCAACGCCGTCCGCATCGGATGAAAAACAGGGTGGTCTGTGAATCGAGTTCACAGGAGGACTACACTTCGATATTCTGCTGGCCGGAGATGGCCGAGCTGTCCGACGTCCTCCCACGGGTCGCCGACACCGCGACGAGAGAGCGCGGTATCGACGTCCTCGCCGTCCGGGATGGCCGGACCCTGGCCGTCGAGGTGAAGGGCTTTCCGTCCCGGGGCACCTACTCAGACCCGGCGCGGGCCGCGGAGACCAAGCCGACCCAGCCGGGAACCCAGGCCCGGCACTGGTACGCGCAGGCCATCCTGAAGGCGATGCTCACTCTCGGTGAGTTCCCGGGTTACGACGTCGCTATCGGCCCGCCCGACGTTCCCACCTATCGCCACCTGCACGAACGGACCCATTCCAGTCTGGACCGGGCCGGGATCCGCGTCCTGTTCGTCAGTGAACGCGGCGGGGTACGGCCGGGGGCGCCGCGTACCTGACGGCGGTCCACCCGACCTCGTGGAGCAGGCTGTCAGACGAGGCCGGTGACAACTGTGACAGAGCCAACCGTCAGTGAGCCGGGAGGATTGGGCCACCGGGAAGACAGCAGAAGCCGTTGCAACTGGTACTCAATGATGCCAGCCGTCAGTCGAGGCTCGTCGTCGAACTCGCTCAGGTCGCTGGTATGGGCGAACGTCTGACCAGAGGGACGCCAGCGGAAGGTGATGACCAGCAGGCTTCCGGCGGTGGTGACTCCCAGCAGGTCGACATCCGCCCATGGCGTCGGTGGAACGATCGGCGGGCCTCCGTCTCGCGGCGCGAACGGGTACCAGCCGGTGGCATCCTCCGGCGAGGACTGGCCCTCGCTGACAGCCCCCTGGTCCTGCTCGGCGGCGACCATGGCGCGCAGATCACGTTCGATCTCCGTGGCCACGGTAGGCATCAGTGCTGTCCGCATGGTCGGCCTCTCTTGGTGTCTTCTCCCGTCACAGCGTATCGTTCACCCAGTCGGGGCATAGGTTCTCCTCCGTATAGGACGAGCTTCGGCAGTACGCGGTGACCACACCCATCTCGTTCTTGTCCGGAGATCCGGAGCCTCGTCCGCGCTCCTCGTAGACCTCGACGTACTGCGTCGGCCTGCCCTTCACGCGAAAAACCTCGCCGTACAGGTACCTGCCGTTGCTCTGTCGAATCCCATGGCTGTTGTTGCGGATAACGGTCTCGATGGTGTGCAGGTCGAGATTGTGATCGACGTAGGCATGCAGGTAACCGAATCCGCTTGAACCGGATCTTCCCTGCCGTACCCAAACGGCGTGGCCCCTCCCGCCGTTGTCAGACTCAACACCCATGCACGTCCACGGCGCCTGCGCTCCTTTGTACGAAGTGCCGGGTGGGCAGCCGAGTCTTGGCGCAAATACGGCGGGGATCATCGCTGGTGTCCCGTCAGCGGACGGTCTGGCGGTGGCGGAGTAAGGAGCCCACGCTGCCGGGGAAGGCGGCGCTCCTCCTCCGTTCCCGGGGTTAGGCCTGATGGAACCACCGCCAGTCGCTGTCACTGCCACAACAGTGGCGGCGACCAGCAGAAATCTTGATCCGAATCGTCTGATCATTCGGAGGATGTCGAGGCTCATCCGATCGCTCCGTCGATAGATGGTCCGCGGATCTTCTTCCCCTTGCCGGGGCTGAATCGCGTCGTAGCGCCCACGGCACTCCGATTCTCACTGTTTTTCGGTGGCCAGTTCATCTGATCTTTCCTGGCTGGCATGAGATTTTGTCGATGCGACCGTGACCTGCCCTGATCCCGAGTCAATGCCGGGCGTGATCGGCAGTGTCAGGCTGCCGACAGTCGGCGTTCCTGTATCTCGCGAGTTCGTTTGACCTGCTGACCGTCGCGGAGTGGCGCCGCGACACGGGCGACGCCCGCGCTGACGAGACGGTCCGATGGCTCGGTTCAACCGGCGGAGAGCCGGTGGAGATCCCAGCCGCGGCCTCGACGTGATAGCGACTCCCGCGCGGTCCGGGACGCACGCGAGGGTGTGGTTTGCCCCAGAGCCCCCGTGCGGCTCGTTCGCCGACCACGGCGGCATCCGGCCATCCCTCGCTGTCAAGCACCTCCATCAGCCATCCGCTGTTGTCGGCATCCACCACGCGAATTCGTTCGGCGGCGCCGACATCGTCCACCCGCTCGGCGCGGCGCGGCCTCCTAGTCGCGACGGGCGCGCGTCAGCAACTCCTCGGTCAGCGCCGCGCCAGCCCAGCGTCTACTGGGGCGTCCGGGCAAATTCTCCGCCATGCGTTGTGGGTTTCCCTTCTCGCTGTCGCCACATTGCGGCGTAGTGACCGTCCCGGATCACGAAGTCCCGGGCTTCCAGCCGAAACTGACCGTGTAGTTGGGTGAGGATGCATGCGCTAGCAGGAACGGCAGCAGGGCCTCGCCCGCGGCCGGGTGGACGCCGGTCAGCCGGAGCGCGGACGGGCTGAGGAAGAGGCCCTTGCGGCCAGTGTGGCGAGACCGGGTGCTCGATCGTCTCGGTCACCGGAGGCCGGTTGTACGTCCCGTCGCCCGGATACGCGCTGTACACGGCGCTTACCGACTCCAGCAGCCCCTTGACCGGCTCGGAGAGACCGTCGTAGGCCGCCTGCAGGTCGGCCCACAGCGTGCGGCCGCCGATCTCCGGTACCACCTGGTACGTGAGCGACTCGAGCTCGAACGGCGGGTTGCGCCAGGTGCCGCCGACGTGCCAGGCCGCGGCCGCTCCCGGCTTGTCCAGCTCGAACACGTAGACGAGGCGGTTGTCCTGGTGGCGGTAGAGCCACTGGGGATGGTCGAAGATCTCCACCGCCCGGACGTGGGCGTCCGGGGCAAGGTGCTGGTCGCGGAAGACGAGGACCTTGTGCGTCCAGAGCGCTTCGCGCAGGTTTTCGGCGGTGACGTCGTCCCGGTCGGGGGCAGGTCGACGCCGACGATCTCGACGCCGACGATCTCGGCGCCGAGCACGGCGCCGAGCACGGCGCTGGCCGGATGGACCTCGAACGGCGCGGTGCGGGGTGCCGGGTGACCGATGTCGCGGCGGCCCACTTAGGCAGTACACCTCACTTTCAGGCGCGCGGCGCACCTACTACGCTGGGGATGTTCCCGTTCTGCGATCGTTGGTACCGAAACGCCCGTCGTTCGCATGGCTGAGCACAATGCTCGCGGCGGCGTTCCGACGGCCGGCACGGGCGCGGGACGGGGCGCGGAGCGAACAGGGGACGGAGGTTCGCGAGGTGGGTCGCGACACGACGCGCACGCCGATCGTCTTCTTCAGCTATTCCCATGCCGACGACGCCAACAGCGGCGGGCGGGTGACCCGACTTCGTATCGAGCTGGAGAAAGCGCTCCACGTTGTCTGGGGACGGGAGATCCGTATTTTCCAGGACAACAACAGCATCGAGTGGGGTGAGCGCTGGAAGGAGCGAATCGACGGCACCCTCGACGGTGCCACCGACGGGGTGAGCGGCCTGATCGTGGTGCTGTCCCCGAGTTTCTTCACCAGTCAGCAGTGCCGGCGCGAGCTCGACCTCTTTCTCGAGCGCGAGCGACGAATCGGCCGCCGGGACCTGCTGCTGCCGATCCACTGGGTGGACACGCCGCGGCTGGCCGAGTCCTCGAGGGACCGGCTGGGACGGGAGATGGCGGCCCGGCATCAGGTGGACTGGCGGGAGCTGCGCCATCAGTTGCCGGCGGCCGCGGCGGAACCGGTCTCGGCCCTCATCGCCCAGAAGTGCGAGGAGCTCGCCCGGCGGCTCCTGAACGCCTTCGGCCTCCAGAGCCAGGACAGCGACGACCCGACCGGGCAAGGCCAGTCGACGGGACCGCCCGGACCGCCCGGACCGCCCGGACCGCCGACCGCGCCGCCGCCCCCGCCCCCGACGCCCCCGACGCCCCCGCCCCCGACGACCCCCACTCCGACGCCGGCGCCGAGCCCGCCGGCCGAGCCGGGCCAGGCACCGGCCCAGCCGGACCGGCGTCACCTCCTCGACGAGGACGTCACGACCGCGTCCCCCACGCGGGTCGCCGAGGAACTGCGCACCCTCGGCCCCCGGCTGGCCCGGATCGAGGAGATGTTCCGAGCGGGCGCGCGCTACGCCGCCGAGGCGGTGGAGCACTTCGCCGATCCGACGGGCCTGCTGGAGCCGGCCGATCCCGACTTCCTCACCGACTCCGGCCGAGGGCTGCGCCCGTGGCTGGCGGACCTGACCGCGGCGGTGGAGGCCGGCCGCCGGCTCGAGGCCGCCGTCGGCATCCGCGAGTGGCAGGCAGCCGCGGCGGCGGTCGAGGCGGTGGCCAGGCGTCTGGTGGCGGCCAACCAGGAGCCCTTCCGGCGCTCGGAGGAGCTGGCCGGACGCCTGCGGACGTATCGGGCCCTCGTCCGCGACCGCGGGCTCATCGAGGATCCGGAGCTGACGAGGCTGCACGCCGCCGCCGCGAGGACTCTGCGCCGGGTGCCGGCCGACCTCGACCTCGCCGATCGGCGGATAGCCGAGTACACCAGCGCGGTGATCGAGCGGGGAGGCTCGCAATGAGCGATCTGACCAGCGTGCGCTGCCCGCGGTCGCTGCCGGTCTGCGACGGGTCAGGCTTCATCACGACCAGCGGCTACTGCAACATCTGCGGCAACCCGCCACCGGGCCCGCCTTCGCCCCCGCCAAAGGAGTCGATCCCGTCGGACCAGTCGGACCAGTCGGACCAGTCGGAGCGGCCGGAGCGATCGGACCGGTCGGACCCGCTGACGGACCCGCCGGGCGCCTGGGGAACCGAGCCGCCCTGGCACGGCCCGGGCGGACTGATCGACCTGCCTCAGCTGAGCGAACTGCCCGGCCTCAACCTCAGCGGGCCGCCAGCCGTCATGGCCGAGGGGGAGCTCACGGCCGCCCTGCGCCGGTGCGGCAACTGCGGCAGCGAGGTGGCCCGGGCGGTCGGGGCGGTCCCGGCCGCCCTCGAGGGAAAATGCGCCTGCGGCCAGCGCTACTCGTTCACGGTGAAGCTGGCGCCGGGCGACCGGCTCGGCGAGCAGGGGCGGTATGAGATCATCGGGCGGCTCGCGCACGGCGGGCAGGGCTGGGTCTACGCCGCGCTGGACCATCATCTCAGCCACGGCGAAACCCGGTTCTGGGTCGCGCTGAAGGGACTGCTCGACACCGAGAATCCCGCCGCGCTGGCCGCGGCCGCGGCGGAACGGCGCTTTCTCACCTCCGTCTCCCATCCCAACATCGTCAAGATCAGGGATTTCGTCGTCCATGACAGGGCCGACTACATCGTCATGGACTACGTCCGCGGAATGTCCCTGGCCCGGCTCGCGAAAACGAACCCGCTGACGCCGGCCACCGCGGTCCGCTATGTGCTGCGCCTGCTTCCCGCGCTCGGCCATCTGCACCGGCTCGGCCTCATCTACTGCGATCTCAAACCGGACAACGTCATGGCCGTTCCGGGCGACATCGTGCTCATCGACCTCGGCGGCGCGCGCCGCCGGGACGACCAGACCTCGGGATTCGCGAGCACCGCCGGGTACCGCGCGCCCGAGCTGGAGGACAGGCGAGGGCCGGCCCGCTACCCCTCCGTCGCCTCGGACCTGTTCGCGGCCGCGCGGACGCTGGCCGTCCTGGTGCTGGGCTCGGCCTGGGACCCGCGGGAGTACCGATCGTCCCCGCCCGACCCGGACCGGTTCGAGGTGCTGCGCCGCTTCGACTCGCTGTACCGGCTCCTGGCCAAGGGCATGGCCAGGGAACCGGCCGACCGCTTCGCCAGCGCGGAGGAGATGCGCGACCAGCTGGAGGGCATCCTGCGCGAGCTGCACGTCCGGGCCGAGGGGGCGCCGCCCGGCATGCCCCGCAGCCCCTGGTTCGAAGCCGCCCCGCATCACTCGCCGACCGGGCACGACGGTCTCGCCTGGACGGACCTGCCACTGCCGCGGCCCCAGGTGAACCCCGACGACCCCGTGGCGCCCGCCCTGGTCGGCCTGCCGGCGCGGGACGACCCGCGACGGATCGTCGAGCTGCTCGCGAAGATCGAGCCGATGACGGTCGAGGTGATGCTGGCCCGGGCGCGGGCCGCGCTGGAGGCGGGCGACCCGGCCGGCGCGGGCCGGCTGCTCGACGAGATCGAGCAGGGCCGGCCACCCGACTGGCGGGACTGGCGCGTCCAGTGGTTCCGGGGGCTCGTGGCGCTGGCGACGGGGGACGCGGGCGCCGCCGTGAGCGCCTTCGACCATGTCTGTTCGCAGGTGCCGGGGGAGCTGGCGCCGCGCCTCGCGCTGGCCGCGGCGGCGGAGCGCGCGGGTGATCTCAGGCGGGCCGCGACGCTGTACGACGTCGTCTCCAGCCTCGACGTGTCGGCCGCGGCGGCCGCGTTCGGGCTCGCGCGGTGCGGCCCGCCGTCCGGCCGGATCGCCGCCTACGAGCGGGTGCCGGTGTTCTCGCGGGCCTACGTCGAGTCGCGCATCCGGATCATCGCACTGCTCATCGAACCCGAACCGGGCGCGGTGCCCACGCCGGAGATGCTGGCCGAGGCCGGGGACGTCCTGCGGGAACTCGAGCGCGAGCTGGCGGAGGAGCAGCGCGAGCGGCTGCGCTTCGACCTGCTCAGCGCCGGTACGCGCCTGGTGGCGGCGGGGGGCGCGGCGGCCGGCGCCACGGTGCTGGATCACCCGCTGCGGGCACGGGACCTCGCGTTCGCGCGCTCGGAGTCCCTGCGCCGGCTGGCCCGCCTCGCGAAGACCCGCCACGAGCGCGTGCGGCGGGTCACCGAAGCCAACCGGCTGCGGCCGTGGACGTGGTGGTGACGGAGGTCGTGGTGATCAACTTGTCCATCGACGTACATCAGAACCTCTACCTCGCGCCCGGCGAGACGGAGATGAACGCGCTGCTGCGGGTCCGGTCCGCGGCCGGGCCGGGGGCGGCGGGCCCGCCGCGGGTCGCGGTAGTCATCATCGTCGACTGCTCCGGGTCCATGAGCGCGCCGCCGGTCAAAGTCTTCGCCGCGAAGGAGGCGGCCAACGCCGCGATCGAGACGCTGCGCGAGGGCACGCTGTTCGCGGTGGTCGCGGGTCGGGACAGCGCGCGGTCGGTCTATCCCAAGACCGGTCTGGCGACGGTGTCGGCCGAGTCCCGCGCGGCGGCCCGGGACGCCGTCGGCCGGCTGCGCGCCAGGGGCGGGACGGCGATGAGCACCTGGCTCGCCGCCGCCAACAGCCTGCTGGGCGCCCACCCGGGCGCGATCTGCCACGCGATCCTGCTGACCGACGGCCAGAACGGTGAAAGCCGCGAGAAACTGCGGGCCGTCCTCGAGGAATGCGACGGCAGGTTCCGGTGCGACTGCCGGGGGATCGGCGACGACTGGGTCGCCGACGACCTCGCCACGATCGCGTCGCGGCTGCTCGGCGCGGCCCGTCCGGTCGAGCGCCTCACGGACCTGGCGGACGACTTCCGGGCGATCGCGGCGGAGGTGATGCGCCAGGTCGTGGGTGAGGCGTCGCTGCGGCTCTGGATCCCGTTCGGGGCGCGGGTGATCTTCTTCAAGCAGGTCTATCCGACGATCAACGATCTGACCGACCGCTCGGTACGGGTCGACCCGAACACCCTCGCCTACCCGACCGGGGCCTGGGGGACGGAGGAACGCCACTACCATCTGAGCATCGGCGACCTCAAGCCGATCACGGCCGAGAAACCCAGCCGGGTGGGCGCCGTCCGCTTCGTGCTCGATGGTGAGAAGTCGGACGGCGCCGTCATCCTGGCCCGGTGGACGGACGACTGGATGCTGTTCACCCAGACCAGCCGGGCCGAGGCCGAGGCCGCCGGGCAGGTGGAGCTCGCGCTGGCCATCCAGCTCGGTACCGCGGCGCTGGGGGACGGCGACGAGGACGACGCCGTCGGGCATCTCGGCCGCGCGGCCCGGATCGCCTTCCAGGCGGGCGACCGCGCGAAGCTCGACCTGCTCGCCCGGCTGGTCGAGATCGAGGACGCGGCGGCCGGGGTCGTGCGGCTGCGGTCCGGCCTCGGGCGCGGCCTGGTCGAGGGGGTTTCGCTGGGGTCTTACTGGACGCGGAACGTCGAGTCCGATACCGAGTCGGAGTCCCATACCGGGTCCGAGTCCGAGACAGAGTCCGAGACCGACACGGATGCTGGTGCCGGCCGGTCGGCCCGGTAGGGCGCGGCGATGGGCTTGAACTCAGAACCGATTGGGTCGTCCGGGCCGCCGGGCGCGCATGGGCCGGCGGCGGCCGGGCGGATGCCGGCGCGCTGCCCGAACTGCGACGGCACCCGCCGGCCGGCGGAGCGGTTCTGCCCGCGGTGCCGGTACGAGTTCGCCACCGGACGGCGGCCCCAGCCGCCGGTCCTCGTCCCGCTGCGCCGGCCGGCCACCCGCTGGGAGCTGCGGGTCGACACCGACGATGGCTATGCGTCGACCCGCGCCGCCGACGGGCTGGCGACGCCGGCCGGCCGACCGACCGTGGTCGTGCCGCTCGAGCGGCCCACGGTCGTCATCGGTGGGATGGCCGGCCCGCCTGATGAGGAGCAGCTGGTCAACCTGCGGGACCTGACCGGTGACCCCGGCGTGTCGAAGGTCCACGCGCTGCTGTCCCGGCGGGCGGACGGCAACTACCGGCTGTCCGATCCGGGCTCGATGAACGGCACCCGCCTCAACAGCCACGAGGTTCGGATCCCCCGCAACCGCCCGACGCCGCTGCGGGACGGGGACCAGATCTTCGTCGGCGCCTGGACCCGCCTCACGATCCGCCGGACGGCGAGCTGATGGCGGTCGGCGAGTGGATCGCGGCCGGCGGGGCCGGCGGGGCCGGCGCGGCCGGCGCGGCCGGCGAGCCGAGGCGTCGCTACCGGCTCCGGCGCAGGTAGCTCGGGGGCGGCGGCGCGCCCGCGACGCAGCTGGTCGCGTAGGACGACCACTCGCGGCACAGGCCGAGCCACGTCCCGTCGGTGCGCATGCGTTCCAGCACGCCGTTCACAAAACCCCGGAAGGTGAGGTCGGCGCGGTCCTTGTTCAGGCCCAGCCCGTACCATTCGGGTTGCACGCCGGCCGCCGTCCGGCCCTGGTCGTCGACCGGCGGGAACTCGTACGGCCCGAGCCGGGCCGTCGCGTCCTCTATTCTCATGCCGCCCAGGGTCGCGTCGTTGGCCGCGACCACGTCGACCTTCAGGTCCTGGAAATCCACCAGGCAGTCGGACAGCTCCTCGCGCACCTGGGTGATCGGGATGAATGGATGGGTCAGGCGCAGCCGGGCCAGCTTGGCCGCTGTCGTCGACCCTGCGGCCACACAGATCATCTGGCCCCGCAGGTCGTCCAGGGAATGGATCTGCCGCCGGGCCAGAAACGTCGGATAGGCCACGTAGTACGGCGCGGAGAACGAGACGTCCGTCCGCCGGGCACAGGTGATCGTCATTGTGCTGGCCACCAGGTCGACGGAACCTCTCTGAATGGCGCCGACGCGCTCGGCGAAGCTCAGCGGGTGGTATTCGATACGGTCGTCGACGTGCGCGGCCGACGCGGGAAAGACCGCCCGCGCGATCTGCCGGGCGACGTCGACGTCGAATCCTTCGAACCGGTGGTTCAGGACGTTCCAGGAGCCGAATCCGAGGGCGTCGCGGGAAACCCCGACCCGCAGCTTTCCGTACTTCCTGATCCGCGCCAGCACCGGGTCGGTGGCCAGCTGCCGGCTGGTCGGGGGCGGCACGTCGTCGGTGGGCGGCTTCGAGTCGTCGCAACCCGGCGGCGTGGCGGTCGTGCCCGGATCGGGCGTCGCCGTGGCCAACGGTGCCCAGGCGCCCACCGGCGCGGCGCCGGAGCCCACGGTCGCGCACCCGCTGACCACGACGATGAGCGCCAGCCCGCACAGCGCCCCGAGCGCTCCCCGCCACAGCCGTGCCCGCCGGCCCGCGCCTGTCAACGGTAGTCGACCAGTCTTCGGCGGAGACCTTCGCCGCAGCTGGCGATGGCCAGAGCAAACAGGACCGCGGACCCGACCGGCAGGCCGGCCAGCCGCCGCCGGGCGTCGGTGACGGTGGCCTGGAACGTCGTGAGGGCACGCGCCCGTGCGTCGAGCACGGCCGTGTCCAAGGCCGCGAAGCTGGCCTCGACCCGGGCGGCGTTTCGGGCCGTGTCCGCGCCGGCGGGACTGCGCGGGTCGATCGCGGTGGTGCCGGCGCTCAGCGCGTCCCGCGCGAGCGCCGCGATCGAGCTCGGGTTGCCGGCAGTCGGGGCGCCGGCACTGGGCTCGCCGGCACTGGGCTCGCCGGCACTGGGCTCGCCGGAACTGGGCTCGCCGGCACTGGGCTCGCCGGAACTGGGGATACTGAACTCGGCCACGGCCTGCGCCTCGATCTCGTCTCGCCGCGCGAGGAAGTCCCGGTCGTAGCTGACGGTGCCGCCCTGGGCGATCCGCCAGTGCAGCGCGTCGCTCTCGGCGCGGAAGGCCCGTACCCGCAGCAGATCCAGCTGCGCGGCCGGCCCGTAGCCGCCCGTGCGGACCAGGCTCGCGCGTTCGCCGGCGAACGCGGTGAGCGTCCAGGCCAGGGCCGCCGCCGTCAGCAGCGTCCCCGCGAGCAGGAACGGGTTCAGGCGGCGGCGGGTCCAGCGGGCCAGCGCCAGCTGGACCACCAAGAGGATCACGATCGCGCCGGCGCCGCCGACGGCGATCAGCACGATCTCGCCGCCCCGGGTCGCGCGCCGGTAGGCGGTGTCCTGGCGGAGTTCGGCCGTCCGGGTCAGCGTGGTCGCGGCGGGCAGGATCGCCGACTGCATCAGACTCGAGGCCCGGCGTAGGTAGGCCGCGCCCACGGGGAAGCGCTGACGGTTGTTGGCGCGCGCTTCGTCGATCAGGCCGACGTACACCGGGATCTGGCAGGAAAGGGTGGTCAGCGCGGCCCCGGCGTCGGCCGGCGGCGCATCGGTCGACGGCGCATCGGCCGGCGGCCCATCGGTCGACGGCCCGGCCGCCGCGGCCGAATCGGCCCGCCACTGGGCGCATTCCGGGCTGACCGCTCCGGAACCCGTCGCCCGGGCGGCGGTTATTGTGCCCGACTGCGCTCGCCGGATGTCCGCGTCGAAGCCGGCTCGCTGCGCGGGCGTCTCACTTCCGGACAGGAAAGCGCTGGCCGCTACCGCGTCCGCCGCCGACAGGCTGGCGTCGATATCCCAGGCCGACCCCAACAGCGGCGCGGTCTCGCGCGCAATCCCGTCGACGGCGTCCATCCGAAGGTGAGCGGCGCTCACCACCGCCGTCCCGGCGAATGCCAGTCCGCAGATCGTCGCGACCACGCACGTCCACAGCCGCCGTATGTCGGCGGGAATTCCGTTCCACAGCCCGTAGCGCCGCGGCCGGCGCGGCGCGGCAACATGGATCGGCCCGCGCCGGACCGCGATCTCCGGTTCGGCCGGGCTCGGCATGTGACAACCTTAGCGAATCCGCCGGCCCGGCCGATCCGACCGGCGGAAAACGGCGTCGCGCCACGATGAGAGGCGACCATCACGCCCACCGGTCGGCCTTGCTCGGGCAGCGATACCGGATTATAGTCCGCCCGGCCGAGGAAGATTTGGTTCGGGCCGAGAGCCGACGACCGGGAATGGAGTTGAATGCCACGGCTTACCGCCCGCGTGGGCGAAGGTCAGGGCGGATGACCTCGCCTGGCCGGGGACGGCCGGGCGGTTTCCGGGACCGGCGCCGGGCCGTGGCCGCCAGGTGCGTGGAGATGCCGGGCCGGCTGTCCGCGCTGCTCGCGCTGCTGATCGTGCTCAGCGGGGTGTTCGCGGTCGGCCTCTACACCGTCCAGAGCCACGCCCGGCGGGTGACGACGGCCGTGGGCAGCGGGCCCGTCACCGCCAGCCTGGCCGCGGGGAAGGCGCGTGTCGCGCTGGCCGACGCCGACCGGGTGGTGGCGACCAGCTATCTGTCGGGCGGCGCCGAGCAGCTCAGCGGAGCAGGCCCCGTCTACCAGGACGACGTCAAGGTCGCGAGCCAGGCGCTGGCCGCGGCGGCCGCTGCCGCCGCGGCCACCCGGGCGCGGGCGGGGCCGGGCGGCGCCGAGGCGATTCAGGCCGCCGAGGCCCAGCTTGTCCCGTACATGGGCCTGGTCGACAACGCCCACGCGGACGCGGACCGGTACGTGCTGGGCGTCGCCCAGCTGGCCTACGCGGCGGAGCTCATGCACGCGTCCGAATGGACCTCCTCGGCGTCGGTGTCCGACGGTCTGCTGGCGCTCGTCCGCCAGCTGACCGACAACGACGAGGCGCAGGTGGCGGCGGCGCGCTCCACGCCGTCGGCCGGGGCGCTGGCGCTGCCGGTCGCGGCCGGGGCGGCGCTGGTCGTCGCGCTCGTGCTCGGCCAGGTGTACCTGTTCCGGGTGTCCCGACGGGTGATCAACATCGGGCTGGCGGGGGCGACCGTCGTCGCGCTCGTCCTGCTCGCGTTCCTGGGGCAGTGGGCCGCCCAGACCCGGGGTGACCTGCGCGACGGCGCGGCCGCGCTGCGCCGGGCGAGCGCGGTGTCCCGGACTCGTGAGGTCGTGGCCGACGCCTACGGCGCGCGGGCGCGCGCCCTGCTCCTCTCCGCCGCGGCCGCGGGCGCGCTCGGCGCGGCGCCCGGGGACACCGCCGAGCAACTGCGCCTGGCCGGCGACGACGTCCAGGCGAACACGGACCGCTTCGCCGCCCTCCTGGCCGCCGCGGGTGCCGCGGCTCCCGCGGGTCCCGCGGGCACCACGAACGGCGCGGGCGCGGGTGGCGCTACGGCGGCGGAGCGGGCGGACCTCGAGCGGGCGCGAGCGGCCTTCGCGCGGTTCACCACCCTCGACGGCGAGGTGGCCCGGCTGGCCGCGACCGGCCGTGAGCCGGAGGCCCGGGCGATGACGTTACAGGCCGGCAGCGGCCGGCTGCCGGCGGAGTTCCGCCAGGCGAACGACAGCCTGGCGGCCGCCGGCGTGGCCGCCGAGAGCGCCGCCGTTGCGGCGATGGCCGCGGCGGCGGACGACGACCTGGGCAGCGGGCTGCCGCTCTCGGCCGGCTGGACGATCACGCTGGCCGCCGTGCTGCTCGTGCTCCTCGTCGCCGGCGGAATGACGCCGCGCATCAGCGAGTACCGATGAACGGACGACCGGCGGACCAGCCGACTGGCCGGCGACGGGTGGCGAAGCGTCGCGTGCGCCCGCTCGCGGTCGCCTGCCTGGCGCTGGTCCTCGCCGCCCTCGGGCTGTCGGCGTGCACGAGCCGCGCCCAACCCGAGACACTGACCGTGCTGGGCCCGTGGAAGGCCGACCCGGCGACGGGTATCGGCGGCGAACGGGCGGCCTTCCTGGCGATGGTCCAGCCGTTCGAGGCGCGGAACAACGTCCGGGTGCGCTACGAGAGCCCGCCCGACCCCGATGCCGTCCTGACCGCGCGGCTGCGGGGCGGCACACCCCCGGACCTGGTCGGGCTCTCGGACTACGGCGAACTGCTCGCGCTGTCGGCCGACCACAGCCTCCAGCCGCTCGAGGGGGTTGTCGACCTGCCCCGACTGCGGGACGAGTACGGCACGTGGCTGTCCCTCGGCCAGTCCGGCGGCCACCAGATGGCGATCGTCATCAAGGTCGCGCTCAAGGGTCTCGTCTGGTACTCGAAGCCGGCCTTCGCGGCCGCGGGCTACCAGCCGCCGCAAGACTGGACCGCGGCGCTGGCGCTCGCCGGCCGGATGAGCGCGCGCTACGGCGCGGCCTGGTGCCTCGGGCTGGAGGCGGGCTCCACCTCCGGCTGGCCCGGCACCGACTGGCTCGAGGACATCCTGCTCGACCAGGCCGGCCCCGTTGTCTACGACAAGTGGGCCCGGGTCCGGCTGCCCTGGACGTCGCCCGAGGTGCGCCGGGCCTGGCAGACCTGGGGACAGCTGCTGGCCGCCCCCCGCGCCGTCGCCGGCGGCCGCCTCGGCGCGCTGGTGACGAACTACGTCAGCGCCGACCAGAGCCTGCTGGCCAGCCCCGCGCGGTGCGGCCTCGACCACCAGGCGTCGTTCATCACCGGTCTCGTCGGCGGGGCGAGCAGCGATCTCGGCTTCTTCCGCCTGCCGGTCCCGGGCGGCCGCTACCCGGCGGCGCGGGAGGCCGGCGGCGACCTGTTCGGGATGCTGCGCGACTCTCCGTTGGCTCGCGAACTCGTGCGCTACCTGGCCACTCCCGAGGCGCAGGAGATCTGGGTTCGCCGCGGCGGCGCGATCTCGCCGAACCGGCAGGTGCCGCTCACGGCATACTCGGACCCGGTCTCCCGGGCGATCGCCACCACGGTCGCCGACACCACCAGCGTCAGCTTCGACGCCTCCGACCTGATGCCGCCAGCGATGCAGGCCGCCTTCTACAACGCGGTGCTGGCGTTCGTCGCCGGCGGAACCCCGCTCGAAGACATCCTGAAACACCTCGAGGACGTCCGCCTCTACGCCTCCCCGTCCTCCTGACGCGCGTCAGCGGCCAAAGCCGGCGCTGCTCACCCGTCGACGGACAGGACGCTGCCGGTGACGTACCGGGAGGCTTCGGTCATCAGGTACCAGGAGCGGGGACGGGACCGCGGTCACCAACGTGTCGACGTTCTCCGCCTTCGCTTCTCCGCGACCTGCTGGGTGTCCTCCCCGGTCGGGGCGATGTGGATCTGGTCGACCACGGAGATGCCCATCGACGTCAGGCCCTGCCCGAGGGTTTCCGAGAGCGGCCGGAGCGGGTGTCAAGGCCCGGCGAGAGCACTTCATGAAGCGGGAAGTCGGCCCGACCATCCCGGAGCCGTCAGTCGAGAGGCCAGTTGATCGGCTTGCCAGGCCGGCGGGGCGACGGCGAGACCACCGGAAGATATCTGGTTCTGGTGGACCAGGATAATCGGCAGGCGGGCGTGGCGGCGATTCAGAAGGCGACGGAAACCAGGATCGCCGACGTCCACGACTTTCCCAGCGGCATGCCGTCGCCGCCGTCCGGCGCGGACGGCGTGATGTTCCCCGAACTCGGGGTGGCGGTGGTCGACGTCCGTCCCGAGAGCACGCCGAGCCTCTTCGCGGCCGCGCGGGAGAGCAGCGCCGTCCATGTGGTGGAGGCCGAGCGAGTCGTCTACTCGACGGCGCTCAGGGTCCCCGTCGAGAGCCAGTCCTACCCGCGGGGACGCCGCGATTCCTACCTGCGCGGGTACCGGGACGCGGTGAACGCGCTCGTAGACGGCCTCGCCGAGCGGCCGGACGGGTCGAGCGAACTCGCCGCCCCGGTCATGGCGCCGGCCAGGGTCTGGGACGAGTCCCAGGTCACCTGGGGTCTCCAGGCGACCGCCGTGACTGAGTCGGTCTACAGCGGTCGGGGGGTCAAGGTCGCCGTCCTGTACACCGGCTTCGACCTTCGGCACCCGGACTTCAACGATCGCCGGCCCACGACGGAGTCGTTCGTGCCGGGCCAGGAGGTCCAGGACATCGTCGGCCACGGGACGCACTGCGTGGGCACCGCGTGCGGGCCGCGCCAGCCTGGAGTCGCTCCGCGCTACGGAGTTGCCTACAGCGCAGACATCTTCGTCGGCAAGGTGCTCGACAACAGCGGGCGCGGTACGGACGGGCAGATTCTCGCCGGCATCGCCTGGGCGATCCGTAACGGCTGCCAGATCATCTCGATGTCGCTCGGCGCGGGGACGGCGGTCGGGCAGCCGCCGTCGACGGTCTTCGAGAACGTCGCGCGGCGCGCGCGGGAGCAGGGAAGCCTGATCATCGCCGCGGCCGGGAACGAGAGCATGCGCGAGGCGGGTCACCTGGCTCCGGTCGGGCATCCGGCGAACTGCCCGTCGATCCTCGCCGTGGCCGCGGTCAACGGCGACCTGGACGTGGCGCCGTTCTCCTGCGCCGGGATCAACCCGAACGGCGGTGAGGTCGACATAGCCGGGCCCGGCGTCGGCGTCCACTCGAGCTGGCCGATGCCCACCCGTTACCGGGATCTGAAGGGGACCAGCATGGCGACGCCGCATGTCGCGGGAATCGCCGCCCTGCTCGCCGAGGCGAAGCCCGGCATCAGCGCCACCGACCTCGCCGCGCTCCTGATGACAACGGCGAAAAGCCTCCCGCTGCCGGCGCGCGACGTCGGCGCCGCATATCTGGGCAGAATTACCGAGATCGCCCGCAAACTTCGGGCTCAGGGGATGAAAATCGACCAGACCCTGGCCGAGATCGGCGTGATCACCGGTTCGATAGCGGGCACCGACCCGCGGCCCCTCGCCGGCATTACAGGTGTGAAGGCCGTCGAACCCCAAAGGTCCGTTCGGCTCCCACCGCCTGATTCGCCCGTCCAGTGACGGCCCGGGGTCGATCCTGATATCCCGGCGATCAATGTGAAGCGGGCCCGTGGCGGGAACCGCGCATCCGCCACGGGTATCCGTCGTGGCACGGTCGGGAGCCGGCCGTTTGGTCAGGCGTGCGCACAGAATGCCCCGACCTCGGGATGAAATATACTCCTGTGATCCGGAACATTAGGCGATTGTGGCACCACCGTGCCGGTGCCGGCAACTGTCGGTTTGACGTTGCGTCGTCGGCGGTGTGCACTGCGCGCTATGGCTGGCCGAAACGGTGCGTCACCACGAATCAGTGCGTCACCGCTGTCCTCGCCCGCGCTCGGCGGCGGGCTCGACGACCTGATCCGGCCCTGTGGCGACCTGCTGAGACCACATGACCCCGGGCGGGTCGCCGGTGCCGCCGGCCCCGATGGTGCCGCCGGCCCCGATGGCGCCGATGGCGTCGGCACGATCGGGGTCACCCTGTCCGGCGGCGGTTTCCGCGCCACTCTGACCGGCCTCGGGGTTTTGCGCTTTCTCGCGGACGCGGGCCTGCTGGGCAGTGTCCGCTACGTTTCGTCCGTATCCGGCGGGTCGATCGCGAACGCCATGCTCGCGACCCGGTGGCCCCGACTGCGCCAACGGAATTTCGGCGCGTCCGCCGTCGACGAACTCGTGGTGGATCCGGTCGTGGACTCGATCACCGGGTCGTCATTGAAATGGGAGATCGCGCGAAACCTGTGGCGGGCGACGGGAGCGGGTACCCGGACGGGGTTGCTGGCCCGTGCCCTCGACCGTCGGTTCTTCGACGGCGCCGCGCTCGAGGATCTCGACCCGGAATGTCGGTTCATCTTCAACGCGGCCAACCTGTGCACCGGTGCGCGGTTCGCCTTCGAACGCGACGTCGTCGGAGACTACGTCCTCGGGCTGGCGCCGACCACGGCCACCGGCCTGAGCGTGGCCACCGCCGTCTCCGCGTCCGCCGCGGTCCCCGGCACATTCCCGCCGGTGCAGCTGCCGGCCATTCAGTTCCCGTGCGCGCACGGGCGGCGCGAGGCGGTTCTGGTGGACGGCGGCGCCTACGACAACACCGGGCTGGAAGCACTCGACGGCGACCGCTACCACGACGTCTTCCTCGTCTCGCTCAACGCCGGTGGCGTATTCGTCACCGGTCGGCTCGGGCGGATACCCGTCGTGCGCGAGCTGGCGCGGGCGAACTCGCTGCTCTACCGGCAGAGCACCGCGCTGCGCACCCGGTGGATGGTCGAGCGCTTTCACGGCTGGGACCAGAAACCGGGCGGGCAACGGCCGGTCTCCGCCCGCCAGGGCCTTCTTTTCACGCTGGCCAGCGACCGGACCGGCGCGGCGGTGGAGGACTGGCGCGAGCGCCACCCCGAGCACCGGTCATGGAACGGCCGGGACCTCGCGTTCGTCCCGACGGTCTTCGACCGTCTCGATCCCGCGTTGTGCCGCCTGCTGGTCTACCGCGGCTGGTGGCTCACCGGTGCCTCCTTCGCCCAGTTCCACCCGGATCTCGCTCCGCTCGCCAAGATCACGGAACCGCCTCCGCTGTGACCCGCCGCCGGGGCGTCAGGCGCTGCCGGGCGCTCCCCAGCCGCCACCCCCGGGCGTCCGCACGGTGACGACCGAACCGGGCTCCAGCAGCCTGGTCGCCTTGGGCGGCAGCGGCTGCCCGTCGACGTCGTTGACCCCGACCGCGCCGGGCTGGCCGCCGTGCGCGCCGGCGGGCGCGTGCCGGCGGCGGTCGGTCAGCAGCGAGACGGTCGCCGGCGACAGCACGCGGATGGACCGGACGAGCCCTGCGCCGCCCGGATGCAGCCCGGCGCCGGCGGTCGAGGCGTCCAGCTCGTAGCGCTCCACCCGCATCGGATACTCCATCTCCAGCGCCTCGACCGGGGTGTTGAGGGTGTTGGTCATGCCCACATGGACGCCGGAGTCGGCCGGGCCGCGCGAGGACGCGCCCTGGCCGCCGGCCAGCGTCTCGTAATACGTCCACGGCCGGCCGGCACGCGGTTCGCCGTCCGGGCCGCCGCCCGGCCCGCCGAGGATCAGGTTGTTCATCGTGCCCTGGCCCTGCGCGGGCAGGTCGGCCACCTGGGACAGCGCGAGTAGGACGGTGTCGGCGATCCGCTGCGACGTCTCGACGTTGCCGGCGACCACGGCCGAAGGACGCCGCGCGTTCACCAGCGAACCGGGCCGGGCGAGAACGGTGAGCGGGGCGTAGGTCCCGTCGTTGGCCGGCACGTCGTTCGGCAACAACACCCGCAGCGCGAAACAGCAGGCCGACCGGGTGACGGCCAGCGGGCAGTTCACGTTTCCCGCGACGGCATCGGCGGTCCCGTCGAAATCGACGGTCACGTCCTCACCGTCGATGGTCACGGCGACCACGATGGGAATGTCGTTGTCGGTGACCCCGTCCCCCTCGATTTCACCGGTGGCGACGTAACGGCCGTCCGGCAGCGCGCGGACGAACTGGCGACTGCGCCGCTCCCCGTAGGCGATGATCTCCTCGAAGGCGGTGCTCAGGACGTCCCGGCCCCACCGGTCGGCGATCTCGCGCAGCCGGTCGGCCGCGACCAGGCCCGCCGCGACCTGGGCCTCCAGGTCGCCCCGCCGTAGATCGGGGGTGCGGGAGTTCGCGGTGACCAGGTCGAGAACGTCGGTGACCCATTCCCCGCGGGAGACCAGCCGCACCGGCGGTATGACCAGGCCCTCCTGGTAGATCTCCCGCGAATCGGCCGGCATGGAACCAGGTCGCATTCCCCCGACGTCGGAATGATGGGCCCGGGTGGCGGCGTAACCGAGGCGTTCGCCGTCGATCTCGATCGGCGCGACCAGGGTGATGTCGGGCAGGTGGTTTCCGCCGGCGAACGGGTCGTTGAGAATCCACACGTCCCCGGCGGCGGGATCGCGGGCCGCGACGACCCGCACCGACTCGGACATGGCACCCAGGTGCACGGGAATGTGCGCGGCCTGCGCCACCAGCCGGGCGTCGGAGTCGAAAAGGGCGGCGGAGCAGTCCCGCCGTTCCTTGATGTTCGACGAGTACGCGCTGCGGACGAGAACGGTTCCCATCTCCTCGGCCACGCCGGTCATCGCGTGGGAAAGCACCGAGAGCGTGACCGGATCCATTCCCGGGCCTGCTGGATTCACGGCCGCTCCAGAACGAGGGTGCCGGCCGCGTCGACGGTCGCGTGCCAGCTGGGTCGCACGACGCAGGTCGCCTCGTCGAACTCGACGATTGCCGGGCCGGCGAAGCCGTCCCCGGGCCCGAGCGCCGGCCGCCCGAGCACCGGCACCGACCGCCACACGCCGTCGAAGGAGACCCGCCGTTCCGGGCGGGCCACCGACGGGTCCCCGGGGAGCGCCGTCATCGGCGGCGTCGCGCCGGCCAGCGTCGCCACCAGGCGCAGCGCCACGACCTCGACCGGACGGCCGGCCGGGCGGTGGCCGTACCGGCGGGCGTGCTCGGCCTCGAAGCGTTCGCGCAGCCTGGCGTCGGCGGGGACGGTCAGCTCGAACGACTGGCCCGCGTAGCGGCAGTCCGCGAAGCGGGCGAACCGTACGCCCGCGGCCTCGCTGCCCGCGCCGTCCGCGTTCCGATCCGCGTTCCCGGCCTCGGTGCCCGCGGCTTCGGCGCGGGCCCGCTCGGTCAGCTCCGCGAAAAGCTCCTCGATGCGGGGCTCCTCGGCGTCGAGGAAGGCCGAGACCAGGTAGTCGCGCCGCTGCTCGCCCAGCGCCAGGCCCAGCGCGGACAGCACGCCGCAGGCGGCCGGGACCAGGACTCGCCGGCAGCCGAGCTCCTCGGCCAGCGCGCAGGCGTGCATCCCGCCCGCGCCGCCGAAGGCGACGAGCGCGAACTCGCGCGGGTCGAGACCCCGCTCGACCGTCACCACCCGCAGTGCCCGCGCCATGTCGGCGTTCGCGACGTCGACGACGCCCGCCGCCATCGCCGCGACCTCGAGCCCCAGCCGGCTGGCCAGCGAACTCAGTGCCGTCTCGGCCCGGGACCGGTTCAGCGCCACCTCGCCGCCGAGGGTGGCGCCGTCGGCCAGGTAGCCGAGGTAGAGATCGGCATCGGTCACCGTCGGTTCGGTCCCTCCTCGGTCGTAGGCGGCCGGCCCGGGCACCGCGCCGGCCGAGCGCGGCCCGACGCGCAGCGCCCCGCCGTCGTCCACCCAGGCGATCGACCCGCCGCCTGAGCTGACCGAGTGGACGTCGACCGACGGCAGCTGCACCGGCACCCCGCCGACAGTCGCCTCGTGTGTGATCTGGACCGCTCCGTCGATGACGGTGGCCACGTCCGTCGACGTCCCGCCCATGTCGAAGGTGATGAGGTTGTTCTCGCCGGAGCGCGCGGCGATGTAGGCCGCGCCCACGACGCCGCCCGCCGGCCCGGACAGCACGCAGGCGGCGGCTGCCTCGGCGGCCTGCTCGATCGGCACCACGCCGCCGGACGACAGCATGATCCCCGGCGCGGGGAGGCCGAACTCGCGCGCCTGGCCGGCCAGGGCCCGCAGGTAGGAGGCGAGGCGGGGCGTCAGATAGGCGCTGGCCGCGGTGGTGGCGAACCGCTCGTACTCGCGGAACTTCGGCAGCACGTCGCTGGAGAGCACGATCGTCAGCCCGGGCAGGGCCGCCCGCAGGAGTTGGCCGACCCGCCGCTCATGCTCCGGGTGGAGAAAGCTGAACAGCAGGCAGACGGCGACGGCCTCGAGGCCGTCGATCCCGCCCAGCGTCTCGGCCAGTCGGGCGACCTCGTCCTCATCCAGCGGTGTGACGACCCCGCGCGAGCCCATCCGCTCGGCGAGGGTGAAGCGCAGCTCCCGCGGGACGAGCGGCGGCGGGCGGCGCTGGGCCAGGTCGTACAGCGCCGGCCGGTTCTGCCGGCCGATCTCCAGGACGTCGCGGAACCCGGCCGTCGTGACCAGCGCCGTGCGGGCGCCGTCACGCTCGAGCAGCGTGTTGGTGGCGACGGTCGTGCCGTGCGCGAACCGGGCCACGTCCTGGGGGCGGACGCCCGAGCGGGCGACGGCGTTCAGCACGCCGTCGGACTGGCGGGCCGGCACCGACGGCACCTTCGCGAAGCGAAGCGTTCCGTCGCCGTCCACCGTCACCAGATCGGTGAACGTGCCGCCGACGTCGACGCCCAGGCGCGTGCCGGGGTCCGCGCCTCGGCCCGTGCCAGAACGGGCCCGGGCGTCCATCAGCCGCTCCCCGGCTGTCCCTCGTTCACCGGTGGGAAGTCTAGCTGCTCGGCTCAGCTCGACAGCAGCTGGCGCGGCGCGGCCTGAACTACTGGCCGGCCGGCCCCGGTCCGCGGGAGAATGGCGGTATGAGGGAGGGCGGGATTCCCACCGACGCGCGTATCCGAGCCCTGCACGAGAAATACGCGCCCACGCGGGCGGCGTTCGACCTCGTCTACACACACTGCCAGATAGTCTGCGCCCTGGCCGAGCACATAGCGGCCAGGCAGCCCGACGGTCTCGACGTCGACATCGAGCTCGTCCGCGCCGGGGCGCTGCTGCACGACCTCGGCGTCTACCAGCTGTACGACTCGACCGGCGTCCTCGACTATCAGAACTACATTCGGCACGGGGTTCTCGGCCGCGATGTTCTTCGGGACCTGGGATTCCCGGACCTGCTCTGCCGCTTCTGCTCCTGCCACACCGGTGTGGGACTGAGCCGTGCCGACGTCCAGGCCCAGGGCCTGCCGATTCCACCGGCGGACTACCTGGCGGAGAGCACGGAAGAAGAGCTTGTCATGTACGCGGACAAGTTCCACAGCAAGTCCACGCCGCCGCGCTTCGTCACCTCCGCCGCGTACGAGGCGAGCGTCCGTCGCTTCGGGCCGGACAAGGCGGAACGTTTCACGCTGATGGTGAAGCGGTGGGGAGAGCCGGATCTCGGGCCGTTCGCCCGCGCGCACAGTATGCCCATCCGCGGGCCGAGACCGGAGGCCGGCTGACAGCGAGCCCGGGCGGGCTCGCCCCGCCGCGGCAACCCTGGCGGGGCGGCGTGCCGGGCGAAGAGCGAGGGGGAAGGGGGAAGGCGAGTTGCGCGGGGCCCCTCCCGCCCCCGCGCAACTCGCCGCCCCGACCGGCGCTCGTGATCCTCAGGGCGTTCGGACAACGGCGACCGGGCAGGGAGCATGGTGGACGCACTGGTGGGAGACGGATCCGAGCAGCAGCTCGGTGAAACCGCCGCGGCCTCGCGATCCCACCACCAGGAGGTCGGCGCCCAGGGCGGCGGCCAGGAGCGCTCGGGCCGGCGGCGCCGAGAGCAGGCGGTCGTCGACCGTCAGGCCGTCGGGAGCGCCGATTCCGGCCTGGAGGCTGTCGTCCAGCACGCCTCGGGCGACCTTCTCCAGTGTGTCGAGGTCCATCCCCGCGTAGACACCCGGATAGACCATGGGAGTCGGAGTCCAGGCGTGGACGACCCGCAGCACCGCGCCGCGGGCGCGGGCCTCGTCGGCGGCCCAGCGCAGGGCCTGGATGGACGCGGGTGAGCCGTCGACTCCGGCGACGATCAGGCCCGCCTCGGCGGCTGGGCTCGCGTCGGCGGCTGGGGCCGCGTCGGCGGCTGGGGCCGCGTCGGCGGCTGGGGCCGCGTCGGCGCCCGGCCGGCCGGCAGCCCGGGTCACCACAACCGGCACGGGCGCCTGGTGCAGGCAGCTGGCCGAGACAGAGCCCATCACGAACCGACGCCGACGGCTCTGACCGTGCAGGCCGACGACGAGCAGGTCGGCGCTCTTCGCCGCGTCCAGCAGCGCGTTCTCGGCGTAGTCCTCGACCAGGCGCTCGACCACCGGGACCGGCCAGCGGGGGTCCCGCGTGCGCTGGACGGCCGCCTCCAGGGCATGCTGGGCAGCCGCCGCCACCCCGCGCACGCCCGGCCGCTGGCCATCGGTCACGACCGGGGTCGGGCACGAGTGCGGTGCGTACGACATGACCGCGGTGACGGTCGACGTCCGGACTCTGGCCTCGCGTACCGCCCAGCGCAGCGCTTCGTCGGAGTCGGGTGAGCCGTCAACGCCCACCACGATCGTGCTCATGGCGTACCTCCCGATCGGATTCCTCTCCGGTGTGCCTTGAGACTGGCGGGGCGGCCAGCGGCGTTCGAGAGCGCTTAAGCGCCCGTCCGGAGGCCGGGCGTCCTGACGCCGCCGGGCCAGACGTCCCGGGTTGCGGTCAGTGCGTCGCCGCGAATGTCTGGGCCGGGCGGTCGATGAGTCGCCCGGACCGGTCGTAGGCGGGCACGCCGAGCGCGGCGAGCCGGGCCGCCGCGCCCCTCAGGTGGTGGGCGCACAGCAGGATCTCCTGCTCGGGGCGGCCGTCGTGCCCGGGAACGAGGGCCTGTGCCACCGGCTCGCTCGGGCAGCAGCAGGCGCGGGCGGCCGCGTCGATCGGTGGCAGGACCGCCGTCGGCGCGACATCCCGAGCGGCGGATGCACGTGGACGGCTCTGCGCCGGGGGCGACTGGGGGGAGCGCTTCGCGCCCAGGAGGCTCATGGAACTCACCGTGACCCTTCGCGACGGCCGGGACGGCCGCGATGGCCGCACCGACTGCCGGACGGCCTCCCAGCCACCGCGGGCCGGGCCCCGAGCAGGACCGCCCACCAGGGCCGCCGCCCAGACGACGCCGACGCCCGCGCCACCCGGTCCGTCCGCCGGTCGGATCGCCGGTCGGATCGCCGGTCGGACCGCCGAGGCGATCTGATGACGGTGGCCCCACCGCGCATGCTCACCCATCCGCCGGGGCCCATGTGGATGTCGGCTCGCGGCGCCGACGGCTCGGCCGGCCGGCGGATCGCGCGCGTGATGACCGCCGTGGCCGCGAGGAGGACCTCCCCGGTCAGCAGGATCTTCGTCAAATCGACAGTGGTGACCGGTTCCGCGTCGATCGCCGCGGCGGCGCCGGTGGATCCGTTCGCCGCTGGGCGCGGGCGCGTGATGACGGTCATGCTCATCGCCTCCCTCGCATGGCTTGGGCGTGCCCGCCGCTTCCTGCGTGCACGGCCTTTCTGGGTGCCAGGACCCAGTCTCGGCCGGTGGGGCGGGCCTGGTCAGTGCCGAACGTGGCGTTTGAGCGGGACTGTCGGTCGACTCGCCGCGCCCCGGCTTTCCCGGGAATGCGCGCCGCCGCCGGTCTGAAGGGCCGTCGCGCCTCTTGTCGCGGGCGGTTGGATACCTACGTACGGGATGATCGTCCTGTCATCGGCCCGCCTTTCCGGTCATGTCGCGGGAATTCCGGGCGGGAATGTATCGCCGGAGGTGTCAGCCCGCCGTGCGCCGGCGGGGACCAGCTGGAGGTCGTCATGCATTCCTCAAGAAGACAGAAGATCACTGTAATTCTGACGGTCGCGGTCGTGCTCGCCGGCCTGGCCGCCGCACTGACCTGGTCCCTGGGCCGAGGGGGCTCCGAGCCCGGCGCGACGGTGTCCTCCGCGCCCACCAGCCCACCCGCCGCGGCCCCGGGAACGACGCCGGCGAGCCCGGGAGCAACGGCTGGGACGTCGTCGGCCGGCCCGTCATCCGGTTCCACCGCCGGCACCCAGACCCCGGCGACCATGCCCGTCACGGTGTACTTCCACCGCGGCTGGCTGGGTGATCCCGCCACCGTCGTACCGGTGCGACGGACCGTCGCGCGCACCACCCAGCCGGCGACCGCCGCCGTGTCCCAGCTGCTGGCCGGCCCGACCGCGGCCGAACGGGCGGCCGGCTACACGTCTGGCTTCGCCGCGACGACGGCGGGCACGCTGCGCGGGATCACCGTCGCCGACGGGGTGGCGCTGGTCGACTTCAGCGACTTCCGCGCGAGCCTGCCGGGGGCCAGCTCGAGCTACGGCTCACAGGCCCTGCTGGCCGAACTCGACGCGACCCTCACCCAGTTCCCGTCGATCCACCTGGCCGTCTACTCGTTCAACCACGACGTGGACGCGTTCTACGCCTGGCTCCAGCGCGAGCCACCGGCGGGGTACGGGACCGGCAACCGCGCGGCCGTGACCGTGGCCCGGGCCTTCCTGGTCGGCATCGGCGGCATGACCGATCCCGGCACCAGCGTGGTCCGGACCGCCGGGGCCCGGCCCGTCAGGGCGGCGGTGGCCTTCCGGCCGGCCGCCGGCCCAGGCACGGCGGCGGGCACCGGCCCGACCACGACCGTCACGCTGCGGCGGACCACCGCCGGTTCGTGGGCGGTCACCGGGGCGAGCACGGCGACGATCCGGGTAGCCGCCCCGGCTCCCGGCGCGGCGGTCTCCTCGCCGGTCGCGGTCCGAGGCAGCGCGCTCGCCTTCGAGGGGACCGTGAACGTCCAGGTGGTCCGGGCCGGCGCCGGCGGCGGCGGGACCGCCGTCGGAACGGGCGTGGTCATGGGCGGCGGCGACGTGCTCCGGCCGTTCACCGGATCGATCACGTTCAGTGCCCGCTCCGGTTCCGGCTGGCTGGTCTTCCAGGAGCGTTCGGCGGCGGACGGATCGGTCACTCGGCTTACGGCCGTCCCGGTCAGCTTCCGGGCCTCCGTCCCGGCCGCCTGAGCCGGGCCCGACCCGTCCGAACCGGGATGCCCAGTGGCAAGGGGTCCCTGAACACGGGACCGACGGACCCTTTCGGCGCGGCTTTTCGGCCGGGCCGGCGGGATATCCGCCGGGAATCCTGCCCGTGCGGACGATTCGACCGAGGAGTTCTGATGGCAGGCGTTGTGGTGGGATTCGACGGGTCGGCTGACGCGCTGGCGGCCCTGCGGTGGGCGACGCACTACGCCCGGACCGAGGGGGTACTCACCGCGGCTCATCTTGTCTGGTCGGCCGACCACTGCCCGTCGAGAGTGCGCGAGCGGGCGGCCGCTTCCACCGCGGGTGACCTGGAGGTCGCGGCGCGGGAACTGCTCGCCGACGCCGCCGCCGGGTGCGCCGGCAGCGGGGGGCGGGTGGATGTCGAGGAACGGGTCACGGCCGGGGACCCGGCCACAGTGCTGCTGGCGGCGAGCGGACCGGCCGGCCTGCTCGTCCTGGGCCGGCACGGCTCGGCCCGGATGCGGCACCTCCTGAGCGGCTCGGTGACGGCCGAGTGCCTGCACCGGGCGAGCGTGCCCGTGGCCGTGATCCAGGCGGACAAGCTGGGCCGGTCCGACGGGCCGGTCGTCGTCGGCGTGGACGGTTCCCCGGCCTCGATTGAGGCGCTGCGCTGGGCCGACCGCTACGCCCGCCGGCGCGATGTCGCGCTGCGGGTCGTCCACGCCTGGCAGCCGGCGCCGCCGCTGGCTGTCGGTTTCTACACGAGCCTGGCGTTCTCCGCGCTGCGAGAGGTGGCCCAGGCCGTGCTGGACACCAGCATCGAAACGGCCTTCGGTGGCGACGAGCGGGGGAAGATCGAGCCCGTCCTGACCACCGGCGGCGCCGGTCACGGCCTGATCGAAGCGGCCGCGAACGCCCAGCTTCTCGTGGTGGGTGCCCGGGGCCAGGGCGGATTCGCCCAACTGCTGGTCGGCTCCACCGCCCAGCAGTGCGTTCATCACGCCCCGTGCCCCACCGTGGTCATCCACGGCGAGCCGGAAAAGGGGGAGCTGTGAACAACACCTGGGACCGTGACGTCGATGTCCTCGTGGTCGGGACCGGCGCGGCGGGGCTTACGGCCGCGATAACCGCCGCCGCTTGGGGAAGCCGGACCCTGGTCGTGGAAAGCATGCCCGAATGGGGCGGCTCGACGGCGGGCGGCGGTGGCGAGGCCTGGCTGCCGACCAATCCGCTCAGCCGTCAGGCCGGCCGGGACGGCCCACCGAAAGACGGCTCACCGGTAGCTGGCCCACCGGCAGCTGGCCCACCGAAAGGTGACTCGCCGAAAGGTGACTCGCCGGAAAAGGCGCTGGCCTATCTGGCCGCGGTTGTCGGTGACGCGGGGCCGGCCAGTTCACCGGAACGCCGCCGCGCCTTCGTGCTGACCGCGCCCGAGGCGTTCACCTTTCTCGCCGATCTGGGTGTCCGCTGGACCCTGAACCGAGACCATCCGGACTTCTACCCGGACCGGGTCGGCGGAATGACCGGCCGCGCGGTCGAGGTACGGCCCTTCGACCCGCGAGACCTGGGGCCGTGGGCGAGCAACGGCCGGCTCGACGCGGTGTTTCCGCTCCCGGTCCGGGCCGACGACGTCCGGCTGATCGCCCGAGCCGCCGCCAACCGGGATGAGCTGGTCCGCGGCGCGCGCGTCCTGGGCCGAACAGCCTGGGACCTCGCCCGCGGCCGGCACCTGGTCAGCGGGGGCGCCGCGCTGAGCGCCAGCCTGATGACCATCGTCTTGAGCCAGTGCACCGAGGTGTTGTTGAGCACCCCTCTGCGCGGCTTCGAGCTTGACCGCGACCGGCGGGCGGTCACCGGCGCGATCCTGGCCGGGCCGGACGGCAGGCTGATCCGGGTCCGGGTTCGCCGCGGCATCGTGCTGGCCGCCGGCGGATTCGCCCGCAACACCAGCTGGCGGCTGAAGTACCACGGCATTCCCGGCTACAGCTCGGCGGCCGACGGCGACACGGGCGACGTGATCGCTCTGGCCGAGGACATCGGCGCGCGACTGACGTTGATGGAGGACGCCTGGTGGGGCGCGTCGCTCGCCCTGCCGGACGGATACGCCTTCAGCGTGTTCGAGCGCTCCCTGCCCTTCAGCATCATGGTCGACGCGGACGGTTCCCGCTTCGTGAACGAGTCCGCCAGCTCCGTCGACGTCGGGCGCGCCATGCTGGCCGACCGGAACGCGAACCCGAGCTGGCTCGTCACGGATGCCCGCCACCACCACCGGTACCGCAACTCGGCGACCAGCGGCGGGGAGGGCAGATTGCGCGCGGCCGGGCTGGCGCACAGCGCCGGCACCGTCGAAGATCTCGCGATCGCCATCGAGGTCGACCCGGCGCGGCTGCGGGCGACGGTAGCCCGCTTCAACGCGTTCGCCCGCGCCGGGGTCGACCGCGACTTCGGCCGGGGGAACAATGTCTCGGACAACTACTACGGCGATCCCCTGGTGGGTCCCAACCCCAACCTCGGCCCGCTGGAGAAGGCGCCGTACTCCGCGTTCCTGATGGTCCCCGGAGACCGCGGCACCAAGGGCGGCCTGCTCACCGACACCGACGGCCGGGTCCTCGACCTCGACGGGCAGTCCATCACCGGGCTGTACGCCGCCGGCAACACCGCCGCGTCCGTCATGGGCCCCGCCGATCCCGGCCCTGGCTCCGCCGTCGGCGCGGCGATCGTCTTCGGTTATCGGGCCGCCCGCCACGCGGCCGCCCGCGACCGGTAGCGACCGGTAGCGACCGGGCGTCCGGCCCCGCGCCCACCCTGGAGGAACCCATGTCCGACCATCAGAACGGTCGCGGCCTGGCCACCGGCCAGGCTTCGGACGGCTCGCCCGCGGGCGGTCTCGCGGACCTGCCCGTCCGCCAGATCATGAGCACCGACATCATGGTCGTCGACACCGAGGACGACGTCCTGCTCGCCTGGGAAATCATGACCCGGGCCGGCGTCCACCACCTGCCGGTGATGGATGGCCCGCGGCTTGTGGGACTGCTGGACGACCGGACGCTCGCGCGGGAATGGCAAAGTGCCGTCACTCCTGAGGAACCTCGTGCTTGCCGGCCCTGGGCATGTGGGCCGGCAGGGGAAGGGGGCGTCCGGGCAGCAGCAGGTGCCAGTAGGCCGCGCGGAACGCGAGCTTGCCCCAGTGGTTGCGGGTGTTCTCCGCAAGCAGGCCGAAGGGGCCTACGGCGGGCAGCGGGTAGTGGCCGGGCAGCGGCTCGGTGTCGTAGTTGAAATCGATGAGCAGACCCTTGCCGCCGCCGGACTCGATGAAGCAGCTGGCGTGCCCGTCGAACTTCTCCGTCATCGGCTTTCCAGCGGCGTACCGCGGGAAGTTCCGGACGAACACCTCGACCGAGTAGTGCGCGACGGATCCCGCCTTGGACGTGGGCAGGTCGGCCGCGTCGCCGATCGCGAAGATGTTGTCGTAGGCCGTGGACAGAAATGTGTGCCGGTCCACCGGGACGTAGTTGCGCTCGTTGCCGAGGCCGGAGGCGGCGACGTAGTCGGCCCCCATGTTCAGCGGCACGGTCACCAGCAGGTCGAACGGGATCTTCCGGTCGTCGTGGGAGACCAGGTTCTTCGCTCGCGGGTCGATCCGCTCGACCCGGAAGTCGCTTTCCAGGGTGATCTCGCGGTCGGTCAGCATCGCTCCCAGCCGGGCAGACGCGATCGGCTGGGTGAAGGCACCCGGCAGCGGCGTGGCGAAGACGATCTCGACGCTGTCGCGCAGCCCGCGCTGACGGAAGTACGCGTCGGCCAGGAAAGCGAACTCGAGCGGCGCGACCGGGAATTTGATCGGCATATCGACAATATGTACCACCAGTCGGCCGCGGTCGAAGTCCTTCAACGCGTCGGCCAGCGCGACGGCGCCGCTCTCGGTGTAGAACTCGTGGATGCTCCGGTGCCACCCGGGGCCGAGCATTCCGGGCGTCTGGTCGGGCCTGGTGTGCGTCCCGGTGGCGATGACCAGATAGTCGTACGGCAGTCGGCGGCCGTCCACCAGCAGCACATTGTTGTCCTCGGCGTCCACCCGCTCGATCCGGGCCGGGATCAGTTCCACTCCGTCGCGCAGAGTCTGTCGGCGGGGACGGGCCACATCATGGGGCGCGCAGGTTCCGAACGGGATGAGCAGCAGACCCGGCTGGTAGATGTGCTGGTCGCTCTGGTCGACCACCGTGATCCGCCACTCGTCCCGGTGCAGTTCCCGTCGCAGCCTGTTCGCCGCCATCGTGCCCGCGGTCCCGCCACCCAGTATCAGCAGTCGCTGCATCGCGCACCCGCCAATCCGCTGTCCGGAAAACCGATATGACAGCTATTGGAATGAACAATAGGCGTACTGCTCCCCACTGGTCCGGAGTCGTCGGTCCCGAGGCGCTGGGCCGTGAGGGGTCGGCGACGGAGGAGCTGTCACCCTTGCCCGACCCCCGATGGCGGGCGCCCGTCATCCGCGCTCCGGTTGCGCGCGGGGCCGGACAGAGGCGCGGGTGACGCTGCGCGGGCTCACATCGGCATCGTCCGGCGGGCCATTCGGCACCGTCAGGCCGGCCCGCCCGGGGGGAGGATTGCGGTGTAGGGCGCAGATGGGACGAATCGTGTCCCGCGCCGGGCCAGGCCGCGGTCGGCGGACCCGGGCTGAGCAGCATCGTCTCCGCTTCGCGGCCGACGCCGGGGGACGCCAGCCGGGTGGCCGGGACTGCCCTGAGGAGGCGGCTTCATGACCACCCAGACCAGTCCGGAAACGGATCTGGAAGCAGGCACCGAGGCGGGGAGGAACCTCACGGGCCTGATCGCCGCCGTGACCGACCTGCGCGCCGACGTGCTGGCGTCCGCTCGCCGGAACGCGGTCGAGATCGCCCAGGTTCACCCGGCGCACCGCGCCGACGCGGAGAACCTGGCGCACTACCTGGAGCTGCGCCGCCACGACCTGCGCGCCTCGCAGGCCAGCCTGACCGATCTCGGACTGTCGTCGCTGGGTCGGTCCGAAGGCCACGTGCTGGCCACGATCGACGCCGTCCTCGCCGCGCTGCGCGCGCTCGCCGGCGGCCAGCCGTGGCGGTGCGACCGGGGCGAGCCGCCGGCCACCCCGGCGCGTGAGCTTCTGGCCTCGAACAGCGAGGCGCTGTTCGGTCCACCCCGCGCAGGACGCGAGACACGGATCATGGTGACGCTGCCGGGGATGGCTGCCGACGACTACCCGATGGTCCGCTCGCTGGTGGAGCGAGGCATGGACTGCGCCCGGATCAACTGCGCCCACGACGAGCCGCCGACCTGGTCCCGTATGATCACCAACGTCCGGCGGGCGGCTCAGGAGGTCGGCCGGCCCTGCCTGGTCGCCATGGACCTGGCTGGGCCCAAGGCTCGGACCGGCCCGATCGCGGACGGTCCACGGGTGGCCCGGTTGCGGCCATCCCGGGACGCCCTCGGCCGGGTGACCAGGCCGGCCGCCGCCTGGATGGTCGACGAGGACGAGCCGGCGCCCCCGGACCCGGCGGTCGCGCACGGCGTCACTCCAACCCCGGGAGGCTTGGACGTCCTCACCGTGCCGGTTCCCGGTTCCTTCCTCGCCGCGCTGCGCGAAGGCGATCGGGTCAGCCTGCGCGACGCCCGCGCAGCCCGGCGGCGGCTACGCGTCACCCGGGTGGCGCCGGCGGGTGCGCGGGTGGAGACGGACGAGACGACCTATCTGACCCCCGGGACGTCCCTACGGGTCGAAAGGGGCGGCACCGAGCGGGGCGAGCGGGCTCGCGTCGGCAAGCTGCCCGCGCTCGAGCAGTTCCTGACGCTGCGCGAAGGCGACGGTCTGACGCTCACCCGCGACCTGGCCCCGGCGGACCCGGCCGCGGACGAAGCGCCCCGGATCGGCTGCACGCTGCCCGAGGTCTTCGGCCACGTCCGGGTCGGACATCGGGTGTGGTTCGACGACGGGAAGATCGGCGGAATAGTCACCGGCGTCAGTCCGGACGATGTGCGGCTGCGCGTCACCGACGCCAGAAGCGCCGGGGCCAGGCTGCGGGCCGGCAAGAGCATCAACCTTCCGGACAGCGTGCTCCCGATCCCGGCGATGACCGCCAAGGACGAGCGGGATCTGGCCTTTGTCGCCGCCCACGCGGACATCGTGGCGATGTCGTTCGTCCAACGCCGCCGCGACGTCGCGCGCCTTCAGGCGTTGCTGGCCGCGGCCGGACGCGATGATATCGGCGTCATCCTGAAGATCGAGACCCTGCGGGCGTTCGAGCACCTGCCGCTCCTACTGATGACGGCGATGCGCGGTCGCCGGATCGGCGTGATGATCGCGCGGGGCGATCTGGCGGTGGAGTGCGGCTACCAGCGCCTGGCCGAGCTGCAGGAGGAGATCCTCTGGCTGTGCGAGGCCGCTCGCGTTCCCGTGATCTGGGCGACGCAGGTGCTCGACCAGCTCGCGCGCACCGGAAGGCCGACCCGGGCCGAGATCACCGACGCCGCCGTGTCCGGTCGGGCTGAGTGCGTGATGCTCAATAAGGGGCCCTACATCGCCGACGCGGTCGCTCTCCTCGACGACGTCCTGACCAGGATGGGTGACCATCAGCGCAAGAAGGCCGCGCTGATGCGCCGCCTCACCTCCTGGCCCACCGCGCTGTAAGGGCCTGGCCGGTGGCCGCTCCCTCAGGGCTGGCTTCAAGGCTGGCGGATTGCTTCACCGTTGCGCGACGAGAGCCGGCGACGGCGGCAGGTTCCTCCCGCTCCGGCGGTCCTGATGGAAGGTCGTCGCGGGACCTAACGCCCTCGATGCAACCGCCGCAAAGCGGGACGCTTGCGTCATGACGACGACATTCGAAAGTGCGCGAAAAGGTCTGGACGAAGTGCGGGCGGCCGAGTGGGAATACCAGCTGGTGGATCTCCTGGCCGCTCACGACGAGGGCGAGCGCGACCTGCTCGAGGCATATGAGCGCCTGGCCGCGAGCGCGCAGGCGCCGGCCGTCACCTACCTGATCCGGCAGATCGTCGAGGACGAGCGCCGGCACCACCGTGTAATGGCCGAGATGGCCAACTCGATTGCGTGGAACTGGAGCCGTGACAAGCCGGAGTCGGCGGTACCGGGGCTTCCGTCACGCGCGGTCGGCGAGGAGCTGGTGGCGGCGACGCGCAAGCTGCTCGACGCGGAGCGTCGCGATCACAGCGAGCTGAAGAAGCTGCGCAAGGAGCTGAAGCCGTTCGCCGACACGACGTTGTGGGCCCTGCTGGTCGACGTCATGCTGCTCGAGACCGACAAGCACATCCGTGTCCTGCGATTCCTCATTGATCACCTGGCTTCGTGAGGTGACGGTGGGAGAGACCAGCGGCCCGGGCGATCGCCACGCCGGGCGACGATCGCCTGGCCCGGCCCCGCCGGGCTAGCGCGGCGGCGCGGCCGACGAGGGTAGGACCGCGCGCCCGGTCACGGTGTGGGGCTGGATCTCGATCCAGTACGTCCCGCCCGCGGTGTCGAGCCAGCGCGCGAGGCCGCGTTGCTCCAGCTCGTCGAGGAATGCCTCGTCGGTCACCGGGCGGGCGATCCCGGTGAGCAGGACGCTCCAGCCGGAGCGGGACGCCTGATCGTAGTGGTCGACCTCGAAGGTCACGGACTCGCGATCGACGGCGGCCGCGACCTTCGACCCGACCGTCGAGCGGAAGCAGACCGAGCTTCCGGTAGCCGTGAAGGCGACCGGCAGGACCACGATCTCCCCGTTGGACAGGAAGGCCAGCCGGCCGACCGCCTCTTGGGCGATCAGCCGCAGGCAGGTCTTGAGCGGGAGCACCGCCGCGCCCGCGTGGTCGGACGGAAGGTCCGCGTCACCGCGGATCTCGGCGACGAAGGCCGGCAGGCCACTGACCGATGTCACGCTTTCCTCCACAGGGGCCGAACTCGCTGGGTCGAAATCCCAAGTCCGGGTGTACGCCTGTGAGCCGGTGGGTGAACGGGCCGTTCGGCACCCGGTGGCGAGGACGAAGGAACCGGCCGGCCGCGCGTAAGGTCCGGTCCTTTCCTCGCGGTCCCGTTCGGCACCCCGCGAGCCACCGGCCGCGGGCAGGTTCCGCCGCCGAGCAGGTTCCGCCGTCGACGTTTTCTCGCGCGCATATCGCCAGGAAAAGTGAAACCCTCCGGCGCGGTGCGTCGCCCGGTACCGCCGTCCCAGCGCGGGTACAGGCCAGTCGGATCCGGTGAAGCCGCGGATCCTTTCCGCCACCGCGATTACGTGGCTGGCCAGTCGGGGGGTAACTGTGCGAATGCGATATGCGCTCCTCACCGTGGCGACCGCCGCCGCGGTCGCGCTACCCGTTAACGGGGCACTGGCGGACGGGCCGCCAGGTCATTTCCCGACAACGTCCGCGATCCCGGCGCCTATCCCGGCGCCTACCCCGGCGCGTACCGGTGTCGCCGAACGGGCCCGGCTGGCGGCCGCCAGGACGGAGGCGACCGCCTACCAGCAGTACAACGCCTATGCGGCGGTCAGCCCCGACAGTCGTCTGGCGACGGTCTGGCGCACGGTCGCCAACGTCGAGTACAACGACCACTGGCGGTCCGAGGTGGACGCCCTGAACTACTACAGCTCGGAAAACGCGCCGAATCTGGCGATCCTCCGGGCCCTGGCCGGCCAGGCCGCCGCGGCCGACCAGGCCCGGGCCGCGACCGCGCCCACCGCCGCCGCGCGCGACACGCTGCGAGCCGTCGCGGCGCGGGAGGCCGACAACGCGGCGCTGCTCGGCCAGGCCCAGTCCGCCCTGGCGGGTAACGGCCCGATGCCGGTCGTCAAGCCGGGACCGGTCATCCCGCTGGTGGTCACCCCGCGTCCGCGCTACAGCGGGGCTTTCTACGAGGCCTTGACGAATCCCTCGGACTCGGCCTTCGAGGCCGCCGCCTGGCTGCGGGTTGGCTACAGCCAGGCCGCGATGACGGCCGTCAGCACCGGGCGGCCTGACCTCGCTCTGCTGCTCACCGGCCTCGGCGCCCAGGAACAGGCGGAGACGATTCCGACCTTGTTGAACCTGGCCGGCTACGTCAACGGGGTAAGAGCGAACCTGCGAGCGTCCATAGCCGGCGAGACCGAGGCCATCGCCATGTACTCCGGTTACGCGAAGGCGGCGGCGCGGGCCGGCGCGACGAGCGCGGCCGCCGATTTCCGGGAGTACACCGCCGACGAGACCGGGCACCGGCGGACCTTCCAGACCGAGCTGCGCCGCCTCGGCGGGCTGGGCTGACAGCGGCGGCGAGCGGCCGTCAGCCGTTTCGCCCGCCCCGCGGGCCGACCGTCCCGCCGGACGGTGACGGTCGGCCCGTGAACAAGCCTCAGATAGCGGAGATCTCAGGTTGGTGGGAGCGTGAGACCGGCCGGCCGGTCCCGCCGTGAGACGCGAGGAAGCGAGAAGGGAGGCTTCCATGCCCGACATCGTCGTCGGCGTCGACGGCTCGGAGGACTCCGAACGCGCGCTGCGCTGGGCGGTAGCCGAAGGGCAGGCCCGTGACGTCTGTGTCCGGGCCGTGCTGGTGTGGGCGTCCGCCGGGCCGCCCCGTTCGGAGTCACGCCCGCCGCCCCCGACCTCGCCCGAGCACCCCCGCTGGGTGGCCGAGCGGATGCTTGAACGCGTCGTGGAGAAGGTGCGCGCCGACATGCCGGTCGCCCGGATCGACGAGCGCGCGATGTTCGGTCCGCCCGTGTCCACCCTGCTCGCGGCGGCGGCGGACGCCGAGATGCTCGTTCTGGGCGCGAAGGGGATGACCTCGGGCAGGCGGACGCTGGCCGGGTCGGTCAGCCTGGCCTGCACCCACCGGGCGACGGTGCCCGTCGTGGTCGTGCACCCGTCGCCGTCGGGCAACGGGGCGGACGTCGACCGCCCGGGGCCGCCGCCGGAGATCGTGGTCGGGATCGACGGGTCCAGCGCCTCGATCGACGCTCTGCGCTGGGCGGTCGCGGAAGCGACGCAGCGGCGGGCGCCGCTGCGGATCGTCCACGTGTCGCCGGCTCAGGCCAGCCCTTCGCCGGCGGCGGTCCTGAACCTGACCGCGGTGCGAGCCGAGATCGACGGCCGGCCCACCCTGGAGACGACCAGCGATGTCCGGTTCGGGCATGTCGCCGACCAGCTGATCCAGGCCGCCGCGAGCGCGCAGCTGCTCGTTGTCGGCGCTCGCGGCGGCGGTGGCTTCGACGGCCTGCTGCTCGGCTCGATCAGCTCGCAGTGCGTGATGTATGCGCCCTGCCCGGTAGCCGTCATCCGCTGACGGGGCGTCCGCCGGCCAGCTGGGTGGGACGCCTCCGGTCAGTGGGACGCCTCCGGTCAGTCGACCGTGAGGATCTCCGAGAGCGGCCGGCGCGGGGTGGGCCGCAGTGGGGCGGCGCCCTCGGCCGGGTAGCCGACGCGCAGGATCATCTGGACGTGGCCGGGGATGTTCATCAGCTGGCGGAGCAGGATGCGGTCGGCGTCGATGTCGACCGGCTGACCCAGCGGGGAGGCGGCGGCGCCCCGGGCGGTGACCGTGAGCAGCACCCGGGCCAGGGCCTGCCCGACGGCGAGCTGGTCGACCGGCCGGTCGGAGTCGGTGCCGAGGATGACGACGGCGGGCCGCTCGGCGGCGGGCGGCCCACCGGCCGGCGGCCCGTCGGCGCCGCCCGCGTCGGCGCGCAGGCCGGGGGCGTCCAGGGTGTCGAAGTCGCGCAGCGGGAAGTCGCTGGGGCGGCCCGGGTCGTGGGCGACGACGGCGTGGCGGGGGATGCCGTCGGCCGCGGTGCTGCCCGGACCGGTGGCGGGCCGGCTCCACGCGGCCAGCTCGGCCTGGTAGGCGGGGTCGAGATGCTCGGCCCAGTCGGCGCGGGCGGTGAGGACGGCGGCGTCGATGCGGGCCTCGGTGCTCTCAAGCGCCATCAGCCAGGCGCCTTCGGCCTCGGCGGCCCGGCGCAGGTCGGCCAGGACAGCCGGCTCCAGCGGGCGGGGGTCGAACGGGCGCCGGTCGGTGTGGCGGAGCTCGACGGCGGCCAGCAGGGCCTTCTCGTCCTCGTCGGCCGGGCGGCCGCCGCCGGCACTGATCGTGGCCAGCGGGCTGTCGCCGGAGAGGTCGATCTCGAGGCGGTCGGGGCCGGTGCCCTCGGGAAGAAGCCGGACGGCCGGGTCGAGCCCGTGGGCGCGCAGCGCGAGGCGGGCGTGCAGCAGGGCGGTTCCGCAGCTGACCAGCAGCTGGCGCCCGGCCGGATCGACCACGCCGAGCAGGCGGTCGGGATCAGCCCGCAGGCTCAGGGTCTGCCCGTCGAAGTGCCAGCGCCAGGGCTGGGTGTTGTGGATGGAGGGAGCCAGCCGGGCCGTGGCCACGGCCTGCTCGGCGAGCTGCCGGCTCAGGGTGTCGGTGATGGACGCCATCGTGGTTCCTTCGCGTTCGTCGCCGGGCCGGGGGGCCAGCTTCCGGTCGGTGGGAGGATCGGCTTCGTCACTTACGGTAGGCCGGGGGTAGGTCGGGCGCATTCCCGCCGACGACCCCGGGTCGCCGGACCTGGGACGGGCGGCCGGGAGACGAAAGTCCCGGTCCGGCTCAGACGGTCGGTCCCGCTCCGGCTTAGACCGTCAGTCCCGCTCCGGCTCAGACCGTCACCGCGTCCCGCGGTGGACGGCGCAGGTAGTCGGCCAGCTCCGGGCGGGCGCGTGGGTCCGCGACCGAGGAGATGATCTCCTCGGACTGCTGGCGCTGCGTCCGTCCCCACAGCGCCGCCACGCCGTGCTCGCTGACGACGTAGCTGTGCTGGAAGCTGGTGGTCGGTTCGGTGAGGACCGGCACCACGGTCGAGGTGCCGGACCTGTCGTGCCAGCTCGGCAGGGCGATGATCGCGTGGCCGCCGGGCGCGTGCAGGGCGCCGGTGACGAAGTCGGGCTGGCCGCCGAACCCGGACCAGACCCGGCCGTGGACGTGGGCGGCGTTCGCCTGGGCGCGCAGGTCGACCTGAAGGGCGCTGTTGACGGACGTCATGGCGGGCTGGCGGGCGATCTCGGCCGGGTTGTTGACGGTCTCGGTCCGCAGGACCTGGACGCGCTCGTTGCGGTCGAGCCAGCGGTAGAGCTCGGCGGATCCGATGACGAAGCTGGTGGTCAGGGGCGCGGACGGGTCGAGCGCGTCGGCGCGCTCGAGGCCGAGGACGCCGTCGGAGAACGTCTCGGTCCAGATCCGCAGGCCGTGCCGTCCGGTCAGGGCGGCCAGGGTGGCGTCCGGGACGGCGCCGATCCCGAGCTGGAGGGTTGCCCCGTCCCCGACGAGCGCGGCCACCCGCTCGCCGATCGTCGCCCGGACGTCGTCCGGCGGGCGGACCGGCGGGCTGGCCAGGGGAACGTCGACGGCGATGGCGGCGTCGAGCGTGTCCAGGGAAAGCTCGGCGTCGCCGTAGGTGTAGGGCATCTGGCGGTTCATCTGGGCGACGACTATCCCGCCCCGGGTCCGGGCCGCCTCGACGGCGGCCGGGAGGATGTTCACCTCGGTTCCCAGGGACACCCGGCCGGCGACCGGCATGCTTGTATGCAGGACGACCACGTCCGGGCGGTCGGGCCCGGCGAACAGCCGGGGGACCAGGCTGAGCCGGCACGGCAGGTACTCCAGGGCCGGATCGCCCCGCATCGCCGGGCCGACGAACGGGGTCACCGGCGTCACTCCCGGCCGGCGCGGGAGGTCGCCGTGGGCGTTGAGGACGAACAGCCGGTAGGACTCGACGGCGCCGTCGATCGCGTGCAGGGCGGCGGTCGGGCTGGCGCAGTTGCCCGACGCCACCACCAGCGGCGGCCGGTCGCGGGCCGGGCCGTCAGGGTCGGCTGGGCTGTCAAGGTGGGCCGGGCCGTCAAGGTGGGCCGGGCCGTCGAGGTGGGCAAAGTGGCGCGCGACGAGGGCGCCGAGCGCGGCCGGGTCCACCACCCGGGGTCCGGTCTGGATCACGGCCGGGCCGCCTCGGGCTCGGGACGCCCCGCCTGGCGGACCGCGACAGCCCCGGGCACCGCCTGGATCAGCGCGGTGAGCAGGGTGGGGATCGGTCCGTCGCCGTTCGAGACCGTCACCTCGCCGTCAGCGACCGTGACGGTCGGGGCCGGCCCGGCGTACCAGTCGGCGACGACGCGGCGGACGTCCTCGGCGATGTCGGAGTCGGGCCGGGTCAGCAGCCGGAGCAGGTCACGGCGGCTCACGAGGCCGACCAGGCGGTCGTGGTCGTCCAGGATCGGCACCCGGGTGAGGTGCTCGGACAGCATGAGCCGGGCTAGGTCGGACAGATCGGCGTCGGGACGGGCCGAGACGACGGGCGTCGTCATCGCCTCCCCGGCGGTCCGCGGCCGCGGACCGGCCGGCGCATCGCGCCGCGCGTGCCGGCGCGGGTCGGGCACCGCTCGGGCGGCGATGAGGTCGGCCTCGGTGATCATTCCGACTACCTGGCGGCGTTCCGTGACGACCGGCATGCCGCGAATGCCGCGCCGGAGCAGGAATGCCGCGACATCCTTCAGGGGGGTGTCGGGCTGGGCCACGTACACCTCCCTCGTCATGACATCTTCAGCGCGCATGGCGTCCCCAGTCCTTTCCTTCGGCTGAACCGAGTGTCGGCCGTGGCTCCGGTCCGGGAGCAGGCCGGGAAGTCGCCCGTCGGCGGGTCCTTCGGCCGTCGCTCGCCCGTCGGACGGGCCCGTCGGACGGGCCCGTCGGACGGGCTATGCCCGCGACGCCGCGGGCCGAGCGCGGTCGGAGCGACCGCCGCCGGGGTCGGAGCGACCCGCTGGCGAGGGCCGATCGGCTCGCGGCGCGGGGCCGGAGCGCATCTGATCGACGACGGCCGGCGCCGCGACAGTGAGATCCATCAGCCGGCGCCACCAGCCGGCCACGAGGAAAGGAACGGGTCATGCGCCGCAGGACCTTCGACGCGCTGGTCTCCACCGGCGGGCTACTGCTGGCGGCCGTCCTGCTCATCGCGGGCGCGCTGCTCACGTGGGGTTACCACTTCGCCAACTCCAACGTCCACAACCAACTGTCCGCCGAGCAGATCTACTTCCCCGCGAAGGGCAGCCCGGCCCTGGCCGACCCGCGCGTCGGGCCCTACCTCAACCGTTACGCCAGCCAGCAGTTGCTGACCGGGAAGCAGGCCGAGGCCTACGCGGACCACTTCATCAAGGTCCACCTGACCGAGGTCGCGAACGGCCAGACGTACGCCCAGGTCAGCACCAAGGCCCAGGCCGACCCGTCCAACGCCGCGCTGGCCGCCCAGACCCAGACCCTCTTCCGCGGTGAGACCCTGCGCGGCCTGCTGCTGGAGTCGTACGGCTTCTGGAAGTTCGGCCAGATCGCCTTCATCGGCGCCATCGCCAGCTTCGCGCTCGGCGGCGTGATGCTCGTCCTGTCGGCCCTCGGCCTGGTCCACCTGCGCCGCACCGGCGAGCAGACCGAGCTCAGCCTGCGCCACGGCCACGGCCACGGCCACGGCCAGCCGGCCGCCCCGGCGCCGGCCTCCTGACCCGCCCGCCTCTGTCCGCCCCCGCGGCGGTCACCGGTCTCTGGTGACCGCCGCGAGGGCGTACCGCGGCAAAGTAGCCGCGGTTCAGTCGCCGGTCGCCGCCGGCGCCAGGGCGGTCGGCTCTTCGGCCGCCGCGTCCAGCAACTCGCCCTGCCTACCCGCCCGCTCGACGTCGCGCACGGCATGGACTCGCGAATCGTGCAACTGGTCGGCAGCAATGGCCAACAACACGCCGCCGGCTGGCTGCGAACTCTTGCCGCCACTGGCGAGTTCGTCTACAGCGGCTGCTGCCCGGCTGCTGCCCGGCTCCGACCAGCCCTCAGTACACGTCGCGTTCCCGTGTGCTGCGCCTGCACTACCGGCTCGAACCCGTCTGACCCGCGCCAAAGACCGCCTGGTGATCTAGGGTCTTACCCGGCTGGCCCGGGACTCCAGGTAGCGTTGCTCGGCGATGCTGGCGGTGGACTTCGCGGCGCGCCGGTAGTGCTCGTACGCTCCGGCCGTGTCGCCGGTCTTCTCGAGCAGGTGTGCCCGTACGGACAGCAGCCGGTGGTGGCCGGCCATCCGCTCGTCGCTGTCCAGCGTGGACAGCAGGGCCAGGCCGGCCCGCGGGCCCTCGGTTTCGGCGAGTGCGATCGCGCGGTTGAGGGTCACCATCGGGTTGGGCGCGATCCGTTCCAGGATCAGGTAGAGGGCGTGCACCTGCCGCCAGTTGGTCTCCTCGGCCGTGGCCGCGTCGGCGTGCGTGGCGGCGATGGCGGCCTGCAGTTGGTAAGGCCCCAGCGCCGGGCCGGCCAGCGACGCCTTGACCAGCCCGGTGCCCTCGTCGATCAGCGCGCGGTCCCACCTGCCGCGGTCCTGCTCGTCCAGCGGAACGAGGTCCCCGGCCGCTGTCGTACGTGCCGCGCGGCGGGCGTGGGTCAGCAGCATCAGCGCGAGCAGCCCGGTCACCTCGCTGTCCTCGGGTAGCTGCGCGTGCACCAACCTGGTCAGCCGGATCGCCTCGTGCGCGAGGTCGGCTCGGTGCAGTTCGCTGCCGGAGGAGGCGCTGTAGCCCTCGTTGAAGATCAGGTAGAGCACGTGCAGGACGACCCGGAGCCGCTCCTCAAGGGCTGGGCCGTCCGGCAGGGTGAACGTGCTGCCGGCGGCCTTGATGCGTTGCTTGGCCCGGCTGATCCGGGCCGCCATCGTGGCCTCCGGCACCAGGAACGCGCGGGCGATCTCGGCGGTGGTCAGGCCGCCGACCGCCCGCAGCGTCAGCGCGGTCTGGGAGGCCGCGGTCAGCGCCGGATGGGAGCACAGGAACAGCAGGAGGAGCGTGTCGTCGGTGTCCGGCACCTCGGCGGGCTCGGCCTGCATGGGCTGCGTGGTGTTCGCGGTCTCGCGTTCGCGGCGGGCGCGGTCGCTGCGCACCTGGTCGATGACCCGGCGGGACGCGACCGTCGTCAGCCAACCGCGTGGGTTGTCCGGCACTCCCTCAGCCGGCCACTGCACGGTCGCGGCGAGGATAGCCTCCTGCAGGGCGTCCTCGCAGTCCTCGAACTGGCCGTGCCGGCGTACCAGCGCGCCGAGAACCCGCGGCGTGAGCTCACGCAGCAGGTTCTCGACGTCCGGTGTCGTCATGCCTCGACGAGGTTTCCGTCAGCGAACATCACCTGCCGCACTTCGACGCCCAGGCCCTCGATCGCGGCGTCGGGGATCCGCGAGGCCAGTTCGATCGCCCGGTTCTTGTCCTCGCAGTCGATCAGGTAGAAGCCGCCCAGGTGCTCCTTGGCCTCCAGGAACGGGCCGTCGGTGACCACCGGCTGGCCGCCTCGCACGGTCACCACGGCCGCCTGGGACGGGTCGACCAGGGCCTGCGTGCTGACCAGCTCGCCGGACTGCTTCAACGCCTGGAGGAACTGGCCGTGGCCGTCGCCGATCGCCGCCTTCTCCTCGTCGGTCAGCGCGTCCAGCACGGCCGGGTTGATGTGCAGGCTGATCAGGAACTGCATGTCGTACTCCTCGTGGTTCGCGAGCCCCGGCGGGGCCCTTCACCGGGTGGTCGGAGCCGCCGCCGTCGTCTTGACATCGTCCGCCGGGAGATCTCCGACAAGCTCCAAGTCAAGAACCTCTCCCGTCGCTCCGACCAACGGGCGAATCGTGCTCCGGTACTTCTGGTGGGGCCCATGCAGGGCAGCCCGCGCTGGTCACAGTCCCGGAAGACGAGTGGTATCGCCGCGCCGGCGTCCTCGGTCGAGCGCGCGGTGGCGGGCCGCTCGACCACGCTGATTGCTCAGTGGACCGAGGCTGGGGCGGGGGCGTGGTGGCGGATCTCGGCGTCGGCACCGGGGTAGACGTAGCTGGTGCGGCCGTCCGACCAGCGGACGGTGAACGGCGGCTCGCCAGCCGGCGAGCTGACCTCGACGATCTCGCCGTCCCGGTGGATGCCGGGGGCTGCGCCGTGGACGACGAGCGTGTCGCCCGGCCGGGCCCACTGGCGTCCGCGCGGCGGCGCTGGCGCGGTCGCGACCGGGACGGGGAAGCCGGCCTCGTGCCGGGGGTGGTCGATCTCCGTGCGGGCGGTGGCGGCCAGGTCGGCCACGGCGGGGTCGTCGGTGAGGGTGGCGAGGACGTCGTCGAGGGCGACCAGGCCGACCGGCTTCGCGCCGTCCATGACGGCGAGGCGGCGGACGCTGTGCTCGGCGAAGGCCCGCATGATCTCCACCCGCCCGGCGGAGACCGGAACCCCGACCACGTTGCAGGTCATCACCGCGTCGACCCGGGCGTCGGCCGGGATGGACCGGGCCAGGACCCGCAGGGTCAGGTCGCGGTCGGTGACTATCCCGGCCGCGCTTCCGTCGTCCTCGACGACGAGCACCGAACCGACGCCGCGGGCGTCCATGAGGGCGGCGGCGTCGTGGACCGTCGCCGTCCGGGCGAGGGTGACCGGTTCGCGGACTTTGACCTGCGTGGCGTTCATTGCGGCCTCCGTTCGGCGCTTCCATGGGAAGGCTGCGCTTCGATGGGAAGGCTGCCCCGGCGGGTAGCGGCCGGCGCGGGCCGATCCGTCCGCGCGGACGGGACTTCAGGCCCCCGACCCGGAGGCGCTGCTCCCGCTGGTGTCGGGGCGGCTGGGCCCGAGCAACGGGTCGAACTCGCCCGCCCAGTCGATCAGGCCGGCTTCCATACCGGTCGGCACGGCCGCGAATGCCTGGCGCAGAAAGGTCTCGACCCGGTCGCGGGGAAGGTCCAGCTCGGCGTGGCCGTCCGCGCTCGACAGGGAGACAAGGATCCGGTGACGGCTGTCGTCGAGGACGGGCGTGACCCGGACGTCGCCGAGGCCGGAGGCCTTCCGCAGGCCGTCGGCGAGCAGCCGGCGGGCGAAGGTCCAGGTGACCAGGTTGCCGCCCCCGGAGCGGACGGTGAGGGTGACGGCGATGGGGTCGGCCGGGTCGTAACGCAGCGACGCCGGCAGCAGCACGCGATCGCCGCCGTCGAGGGTGTAGGCGACAGCGAGGTCGCGGACGACCGGGGTGCTCGGCGAGCGATGACGAATCATGATGATCTCCCGCTTGTGTGCGTCGTCGGTGGGTCGTCCCTCAGTGCGCGGCCGCGAAGGTCCGGGCCGGGTCGGCGATGGGGAGGCTGGCCCGGTCGTAGACCGGCGCACCGAGTTCGCGCAGCCGGTCGGCCGAGGCCCGGAGGTGATGTGCGCACAGCAGGAGTTCCTGCTCGGGCCGGTCACCGCGGGCGGGGATCACGATCTGGGCCACCGGCTCGCTCGGGCAGCAGCAGGCCCGCGCGGCCGGGTCGATCGGCGGCAGCACCGCCGTCGAGGAGTCGCCCGGGGGCTGCGGCCCCGGGCGGCGGTCCTGGGTCGGGGGTGACTGGTGGGAGCGTCGGGCGCCGAGGAGACTCATGTAACGAACTGTGACCTTTTGCGGGAGTGTTGACGACGGCCGGACGTCCCGTCGCCCGCGGCCCAAACGGCCGGCGGCCCCCGGCTGTCCGTCCCCGCGCCGCCCGTCCCCGCCCCTCCGGGCTGCGATCACGGCGTCACCGGCGGACGATGGACCGGCGGCGAGGGGGCGATGGACATGGCCGGACCGGAGGTGGTTCCCGCTCGGGGGAGCAGTGAGCTGGTCCTCGCGCCGGAGGCGTTGGACGGCCTGATCCAGGTGCTGCGTCGCCGCGGCTTCACCGTCGTCGGCCCGACCGTCCGGGAGGGCGCGATCGTCTACGGCGAGATCGCCGGCGGCACCGATCTCCCCGCGGGGTGGACCGACGTCCAGGACGCGGGGCGCTACCGGCTGGCCCGCCGCGACGACCAGGCCAGGTTCGGCTACGCGGTCGGGCCGCACTCCTGGAAGTCCTACCTGCTGCCACCTCGGATCCGGCTGTGGAGCGCGCGCCGGGACGGCGACGCCGGCGGGTTCGACGTCACCGAGGACGGCCGAGCCGAAGACGGAGGGGCACCCGCTCCGCTCGCGCTGTTCGGGGCGCGGTCGTGCGAGCTGCGCGCGCCAGCCGGCCGTCCGCCGGCCGGCCGTCCGCCGGCGCCGGCGGACGTGGCGGCGGCTCGCGACGCCCTCGAGCGCGCGGCGGCCCGGATGGGCCGGAGCGTGGAGGCGACCGGGCTGCGTGACCTGCTCGCGGACAACCTTGAGCACCCCCGCTGGGACGAGGTGGCCGACCGCTGCCTGACCTGCGGGAACTGCACGATGGTCTGCCCGACCTGCTTCTGCGTGTCGGTGGAGGACGTCACCGATCTCGCCGGCGAGGAGGCGACGCGCTGGCGGAGCTGGGAGTCCTGCTTCTCCCTTGAGCACTCCCATGTGCACAGCGGCGACGTCCGCTCCTCGCCGCGCTCGCGCTACCGGCAGTGGCTCACCCACAAGTTCGGCACCTGGCACGACCAGTTCGGGGAGTCCGGCTGCGTGGGCTGCGGCCGGTGCATCACCTGGTGCCCGGTCGGCATCGACGTGACCGAGGAGCTGACGGCGATCCGCCTGACGCCGGCGACCGGCCCCGGCGCGGCCGCCGGCCTAGGAGGCGGCGGTGCCGAGTCCTGACAGCGCGCTCGGTGCCGGGCCAGACGCCGAGCCGCCCGAGCTGAGCGCCTCGCCCGTCTTCGCCGATCTGGACGCGGACCGCGCGGCCCTGCTGGCCGGATGCGGTCGCCCCGTCGCGTTCGCCGCCAACGAGATGATTTTCCGTGAAGGTGCGCGGGCCGAGGCGTTCTACGTCATCCGGCGGGGGACGGTGGCCATCGAGACCGTCGTTCCCGGCCGCGGCGCGCTCACCATCGAGACGGTCGGGCCCGGGGGCGTGGTCGGCTGGTCCTGGCTGTTCCCGCCCTACCGGCTGCAGTTCGACGCCCGCGCCGTGACGGCGGTGCGGGCGACCGCGCTGGACGGGGCCTGCCTGCGCGGGAAGTGCGCGGGCGACCCCGCGCTCGGGTACGAGCTGCTGTCCCGGCTGGCGCGCGTCCTCATCGAACGCCTCCAGGCCACCCGGGTGCGCCTGCTCGACGTCTACGGGCCCGCCGGTCCGGCGGCGCTCGCCGGGGCCGACCGATGATCCCCCGGCTCTTCCGCGTCGCCCGCCGCCGCCGGGAGACCCCGGACACCTGGACGGTCGAGCTGGAACCGGCGTCTGGACCGACGCTCATCGCCGAGCCGGGCCAGTTCACGATGGTCTACGCGTTCGGGGTGGGCGAGGTGCCGCTGTCCGTCGCCGGCGGCGGTAGCGGCAACGGGCGGGAAAGCCAGCGCGGTCGGTTGACGCACACGGTGCGCGCGGTCGGGGCGGTGACCCAGGCGCTGTGCGCCACCCCGCCCGGCGCGGCGGTCGGGGTGCGGGGCCCGTTCGGCCGGGGCTGGCCGCTCGCCGAGGCGGTCGGGGCCGACGTGGTCGTCGTGGCTGGCGGCCTGGGGCTGGCGCCGTTGCGCCCCCTGGTCCGGCGGATGCTGGCCCGCCGGGCCGACTACGGCCGCCTGGCCGTGCTCGTCGGGGCCAGGACCCCGGCCGACGTTCCCTATCGGCGGGAGCTGGCCCGCTGGCGCGAGCGCCCGGATGTCCAGGCCGTCGCCACCGTGGACACCGCCGGCCCGGGGTGGACCGGCCGGGTGGGCGTGGTCACCGCGCTGCTGGCCGACGCCCGCTTCGACCCGGCGTCAACGGTCGCCTTCACCTGCGGCCCGGAGGTGATGATGCGGTTCGCCGCCGGCGCGCTGCTGGAACGCGGGGTGCCGGCCGAGCGCGTCCACCTGTCGCTGGAGCGCCGCATGCTCTGCGGGCTGGGCCACTGCGGGGCCTGCCAGCTCGGCCCGCTGCTGCTCTGCCGGGACGGCCCGGTCCACCGTTACGCCGACGTCGGCCGGCTGCTCACCGTACGGGAGCTTTGATGACCAGGCCCCGGCTGGCGGTGTGGAAGTTCGCCTCGTGCGACGGCTGCCAGCTGACCGTGCTCAACCTCGAGGACGAACTGCTGGCGCTGGCGGACGAGATCGACATCGCTTACTTCCTGGAGGCGGGCAGCTCACCCGAGGGCGGGCCATACGACCTGTCCCTGGTGGAGGGGTCCGTGACCACAGCCGAGGACGCGGAGCGGATCCGGCGGGTGAGGGCCCTGTCCCGGCGGCTGGTGACCATCGGCGCCTGCGCCACCGCCGGCGGCATCCAGGCGCTGCGGAACTTCGCCGACGTCGCCGAGTTCACCGCGGCCGTCTACGCCAGCCCCGAGTACATCTCGACTCTGTCGACGTCGACGCCGATCTCGGCCCACGTCCCGGTCGACTTCGAGCTGCGGGGCTGCCCGATCAGCTCGGCCCAGCTCCTCGAGGTGATCAGCGCGTTCCTGGCCGGGCGCCGGCCGGGAATCCCATCCTCGTCGGTCTGCATGGAGTGCAAGCGGCGCGGGACGGTCTGTGTCATGGTCGCCCGGGGCACGCCCTGCCTGGGGCCGGTGACGCACGCCGGCTGCGGCGCGATCTGCCCGGCCTACGACCGCGGCTGCTACGGGTGCTTCGGGCCGAAGCAGACCCCGAACACCCCGGCGCTGATCACCCAGCTGCGCGTCCTCGGGGTCGACGACACCGGTGCGCGGCGGGTGTTCCGCACCTACAACGTGGGCGCGGACGCGTTCCGCGAGGCGGGCGGTGACCAGTGACGCCCGGGCGGGCCGCGGGCGAGCCGGCGTCGCCCGGGCCGGTGGGGCCGCCCGGGCCGGCGGGGCCAGCGGGGCCGGACCGCGTCATCCGGACAGGTCTGCTGGCCCGGGTCGAGGGCGAGGGAACGGTACGGATCCGCGTGCGCGGCGGCCGGGTCGAGGCGGCCCGGCTGAGCCTCGTCGAACCGCCGCGCTTCTTCGAGGCGTTCCTGCGCGGGCGGGCCTGGACCGAGGCGCCCGACATCACCGCCCGCATCTGCGGGATCTGCCCGGTCGCCTACCAGCTCAGCGCGGTGGCCGCGATGGAACAGATCGGCGGCATCCGCGTCGACGGGCCGGCGGCCGCCCTGCGCCGGCTGATCTACTGCGGCGAATGGCTGGAAAGCCACGCCCTGCACGTCTTCCTGCTCCATCTGCCGGACTTCCTCGGCTACGACAGCGCCGTCGCCCTGGCCCGGGACCGGCCGGAGCTCGTCCGCCGCGGCCTGGCGCTGAAGAAGGCCGGGAACACCGTCATGCGGGTCATCGGCGGCCGCTCGGTGCACCCGGTGAACGTGCGGGTCGGCGGCTGGTACCGGGTGCCCACCCGCCGCGAGCTGAACACGCTGGTCGGCCCGCTGGAACGCGCCCGCGACCTGGCCGCCGGCGCGGCCCGCCTCGCCGCCGGCCTGGACTTTGCCGACCGTGCCCCGGCCCCGGCCCCCGTACTGGTCGCGCTGGCCCAGCCCGGCGAGTACCCGATCGAGCGGGGACGCATCGTCTCCAGCACGGGCCTGGACCTGCCCCCGGCCGACTTCGACCGACACTTCGCCGAGGAGCAGGTCCCCTGGTCGAACGCCCTGCACAGCCGGCTTCTGCCGGTCGCCTCGGGCGATGACCGGCGGGTCGACGGCCGCTCCTACCTGGTCGGCCCGGCCGCTCGCTTCGGGCTGAACGCGCCCGTCCTGGCGCCGGCGGCCCGGTCCGTCGCCGCCGAGACAGGACTGGGCGCCCCCGAGACCAACCCGTCCCGGAGCATCCTCATCCGCTGCGTGGAGATGGTGCACGCCGCCGACGAGGGGCTGCGGATCATCGCCGGCTACGACGAACCGGACCGTCCGGCCCAGCCGGTCGCCCCCCGCGCGGGAGTCGGGTACGGAGTCACCGAGGCCCCCCGCGGCCTGCTCTACCACCGGTACGAAACGGACGCCGCCGGGACGATCGTCAGCGCTCGGATCGTGCCCCCCACCGCCCAGAACCAGCGCCGGATCGAGGAGGACCTGCGTGGTGTGGCCGAACGGTTCCTCGACGCCCCCGATCACGAGCTGGCCGCCCGGTGTGAGCGCGCCGTCCGCGACTACGACCCGTGTATCTCGTGCGCGACCCACTTCCTGACCGTCCAGATCGAGGCGCTCCCCTGAGGGCCGGTGGCCGTGGGGCCGGTCGCCTGGCGGTGATCGGGCTGGGGAACCCCTGCCGCGGCGACGACGGCGCCGGGCTGCTCGTCGCGCGCCGCCTGGCCGGGCGGGTGCCGGCCGGCGTCGACGTCCTCGAGGTGGACGGCGAGCCGGCCGGCCTGCTCACGGCCGGCGAGCGCGTCGAGGCGGCGTGGCTGGTCGACGCGGCTGACGCGGTCCGCGCCGCCGCGCCGGCGGGGACGGTCCTGCGCTTCGACGCCGGCGTCCGGCCGCTGCCCGCGCCCGTCTTCGCCGCCGCCTCGACGCACGCAATCGGGCTGGCCGAGGCACTGGAGATCGCCCGCGCGCTCGGCCGGCTGCCCGAGCACACCGTGGTCTACGCGATCGCCGGGCGCGACTTCGGCGCCGGGGACGTCCCGTGCCGGCCGGTCGAGGCGGCGGCCGGCACGGTCGCCGACGCCATTCGGGCGGAACTGGCGCGCTACCGCCGCGGCCGGCCGCCGGATCGCGGCGGCGCGCGGGTCGTGGGACCGTGAGGCCCGAGGCGACGCCTCGCGCGCAGACGGGTCGAACGTGACGGGGGCGAAACGGTGATGGTGAGTACGCGTAACGGCCGATCCCCGGCCGAAGCCGGCGAGTCGGACGGCGCTTCGAACCGGACCGGCCGCCCGAGCCCGGAGCGGGCCGGTGACCTGGCGGCAGCTCCCGTCCGTGAGATCATGAGCACCAAGGTCATGATTGTGGACGTCGAGGACGACGTGCTGCTGGCCTGGGAGGTCATGACCCAGGCCGGTGTCCACCACCTGCCGGTGATGGACGGCCCGCGACTCGCCGGGATGCTCGATGACCGGCGGCTGGTCCGGGAGTGGCTGGTGGGCCCGCTCAGCGCGCAGGGGCGCTCCGTCGGCGAGATCCTCCAGGGCGACGCACCGTCGGTGCCCGCCGAGGCGACCGTCGGCGACACCGCCGCCTACATGGGCTCCGCGCACCTCGACGCCGTGTGTGTCGTCGACGACGGGGGACGGCTGGCCGGCATCCTGACCACGGCCGACCTCGTTGACGCGCTGGCCGGGACCCGGCGGCGCAACGAGGGGGAGACGACCGGTGTCGAGGAGCCGGCTCTGTTCCGGCTGATGCCCGTCCTGCCCGCCACCCGGGCTCGCCGGTAGCGGGGGCGGGGGCGGGCGCGGCGGCGAGGCCGGACTTTCGGCCCCCGGCCGGGGACCGTTGGTCGGGCCTGGCCCGGACGTCCGCGCGCTGCTTGGGCAACCTGATTGCGGGAACCTGATCGACATGAGTGCGCCGATCCAGCCGGCTCTGGGCCCGCCGGGCGACGAGGTTCCCCCGGCGGCCCCGCCGTTTCCGGGCGCTCCGTTTCCCGGGGCTCCGGTACCGGGGGCTTCGGCGCAGGGGGTTTCGGCACCGGGGGCGCCGGCCCGGCTGGTGGAGACCCACACCTCGGTGCTGGTGTTCCTGGCTGATCGGGTCTACAAGGTCAAGAAGCCAGCTGACCTGGGCTTCCTGGACTTCCGGAGCCGTGAGGCCCGGCGGGAGGCCTGCGCGGCGGAGGTCGCGCTCAACCGGCGGCTGGCGCCCGACGTCTATCTGGGCGTGGCCGATGTGACCGGCCCGGACGGCGAGCTGTGCGACCACATGGTGGTGATGCGCCGGCTGCCGGCCGAGCGCCGCCTGGCCACCCTGGTCCGCTCGGGCGCGGGCGTGGCCGGCGAACTGCGCGATGTCGCCCGGCTGATCGCCTCGTTCCACTCCCGGTGCGAGACCTCCGAGGAGATCACGGCGGCCGGCGGCGAGGAGGTGCTGCGCGGGCTGTGGGACGAGGGCGTGGCCGGGGTGGCGCCGTTCCGGGGCGGGCCGCTGACCGGCGCGGTCGTGGACGAGATCGAACGGCTGGCCGCCCGCTACCTCGACGGCCGCGCGCCCCTGCTGCGGGAGCGGCAGCGGGCCGGGCTGGTCCGGGACGGCCACGGGGACCTGCTGGCCGAGGACGTGTTCTGCCTGGACGACGGGCCGCGGGTGCTGGACTGCCTGGAGTTCGACCAGCGGCTGCGGGTGGGGGACGTCCTCGGTGACGTCGCGTTCCTGGCCATGGACCTGGAGCGGCTGGGCCGGCCGGATCTCGCCTCGGCGTTCATTACCGCCTACCGGGAGTTCTCCGGCGAGACCCACCCCCGGTCGCTGGAGCACTTCTACGTCGCCTACCGGGCGTTCGTCCGGTGCAAGGTCGCCTGCGTTCGCCACGCCCAGGGAGCCGCCGACCAGGCCGAGCAGGCGCGCAGCCTGGCCGCGCTCGCGCTCTCCCGGCTGCGTCGTGGCCGGGTCCGGCTCATCCTGGTCGGCGGCCTGCCGGCGTCCGGGAAGTCGACGCTGGCCGCCGGGCTGGCCGCGGCCGAGGACTGGACGGTGCTGCGCAGCGACGTCATCCGCAAGGAACTGGCGGGGCTGCCGGCCACGGTCTCGGCCGCCGCGCCGCCGGGGGAGGGCATCTACACACCGGCTGCCTCGGACGCCCTCTACGAGGAGATGATCCGCCGGGCCGGGGTCGCGCTCGAGCGGGGCGAGACGGTGGTCCTCGACGCCTCGTGGTCCAGCCGGGCGTGGCGGCGGCGCGCGGCGGCGCGGGCCACCGCCGCCGGCGCCGACGTCGTGCAGCTGCGGTGCGCGGTGTCACCGGAGATCGCCCTGGCCCGGATCGCGGACCGCTCGCGCTCCCGATCCGGGACGGCCGGGGGCGTGCGATCCGGGACGTCCGGGGGCGTGGACGGCCGGGCTGACGCCGGCGCTGACGGCGGCGTGTCCGACGCGACCGCCCCGGTCCTCTACGACATGGCGCGCCGGGCCGATCCCTGGCCCGAGGCCACGACGGTCTTCACCACCGGCTCCGTCTCGAACACGCTTCACACCGCCCGCCGCGCCGTCTCCTAGCGGACCCGGAGGCGAGCGGACCCGGAGGCGCCGCTACTCGACGTCGTCGGTCTCCTCGTCCCGGATGATCGCCGTCGTGCACGGGGCGTAGAGCAGGCACTGGTGGCTCACCGAGCCGAGCGCGAGATCGGTGAAGCCGCCGTGGCCGTGCCGGCCGACCACCAGCAGCTGGGCGTCGGCCGCCTCGTGCAGCAGCGCGATGGCGGGCGAGCGGGGCGAGACGACCGGCTCCACCTCGACCTCCACCTCGACCTCGGGCGCCCCGTCCAGACCGCGTTTCACCGCGCTCTCGACGATCTCCCGGCTCAGCCGTTCCAGCGTCGCCTCCGAGGCCAGGAGCATGTCGGAGTACAGCGGGTTGTGGCCGCCCCAGGCGTGCACCACTCGCAGCGGCACGCCCCGGTCGGCGGCGGCGCGGGCGGCCCAGCGCACGGCGGCGGCCGATGACATCGAGCCGTCGACACCGACGACCACCCGGCGGCGATGCCCGAGGCCGTCGGTATCGCTGCCCCGGACCACCACGACCGGGACGTGGGCGTGGCGGACCACGCCCTCGCCGACCGAGCTGGCGAGCCGGCGCGCCGGGCCGCTGTGCCGGGCGCCGACGACGATCGCCTCGGTGGGCGGGCCGCCGGTCGCCTTCATGGTCGACGCGGCCTCGAGGAGTGCCGCGACCGGATGCCCCTCGACCAGGGCCGGGTCGATCGGCGCCGAGATCCCCCAGGCTTCGGCGCGGCGGATGGCTCCGTCGAGCAGCTGCGCGGCCGCGACGGCCAGGGAATGCCGGTCGGTGGGGGCGAGGGCGCCGTCGACGGCACGGGGCCAGTGCTCGACGCTCCACGCGGTCAGCGCGGTTACCCGCGCCCCGCGGGCCACCGCCTGCCGAGCGGCCCAGCGCAGGGCGGCGTCGGACTCGGGTGTGCCGTCGACCCCGACCAGAACCGTGCCGGCGGTGACCGGCGTGGGAGCGTTGTTCATGTCGCACCATCCACGTTCGTCGGGGATGTCCGTCTGGTCGGGTCCTTCCCGGCCGTCCGGTGGCCCGGCCCGGACCTTCGACCGCCGCTCCCAGGCTGATCGACCTCGCGGAGAGGTCCGTTCGGACCAGACCAGGCTCACGCCCGCGGTGGAGCGGTGTGTACGCAACAGCTATTGCGGAATACGATGGGAGCATTGTTCCTGACGGATGACGAGCCGGGTGGGCTTCGGGTGGACGATCACGGTAACGATTCCGCCCATTCCGGGCGAATGCCTGACGGATTGCCGGAAAATGGTGACCGACTTCCGGACGAGGGAAAAAGCCTGGCCTATACGGCGGTTGCTCGCCTGGAACTCGACGATCTGCTGACCCAGCTGGTGGAGCGGGCCCAGGATGTCCTAGCCACCCAGGGCCGGTTGCGGGGTCTGCTGCGGGCCAACCGGATGATCACCACTGATCTTCGGCTGCCGGTTCTGCTTCGCCTGATCGTGGAGGCTGCCTGCGAGCTGACCGACGTCCGCTACGGAGCGCTCGGGGTGATCGCGCCGGACCGGACGCTGGAGGAGTTCGTCCACGTCGGGCTGGACGCGGACGCGGAGGCGAGGATCGGTCACCTGCCGACCGGTCGCGGCCTGCTCGGGGCGTTGATCGATGATCCTCGGCCGCGGCGGGTCGAGGACATCGCGACGGACCCGGCGGCGGCCGGGTTTCCGCCCGGGCATCCGGCGATGCGGACCTTCCTCGGGGTGCCGATCACGGTGCGGGGGGAGGTGTTCGGAAACCTGTACCTGACCGACCGGCGCGACGGCCGGCCGTTCACGGCCGAGGACGAGGAACTGGTGCTGGCGCTGGCCGCGAACGCGGGCATCGCGATCGAGAACGCCCGGCTGTTCGAGGACTCCCAGCGGCGCCATCAGTGGATGAGCGCCTCGGCCGAGGTGACCCGGCTGCTGATGACCGACGCCCGGGATCCCCTGGCCGTCATCGCCAGCCGGGTCCGCCCGGCGGCGTCGGCCGACTACGTCGCGGTCGCGACCCCCACCGGCGACGCAAAGGCACGCGTCGCCGTCGCGCCGGCCGACTCGCCGGACTCGGCCGGCCCGTCAGGCGATGCCGGCGATCTGATCGATCTCGGCGGCACGCTCATCGGCCAGGCCCTGGCCGAAGGCCACCCGATCCTGGTGGCCAACCCCCGGCTCGATGCGGTGCCGCCCGAGCGGGGACCGGACACGGCGTCCCTGCTGGTGCTGCCGCTGCCGCTGCCGGCGCAGCGCGCCGAGCAGGGCGCCGTCATACTGATCGGCCGGGACCGGGGGGCACCCGCGTTCACCGAATCCGAGCTGGAGATGGCGGCGAACTTCGCCGGTCACGCCGCCCTCGCCTGGGAGCTGTCCCGGACCCGGGCCGACCGGGAACGCCTGCTGGTGGCCGAGGACCGCGGCCGGATCGCCCGGGACCTGCACGACCACGTGATCCAGCGGATCTTCGCCGTCGCGCTGGGCCTGCAGGACCTGGCCCAGTATGAGAGCCCGGCCAACGCGGACCGGCTAGCCGGGTACGTCGAGGACATCGACGCCACCATCAAGGACATCCGGCGGACCATCTTCGAGCTGCGGACCAGCTCCTCCCCGGCACCGAGCCGGGTCCGGGGCGCCGTCGACAAGATCGTGGCGAACGCCCGTCCCGGCCTGGGTTTCGCCCCGACCGTCCGCTTCGGCGGGCCGCTTGAGGCCGTGGTCGACGACGCGCTGGCCGATCACCTGTGCGCGGTCGTCCGGGAGTCGCTGTCGAACGCCGCCCGCCACGCCCGGGCCACCGCCGTCGACGTCGCGGTGCGTGTCGTCGGCGACCAGCTCCTGGTCGAGGTCGACGACGACGGGGTCGGGCTCGGGTCGAGCACCCGCCGCAGCGGCCTGGACAACCTGCGGACCCGGGCCGAGTCGCTCGGGGGAACCTTCACCCTCGACAGCGCGCCGGGCGAAGGGACTCACCTGCGCTGGTCCGTCCCGCTCTGACACCCGACGTGCGGCCTCAGGCCGACTCGCCCTGGTTGAGGTGCTTGAGCGCGATGACCGCGGCCTGGGTCCGGCTGGTGAGGCCGAGCTTGTCCAGGATGCTGGAGACGTAGTTCTTGACCGTCTTCTCGGACAGGTGGACGCGGGTGCCGATCTGCCGGTTGGTGAGCCCCTCGGTGATCAGGGTGAGGATCTCGCGTTCGCGCGGGTTGAGCGGCGCCAGCACCGGGTCCTCGCGGGGGCCTTCCCGCAGCCGGCTCAGGACGCGCCGGGTCACCGACGGCGAGAGCAGCGACTGGCCGCTGGCCACGGTGCGGATCGCGCCGACGAGGTCGTTGCCGCGGA